>Ga0247610_10001999_pt1 | contig 24279 bp, 18 predicted proteins | sample 174DNAGHGhighgp2_FD_193483 | JGI IMG/M metagenome (GOLD analysis project Ga0247610, IMG submission 193483) | Sheep rumen microbial communities from Palmerston North, Manawatu-Wanganui, New Zealand - 1742 DNA GHGhigh gp2 | ecosystem: Host-associated > Mammals > Digestive system > Stomach > Rumen...
ATTAATAATATCATAATGATTAATTAATAAAATATAATAAACAATATCATCATTATCTAAATTAATATTATTATCAATTTGATTTATTTGATTTTTAATATTATTTAAATCTTCATTTGTTATAAATTTATTTTTATAATTATCAAAAATATTATAAATATTATTTGAAATTGAAACAATAGATTTATAATTATCATTTAAAGCACAATGTATATAATCAAAAGTATAAGTATTTAATACATTTTTTTCATTTAAAATAAAAACAAAAGGATAATATTGTTTTATAATAGTATTATCAATATTATTACAATTTATTAAAGATAAATTATTTAAATGTAAATTATTAGGAATATAATTAATATTATTACAATGCTCTAAATCTAAATATTCTAATTTATTTAATTCTTTTGGAATAGTTTTAATTTTATTATTAAATTTTATTGTTAGTTCTCTTAAATTTATAAAATCAATTGGAATTTCTCTAATAAATCTACAATTATATAATTCTAATTCTTCTATATTTATTAATTTTTTTGATAATTCTTTTATATCTATATAACATAAAATTAATCTTTTTATATCATTAAGTTTATTATCATCTTTTATTAAATTATTATATTTATCTATTGTATCTATTATTATACTCATTTTTTATTAATAAAAATACTAAAAATTACTAAAAATATACTAAAATTTTATATATATTATATATTTATATTAAAATTTTTATAGTTAATCGCATTAGTAATATTATTTTTTTGTAAAAAAATATTTTTTTTTTACAAAGATATTTAAAAAAAATATTTTTTTTTACAAAAATATTTTAAACGCATATTAAAAAAATAATAAAATAATTTTATTAGATATTTTTATTTAATAAAAATAAAAAAAAAAATAAAAAAATTATTTTAAAAATTAATATTTATAAATTTTAACATCAAATATATTTTCATCATATATTATTCCTCTTCCACTACTTGTTAAGAATTCTTCATTATTATAAATAATAAAATCTAAATATTTAATTTGTTTTAAATATTCTATTATATCTTTAAATAATAATAAATTATTATATTCTTGTTCTGAAATATTTTCATAATCTTTATTAAATTCTAAATTATATTTGTAAAAGTTAAAAATTATCATAGAATTATTTAAATCATTATTAATATTATTTAAATCATCATAAAAACTTTTCATATCATAAAATATAATATTATGATTATTAAAATTATTAAATGATTGTTTTGTATAATTATTTAATTCTACACTTGAAGATAAAATATAATATTTTGTTTTATTATTGAAATATCCTTTATTATTTGTAATTCCATCTTGTAAAAATTTTATAAAATTATCATTTGTATAATATAATGAATAATTAAATGTATAAAAATTATATTTATTTAAATCATTATCATTATTTTCAATATTATTATTTAATAGTATTAATTGATTATTTATATCATAATAATATCTATTATTATAAATATCTCTTATTTCAAATTCATATATATTAGTATAAGGTGTTCTATTTTCATAATTATTACAATGATATAAATTTGTATGACTAATTTTTATAATATTATGTTCAATTGATGATATATATATTTTATTTGTTTTAATTTCTAAATTATTTGTTTGATTATTTTTAATATAATCATAAAAATATTCAATGTAATATTTATTTTTATTTTCATCATATTTTATTTCTTCAAATTTTATATATTTCTTTTCATTATCAATTCCACCAAATCTAATATATTTATTATCATTATTTATATAATAAAGTCTATAATAATAATTATCAAATAAATTTATAAAATTATTATTCATTTTTATCAATAAAATTATTAAAGATTATTTAAAATATACTAAAAATACTAAAAAATAATAGAAAATAACTAAAATTTTATATATATTATACTTATGGATAAAAATTTTTAAAGTTAAACGCGATACTAATATTTATTTAAAAAAAAATATTTTAAAAAAATTATTTAAAAAAAAAATTTTTAAACGCATATTTTAAAAAATAAAAAAATAAATTTGTAATTAATTTTATTTAAATTAATGAAATAATTTTATTAAAATTTTTATTTAATAAAAATAAAAAAATAAAAAATAAAAAAATAAAAAATAAAAATTAAGAATATCCATTATCATTTAATCTATTATTTTTTAAAAAATTATTACAAATCATTTTAATATAATCAATAAATTTTTGATAATTTTTTTCATAATCAATATTAATTAAAAAAATATTTTTATTACCATTTCCACAATTTCTATCTAATTCAGTTTTTAATTTAATAATTTTATTATTTTATTATTTTCTAAATCTTCTAAATAATTTTCCATTTTAAAAGTAATAATAAATAAAAAAATATTATTAAAAGAATAAATAAAATAATTTTTAATTTTTAATTTTTAATTTTTAATTTATTATTTCTATTTAAATATTTTTTTATATTTTCATAATTATCTATATTTTTAAAGTCAAAATCTAAATTAATTAAAGAAGAATTATAATTTAAACTCCAAACTAATATATCTTCATTTTCATATTTATTTATACTTATATTTAATTTATTTAAAGAAGAATTAAACATTAAACTTTCACCTAATTTATCTATATTTTCTATTTTATTTTTAGATAAATCTAATTCAGTTAAAGAAGAATTATATTTTAAACTTTCTGCTAATTTATCTATATTTTCTATAAAATTTCCCCATAAATTTAAATAAGTTAATGAAGAATTATATTTTAAACTTTCTGCTAATTTATCTATATTTTCTATTTTATTACAACATAAATTTAATTTAGTTAAAGATTTATTAAATTTTAAACTTTTTCCTAATTTATCTATATTTTCTATTTGATTACTATATAAATTTAATTCAGTTAAAGAATAATTAAATTTTAAATAATCACCTAATTTATCTATATTTTTTATTTTTTTTTCAGATAAATCTAATTCAGTTAAAGAATTATTTTTTAAATCTTCTAAATATTTTTCCATTTTAAATTTAATAATAAATAAAAAATATATTATTAAAAAATAAATAAAATAATTTTCAATTTTTTTAATTTTTAATTTATTTTTATTTAAATATTCTCTTATATTTTCTAATTTATTTATATATTTTTCATTTTTAGTTAAATCTAAATCTAATTCAGTTAATAAAATAAATAAATTTTTTAAAATAAAAATTAAAAATAAAAAAATAAAAAATAAAAAATAAATTTTAATTTATAAAAATTAATTTAAATAATTAGATAAAAAATAAAAAAATTTTGAATTTAAATTTATTTTATTATATATATCATTAATTTCTTTTTTCTCATTATATAAATTAATATTTGATATCATTTTTCCATATTGTATTTGTAAATTAGTTTCATATTCTTTAAATTTTTCTTTTTTATCTGTTAATGAATGTTCTTTAATAAAAATAATATAATTATATAATTCAATTAATTCATAATCATTAAATATATAAAATATTTTATTATTTATTAAATCTTCAAATTTATCTTTATATTGTGTATTCATTCTTTATTAATAAAAAATATAATTATTATATTTTTATTATTATTTTTTTTATTTAATAAATTTTATTAAATAAAAAAATAAAAAATAAATAAAATTAATTTTGTTTAATATTTAAAAATACATTTTGTCCTTTATAAATATTTGTTAATCCAATTCCATTATTACAATTTGTAGTAAAAGATTTTAATTTATTATATTTAGGTATAGATTTTATATTATCACTAAAAATTACTTCTAATTCTTCTAAATTTTGATATTCATTCGGTAATTCTTTAATATATGTTTTTGATAATTTTAATTTTTTTAAATTAATTAAAGAATTAGGTAAATTTTCAATATTATTATCTTTTATATTAGGTAATTTATCATTCATTATACTTAATTTTTCTAAATATATTAAATTATTAGGAATTAAATTAATATTATTACAATTTATAATATATAATTCTTTTAAATTTACAAATAATGGTAATATATCATTTATTTTATCATCAAAATTTATATTATGAAAAGAAAGAATTGATAAATTATTAATATAATCATTATAATTTAATTTAAAATATTCATATTCATCAATATTATTTATATCTATTTCATTTTTAATATTAATATTAAAATTATCAGGAATATTATTATAATTAGTTAATAAATGATTTAAATAATTAGATAACATAATATAATTTTTATCATTTTGTTTATTATTTATTTCTTCATATTTTTCATCTAAATATTTTACTAATTCTTTTTGTTTTTCTAAAGATATAATAGGCACATTAACTTCACCAACAATTACAGCATTAATATGTTTTTGTATTGAACCTATAACTAAACTATTAATTTCTTTAAATTTAGATTTTAAAACATAATACATATATTTATCTATAATTTCTTTTTTAGTATTATCATAAGGATTAAATGAATAACAACAATCAGCAATCCAGCAAGGAGTTTCTAAATAATTTACATAACCAGCAACAACACCAGCCATAATTATAGTATGAGCAGGAGTATTATATTTATTATAATAACCTTTTGAAGAAATACCTCCACCATAAACAGGATATTTACCATCTTCATTACTACAATTATCTTTATTTAATCTATTACCATATTTTATATTATATAATTCATTTAATTTTTTAAGATTATTACAATCATTAGTATAATTAAAAATAACAGCCTTAATAGTATTATTAAATTTCTTATTTAACGCCTCAACATCATAATTATTTATTATCTCATTCTCTATATCATATATTTCTTTAAATGTATCAAAATCACCTTTTAATAAATAATTAAATATATTTGTATTATTAAATTTCTTATTTAACGCCTCAACATCATAATTATTTATTATCTCATTCTCTATTTTATCTATAATTTTTTCTTGATTATCTATAGATATTATTGGTATATTTATTTTATTTAAGTCATTTTTACTTAAATTTTTTATTATCATTCCCGTATAAAATTCTTGTAATATTCTTTTATTAAACTTTAAATAATAATAAATATATTTATTTATTATTTCATTTTCATTATTAGATTTAAAAATAAAATTATGATTTGAACAACTAAATTTATTATCTATTTTTACATTCGCAACTCCTCCATCACCTATTATAATATATTCTTCATTATAATCAGCAATATCACATTTTTTAACTTTTTCACTTGAACAATAAAAATTATATAATCCTTTATCTTTCCCAAAATCAGCATTTCTATTTGATTTTTTACCATAATTAACAATTTCATCTAATTTTTTATAATTAATATTATCATCATTTAATTTAATTTGTAAATCTTCTTTATTGATATAATCATTTAACATAAAACTAAAATTATTTTTTTCTAATTCTTTAAAATCAATAGTTTTATTAGGTTTAATATCATCAATATTTTTTTTATTATAAATAATATCTTCCATAGTTATATCTTTAAAATCTTTAAAATCATAAAAAGATAAAGAATTAGTATTTAAAATATTTTTATCAATAACATAACTTTTAATATCAGCATATTTAGAAATAGATTTAGTTTTTGTATCATTTTCAAAATCAATATTACTACTAAATTCATATCCTTTTTTAAGAATATAACTTAAAACATCTTCAATATTATTTTTTTTAGTAAAGTAAATAATAATAGTCGGTGCAGATGTAGAAGTAAATGTTCCACTTTCACATCTTATAATTTTATGTATTTCACAGCATCTAACAATTAATTCTCTTAAAATATGATAATTTCCAGAAGTTTCATATAAATGGTTATTTTCAGGCACAATAACAGCAGCCTTACCATTAATTTTAAGTTTTTGTAAAGTTAAAATCATAAATAACCATTCAGAATTTTTACCACCAACAAATAAAGGGAAATTATCTAAATTTTTTTCACAATCTATTTTTTTATTATCAAAATTCCAAGAAATAGAAAATGGAGGATTTATACAGATATAATTATATTTTTTATTAAAAATATCATCTTCATTACAATCAGTAAAAATACTATCACCACAATGTAAAGATTTCATATATTGTCCCGTTTTCATAACCATATTAGCAGCACATAAAGTAAAAATTCTTTCACTCTTTTCACAACCAATAATATGATTTAAGAATTGAGAGTTAATATTAGATTTATCATAATTATATTTATCATAAAGAAGATTATACCATTTCATATAACTACGAATAATACCACCAGTTCCACAAGCAAATTCAGCAAAATTACCAATATTAATTTTATTAGTTTTTTTATCTTTAAATATTTGAGGTTTAATTAACATAATTAAGAAATCAGTAATATTTTGAGGCGTAAAGAATTGACCCATCGCATTTTTAGAAGATTTACCTTTACCTTTATTATTTAAAGAACCATATAAATAATTAGTATATAAACTTTCTATTAATTGACCAAAAAAATCAAAATCTTTATTTTCTTTATGTTGTTTAAATTGTAATAATTTATCTAATAAACCTTCAAATGTAATTTCTTCACTAATTTTAGTTTCTTCAATTGTAAAAATATATTTATAATAATTATGATAATGAAATAATCGTCTAATTTCATTATATAATAATAAAGGTGTATAATTAATAATATTCCAATATTTTATATCAATATTATATTTTTCAAAAGAATTTTTATAATTTTTTTTACTAATTTCTTCAATTGTTTTTATATCAAATTTATTATTTTTAATTAATTTATTAATTTCTTTATTAGTTTTATTTTTAATATTAATAAAATCATTATCCTTAATTAATTTATAAAAATTTTCAAAATTATTAAAATTAGAAAAATAAAATATATGTTCTAAATCTTTAATATCTTTTATATCTTTTATTTCTAAACCTTTATCATCTAAATCATTAATATCATAAAAATTATTATTTAATAATTTAATTTGTTCTTTTGTTAAATGTTCTTTTTTTAATTTTTCTTTATATTTACTTAAATCAATTATCTCATTATCATCCTTATTATCTTTTTTTTCTTTTTTATTTAAATCTATATCAGTCATATAAAAAACAAATAAATCAATAATTTCATTAAAGGCATTATCATTAGTAATTTGTTGTTTATCATCTCTTAGAAGATTAAAAAATGGTTTAAAATCAGTATGATTATCTTTTTGCATTTTAATAAAAAATAATAAATATTAAATTAATTATATTATAAAAAATAATTTTATATTTAATAATTAATTTTTTTAAAATTCAATTTTTAAAAATTCATTTTTAAAAAAAATGAAAAAAAATAATAATAAATATATTTTATAAAAAATTAATATAAAAATAAAAATGGATAATTACGATTTAGATTTTGATTTAAGAAATCATAAAGAAATAACTTATTTATATTTAAGAGATATAAAAGAACCATTTGATATACCAAATGTTTTAATAAATTTAGAATTATTAAATATAAAGAATTGTAATATAAAAGAAATACCAAATAATTTTAATAAATTAAAAATATTAAAAATAGAAAATTGTAATATAGAATATATACCAAATACATTAATAAATTTAGAAAAAATAATATTAAAAAATTGTATTATAAAAGAAATACCAAATAATTTTAATAAATTAAAAATATTAAAAATAGAAAATTGTAATATAGAATATATACCAAATACATTAATAAATTTAGAAAAAATAATATTAAAAAATTGTATTATAAAAGAAATACCAAATAATTTTAATAAATTAAAATTATTACATATAGAAGAATGTGATTATATAGAAAATATACCTAATACATTAATTAATTTAAAAAAATTAAGTATAGATAATTGTAAAAATTTTAAATATATACCAGAAACATTAATAAATTTAAAAATATTAAATGTATTTGATTGTAATTATATAAAATATATTCCTAAAACATTTATTAATTTAAAATATTTAGGAATTGATGAAAATATAATAAAATTATCTAATACTTATATTAATATAATAGAATTATTTATAAATGGAAGTCATTATACAAAATTATATAAAGAAAATAAAGATAATTTTATTGTAAAAGATGAAATAAATAAAATGATTGAATTATTTAAATTATATTTTGGTTTTAATTAATTTTTTTATTTTAATAAAAATATTTTAAATTATTTTTATTTTTAATTTTATATTTTTATTTATAAAAATATAATTATCGAAATATATTTATTATTTTATTAATTTTCAATATCAGCATTATAATCAATATCATTATTATCTATATTATCTATATTATCTATATTATTTTTAATATCAATATCAATATCAATATCATTTATATAATTATCTTTAATATTATCATATTCATCATCCTCATCATAATTATTTTTTTTATTTTTATTTTTTAGTAAATTTTCTTCACTTATTTTTTTTAAATAAGAATTAGATTTAGATATTTTATTTTTTATATCTTCATCTAATCTATCAAATTCATATTCTTTATCTTCAGCTTCAGCAGTATCAAATTCATAATAACTATAACCACAAATTTCTTTTAAAGAAGAATTAGTTTTTAAACAATCAATTAATAAATTTACATTTTCTATCCTATTAAACCAAAGATTTAATATTATTAAAGAAAAATTAGATTTTAAACTTTCACATAAATTATCTATATTTTCTATTCTATTCCAATCTAAATATAATTCAATTAAAGAAGAATTATATTTTAAACTATCACCTAATTTATCTATATTTTTTATTTTATTATCATCTAATAATAATTTTTTTAAAGAAGAATTATATTTTAAACTTTCACCTAAAGTATCTATATTTTCAATATCATTATAACTTAAATATAATTCTTCTAAAGAAGTATTATTTTTTAATCCTTCTCCTAATTTATCTATATTTTTTATATTATTTCTATCTAAATATAATATTTTTAAAGAAGTATTATTTTTTAAACTTTCACCTAAAATATCTATATTTTCTATATTATTATAACTTAAATATAAATATGTTAATGAAGAATTATAATTTAAACTTTCACCTATTTTATCTAACTTATATAAATTACTTCTTTCTATTTTTAAATTAATTAAAGAAGAATTATATTTTAATCCTTCTCCTAATTCATCTATATTTAATTTATAATTTTGACACATAATTAATAATTTTTTTAAAGAAGAATTATATTTAAGACTTTCTATTAATTTACTAATATTATTTAAACTATCACAATTTAATTTTAAATGTGTTAGAGAATGATTATATTTAATATTTTCAAATAATTTATCTAAATTATTTAAATAATAATGATCTATAATTATCTCTTCTAAAGAATTATTATATTTTAAACAATCACCTAAAACATTATCTATATTTTTTTCTTTATATCTATATTCATATTTACTACTAATATATAAACCTTTTAAAGAAGTATTAAAATATAAATATTTACTAAATTTATCTATATTTTTAATATATTCATAATAATTATTAGTTATTTTATTATTTTTTAATTCATCATATATATTATTCATTTTAATAAAAATAATTATAATAATTATAACAATAAAAAAATAAATTTTTCATTTCATTTTTTTTAAATAAATTTTATTTATTAAAATAAAGATAAATAAATAAAAATGAAAAAATTTAATAAGATAATATATAAATAATATTTATTAATTAATAAAAATGGAAAATGATAGATATTATAAATTATATGATATAAATAATAATTTATATTGTTTGATAAATCAAAGAATAGAATTTTATAAAGATAATATATGGCAGTATTTAAATATAGGATTAGGAAAAAAAGAAACACAAGATTTATTTTTAAATTTTTTTGATTATAAAGATATAAATATATTTAGACCTTTACAATATTTTTATCAAGATAAATTTAAAGAATTAAAAGAAGAAGATTATGTAATATATTATAATACAAAATTCCATAATAGAACGAATTATATAAATTTAATATTAAATTCATTAACATTTTATTTAATAAATTATGAAGGAGATAAATTTGGGATGTTTGTAAATATAATAAAAAATAATATTATATATTCAACATTAAGAAAATTTGATAAACATAAAGATTATAGTTTAAAATATAAATCTATAAATAATAAAGAAACATTAGATAAAATATATTTTAAGAAACAATTATTAAAAGATTTATTAAAATTAAAAATAAACATATCATTTAAATTTAAAAATATAAATTGTAATCCTAATATTAAAAATCTTTTAATTTTTAAAAATATATTTCTTTATTCTTTAGAAAATAATGATATTATTAAATTATCTTTAGATAATAATAAATTAATATCTATTAATTCTATTAAATTAAAAGAAAATTATAATTTAAATTCTAAATTATATATTAATGATAATAATATTTATGATTTTAATGGTAGTATATTTATTGAAAATATTATTATCGATTTTAATTTTGACCCTAATATTTCTTATGATGATTTAATTGATAAAGGAGATAAAATTAATATAAAAGATATAAAAGATGAAAAAGAAGAAAAAGAAGAAATAGATTATAAAGATGATTTAGCTTTAACTAAAAATAAAATAGATAAAAATAAAAAAACAAATAAATCTTTAGATTTAACAGAATTATTAAGTGTTATTATTACTAATAAAAATTTAAAATATGATGATGACGATATTAATGATTATGATGATAATGATGATGATAATTATATTAATAAAAAAGAAAAATTAAGTAAAGATACAATAAAACATAATCAAAAATATAGTGATACATCTTATGAAATTGATGAAGATGATAAGACCAATGATGATATTGATATTAATTTATATAATGAAGATAATAATGATGATGAAGATGAAAATAATGATGAAAATGATGAATAAAAAGATAAAGAAAAAAAAGAAAAAATAATAAATTCACCAAAAGAATTTAATAAAGTTAATTCTATAAAATTTAATGAATTAGATATAATTAAACAAAATTTAAGTAAAAATAATATAATTAAATCAAATGAATTAATTAAAACAAATGAAATAATTAAATCAAAAGAAATAAATGAAGAAGTTTATAATGATTTATTAAATAAAGTTGATGAATTAAAAATAAAAATTAATGAAATAAATGATATTTTAAATAATTATGTTAAAAATTAAATTTATTTTATTTATTTTTTAATAATAAAAAAAATATTAAAATATATTTTTAAATAAAAAAAGAAAATAAAAAATAAAAAAAAAGATAAAAAATAAAAATATAAAAAAGAAAAGGAAAGGAAAAAAGGAAAAATATATTAATTACCATTTAGATAATTAATATATTTATTAAGATAATCACTATCATCTTCAGACCAACCATTAAAATCTTTAACACCTTCCATAAATTTATAACAATAACTTATAAATTTATCTTCATCTTTTCCCTCAAAATATTTATGTCCAACAATATCAACAATGATATTACAGAAATTAACACGGTCACTATTAATTGTCCAACTCTTAGAAGCATTCTTATAAATAAGATGAATTTTTTTAACAAATTCTATAAGAATGATTTTATAGAAAAATGGAGCAAATTCATAATTATCCGCAATATACATAAGAATATCTTTAAAGATTGATACACTTAAATTAGTTTCCAAAATATTCTTACTTTGTGTAATATCAGTTAATTCAATAAAATCGATGATTTGATGGTGTAAACTATCCTCAAAATCAAAATGGAAATCACAAACCTTTTTATAATACACATCAATTTTTTCACTAAGTCTTTTTTGTTCAGGTGTCTCTTCTCTCTTTGATTTCTTTTTCCCCTTTTTACTAACACCAGCAACAATAAATTCATTTGGGTTTTTCTCTTCAACCTTAGGCTCTTCCTTCTTTTCAACCTCAGGTTCTTCCTTCTTTCCAACTTTAGGCTTTTTTTCTTCAACCTTAGGTTTCTTTTCTTCAACCTTAGGCTTTTTTTCCTCAACCTTAGGTTTCTTTTCTTCAACCTTAACTTCTTCCTTTTGTTCAACCTTAGGTTCTTCTTTCTTTTCAACTTTAGGTTCTTCCTTCTTTTCAACCTTAGGTTCTTCTTTCTTCACAACATCAACACAATCTTTTTTAGATGGTTTAAGTTTAATAGAAGTTGTAAGAATAACAACTTCATCACCATCAGCATTAACTTCTTCTTTATAATCCGTAGAAAAAGAAACAGAAGGATTTAAAGAAGAAATCCCAGAAATGAGATTAATAAGAGTAGTCAGAAGGGTAGAAAGCAAAGAATTCATTTTAAAAACAAAAATGAAAACAAAAAATACAAAAAAGAAAAAGATAATATTAATATAATAAATAAATAATAATAAAAAAAGATTTTCAATTTTTTTAAAAAAATAAAAAATAATAAAATTAATAAGATATATTAAAAATTGTTAAGTCTTTATAAATAATAGGGTAAATATAAGTAATAAAAGATTTATGGAAATTAATAATATAATTAATATATTCAATATTAAATAATATGTTATCTCTATTTATTTGGACATAAACAGGGTTAAAATTAAAAGATTTAAGAGTTTTTAAGAATTTTTCATTATGATATTTATAACAATAATTAATAATTTTTTTATCAATATATAAAAGATTAAAATAATCTATTTGTTGATAATGAATATTTAATTTATAATTAATATTAATTAAAATATGTTCTTCTTTATCATTTAAAGAATAATTAAAAATTATAGGATTTACAAGATAATTATAAGATAATTTAAAATTAAATAAGAATTTATTATTTTTTTTATTAAATAATTTATAAAAATAAAATAAATCATAATAAAAAATATTACAAATTCGAATTAAAAATTTTAAATAATTTCGTTTAGGTAAATCTAATGTATAATATGAATAAGATTTTTGAATAATATATGAAAAAATATTAAAAACGGTATCATTATTATTATTAATTTTTAATTGTTGTAAATAATTTTTAATACTATCATAAATATTACTACAAGGTTTTTTTTGATTTCTTTTTATTATTTTAGAAATATTAAATAATATACTATATATATAATTATGTAAAGGCATATTATTTATAATATCTATATTAGGATAACAAATACTAAATTCTAAATCATAAATATTTAAAAATTTATTATGTCCTAATTTCATATAAAAAGAGATTAATGTAAAATAATATAAACAATAATCTAATTGTTTTTCTATAGGTATAATACTAAATACACCTTTATTTTCAAATTCATCATTATATTTTTTTTTTCTATTTAATTTATTTAATTTATACTTTTTTTTAAATTTATTATAACTATTTATTATATCTTTTAATAAATCAATTCTTATTTCTTTATTATTTTTTTGTCTTTTTTCTTTATTATTTTCTTCTTCATTAATTTCTTTTATATTATATTCCTTTTTATATTCCTCATATTCTTTATATATTTTTTCATATTTTTCCTCATCATTATCTTTATCATTATCTTTATCTTCATCTTCTTCATCTTCTTCATCTTCTCCTTCTTCTTTATCATTTTTATCTTCATTATATTCTTTATCTTCTTTATCTTCTTTATCTTCATTATATTCTTTATCTTCATTATATTCTTTATCTTCATTATTTTTATTTTCTTTATTATTTTTATTTTTTTTATTAATAGAATTAGTAATATCATTAATATAAATAGGATGATGGATTAATTCGAATTGTTCGAAATAATTTTTATTATTAGAAGAATTTTTATTAATACTTTTTAAACATAAATCATTATTAATAAAGATAATAGATAGATTAGGATAAATATTATATAAACCAATAACTTGTTCGTTATAAGTATTAATTGATTGAATGATTTGATTTTTAAAATTAATATAATCATTTAAAGATAAATATAAATTAGGTTGAGTTAAACCAATATAATTAATTTTATTAAAGATATCAGAAATAGAATTAACTAAATGAATAACAGATAAATTATAATTATCAATAAAATATTTAGAAATAAAACGTGTAGAAATAAAATTTTTATATTGAGATAAAGATATTAAATTAAAAAGATATTGAATTCTACATTTATCAATAAAACCATCATTTTGAGGTTTTTGTTTTAATTCTAATAGATTAGCGGCTTTATTAAAAAAACCATCATCAAAATTTATATAAGTATTAATAATTTTTATACAATCATAAACATTAAGTTGATCATTATTATTTAAACCTGGATTAGCATCTGGATGATTATATCTTTGTGGTGTTATTCCTTGTTGTCTTAACCATTGAAAATATAAAGGGTTAGTAGTAGTTTTAGTAATTTGTAAATTAGACCAATTAAACATAGTGTGGCATTCCGGACACCACATATGATCACAACCATAAGTTTTATAAATAGGAAAAGAACAATTAGGACAATTTTTAACGTTATCAGTTAAAAGTTTAACAGTATTAATATCATCTTCATTACAAATATGTTTTAAATTTCGTAAATCTTTGTCATAAGTATAAAAATAATAATTTTCAACTTCTTCAATAATATCTTTATCTTTATTATAAATTTCTAAAATAGTTGGATAAATTTTTTTAAAACAATTTGGACAAAAAATACTTTTACACGTATCACAGATAATTTGATTTTTATATTTATATATATCTCCTTCACAATCATTATTAAAACATTTTCCTATTTTTTTTATTTTTTTTTCTACATCTATATTATGACTTTCATAATAAAGTATTATTACATCATAAAATAAATCTTTAACTAATTTATAATTAGTCATATTATATATTTGATCTTTATGATATTTAATAACTTCTTCATAATAATAATTATCTTTTATATATTTATCAAAAAATTCTTTATTTGTAAAATCATTATAAACCAAATAAAATTCTAATGCTTTTTTATAATTTAATATATTATAATAATCATCTAATAAATCATATTTATCTATATTTGGATTTCTATTATATTTTTTTATTAAATCATTTAATTTTAAAATTTTATCTTCTTGATATCGTGCATTTGTATATTTTTTATTTATAACGTAATATTCATCAATAAAATTTGATAAATATTTATATGGATAAATATTATATATTTTAATTAAAATATTATATGGTTTAATTATTGTTTTAATTCTATTTTGATATTTCAATAAATGATTTTGTAAATCAAATTCATAACATATTTCTCCATATTTCTTTTTTAATTCATCATTTATAAATTTAATTGGAAATGTATTATATATAAATGTAAAATCCCAATTCTCTTTACATTTTTGATTTGGACATCTATATTCTATTGTTTGTGATAATAATATTCTTTTTCCACAACTTAAACATAATTCTAATCCACATTTTGGACATTTTATTTTTTTTCTTTCATTATTATCATATTCTTCACAACATATTTCACATATTTTTAATTCTTCCATTTTTTTATTTATTTATTTATTTATTTTTATTTTATTTTTATAAAATATATTAATTTTTATATTAATTATTTATTTTATTAAAATTATATTTCATTTTTTTAAAAAATTGAAATTTAAAAAAATATAATATATTAAATTTATTTTATTTATTAATTATTTTTTATATATTTATTTTTATATAGTTAATTACATCATTTAATTAATTTTTTATATAATTTTTATATTATTTTATATAAATATGGAATTCTTAGTATTATTAGGTTATATGTTTATTAGTTGGGGTATTTTTATTTTATTATTTAGTTTATGTTTATTCATATTTAATTTATATTATAAAAATAAATCTATCCAATTTATTTTATATAATAAACCTATTAATAATGATATCGAAAATCAACGAAAATTATTTGAATATCCTATTTATATTTTAAAATATGATTATCCTAAACATAAAACCTGTTATTTAAAAGTTGATTTAAGTAATAATGATAAATATATCCCTAAATATTATTATAATAATGAAATTAAAAATATTATTCTTAATAAAATAGAAAAATATTATAATCTTATTTCTCCTCTTATTTTAGATAAAATTTATATTATTAATCAAAAATATAATGCTCATTATGATAATCATATTAAAAATGCTTTAGTTTTACATTGTTTTCATATTGCTTATAAATATAATTTAAATGTTAATCAATTAATTAATAATATTGATAATATATTTAAAAATATAAATCTTAATCATTTCACTATCTTTTATATGTTTAATTTCTCTAATATCCTTTATAATCAATTTTGGACTATCCCTAAAAATAATGATGGTTGGCTTGATATTTATAATCAATTATAATTCTTTTATTTATTCTTTTTTATTTTAATTTTTTTATTTTATTTATTAAATAAAATATTTAATAAAAAATAATCAATAATAAAATTTTTATTTTTTTATATTTTTAAATTATTTATTTAAAAAATATTTTTTTTTATTTTAAAAAAATAAATTTTTATTTTATAAATGATTGATAAAAAGAAAAAATATAAAAAAAAAAGAAAAAAAATAAATTTTATGGATTAAACATATTATTTAAAGAATTGGAAAAATCTTGTTGTTTTTGAATTCTTGCAGATATTTGTTTAATATTAGGAGTTTTTGGTATATCTAAAGATGATAAAGATGAAGTAGAAGATAAAGAAGATAAAGAATTTAAAGGAGAATAAGAGGATTTATAAGAGTTAGATTTATTAGATTTAAAGGAATTAGATGAATTAGATTTAAAGGAAGTAGATGAATTAGATGAAGAATTATTTTTACAGAAACCGAAACGTTGATTAATACTACCACCTAAACCGAATTTTTTAATTAAGAAACCACCGATAACAATAATAATAATAATTATAACAATACCACTAATAGCGCCCATACTCCAACCGGTAGTAACTTTTTGAGTAGATTCAGAAGAAGCAGAAGTATTAGTATCAGTTTTATTATTACTTTGAACAGTCCAACCCGCTTGATTAACTAATTCATTTAAAATATCATTAGTCATTTGGATATTAGTGAAACATTTAATAGCATTTTCAACAGCAGCGGAATTTTCAATATTAATTTTAGCACCATTTTTAGCAGTAATATTACCAGATTTAAAAATAGCTTTACCAGAAGCATCAGAACCACAATAAGAATTAGAATTTATACTCATTTTAGTATTAACAATATTTTTAACAATATTATTAATTTCCGCTTTAGTTCTATTTTCTATATCATTTTCATTTTTAACTCCGGTCTCCGAATTTGTCATATTTAAAGATAATATATCTAATCCTTTCGTAAATTCTTGATCCGTATTTGTTTTTAAATCATTTAAAAATGATGTATCACTAACCGCATTTAATATATCAGTGATTGATGTAGTCATTTTTTTACTAACTTCATCTTTAATTTGTTGAACATCAGAACTTTCTAAACTTACGATAACCGTTACTTTATTTTTTAAATCTATTGTTGAACCTTTACCGTCAGCAGTTATATCTCCAGTTTCCATTTCAGCACTTCCTTCAGTTGTTGTAATATGTTTTGTTATTATATTTTTTGAGATTTCAGTATTATCCTCATTTAATATATCAGAACAAGATTTTATAAAATCTTCATTTATAACTCTATTCGTATTATCTATATTATTTTTTATATTCGTTGAATTTACACTTCCCATTTTTTATAATTATATAAAAAATTATTTTATATAATATATTCATAAATATAATTAATATATTTAAATTTAATATAAATTTTATTATAAATTTTATTACAAATTATTTTTAATTTAAAAATTAAATTTTAAATATAAAATTTTAAAAATAAAAAATTATTTTTTATAAAGAAAATTAAAAATAATAATAATTAATATTAATATTAAAATAAAGAAACTTATATTTAAAGATAATGATAATTTATTAATATATTCTAATTCTTTTATTTTATTTAAAGTAGAATTATCAGTTTTATAATATGTTTTAGTTATTGGTCTATCTAAAATTATTGGATATTCTATATGGTCAGCTATATCTTTTAAAGGTCGTGCATTAGGTATATCTCTTAAAGTATTATAAAAATTTTGATTTTTATATTGTTCTTTATCTAAATCATCATTATCTATATATGGAGGTTTAAATTTATCTCCAGTTATTTCATCTTTTTTATATATATCGTGTATTTCATCAATATTATTTTTTTTATTCATTTTTATTTCATTATATATTTTTTTTCATTATATATTATTTTATCTTTTTATTATTTTTTTATTTTAAAATAAAAAATAATAAAAATAAAAAAAATAAAAAAAAATATTTTTAAATAAAATAATAATTAAATAAAATAAAAAAATAAATAGAATTAAAAATTAAATAGAATTAATATATTTAATAAAAATTTGTTTAATATATGGATAATAGAAATTTAATAATTTATTAGTAATAAATTCTAATTGTTTATCTTCAAAAACATTATTATAATTATTAGAAATAAATTTATATAATTCTTTTTTTGTATCATCATAAAATCCTTTATCAACTTCTAATAATAGATTTCTTTTAAAAAATGTTAAAATATATTCATAATACATTTGATTATTTATTTCTTTTTTCATATTTTTTAATCCTGTTGTTTTAATTATTTCAAATGATATAGAAAATTCATTTTCTATATAAATTAAAAATTCATTTTTAACTTTTTTATTTATATCAAATATTATATCTTTAGCATTCATTTTTATTATTTTATTAATATATATTTTTTATTATTTTATTAATATATATTTTTTTATGTTAAGTTTATAATAAATAATAAAATCAATTTTTATAAAAAAATATTTAAAATTATTACATAAAAATTTTATAACTTAAAAATTTTATTCTAAAATCTAATAAACTTAAATTATTATTTTCTTTATATTTATTTAAATAATTTATAAATCCTTTTTTATATTTTTCATTTTTAAAACATATTATATTAGTTTTAAAATAAATTACATTCATTTTATCAACATCATCTATAGAATTTATTTCAGAAGCAGCATAAATTAATAAATTCTCATAATTATTTTTTTTATTATAATATTCTATTGTTTCATTATAATCTTCTATACATTTATAATAATTTATATCATAATTAAAAGAATAATAATTATCATCATTTTTAATAAAATCTTTAATATTAAATATATCATCATCATAATTTTCAATAATATAATCTTCATTTAAAAATTTATATTGATAATCAGGATAATCAATATTCATTTTTGATTTATCTAATTTATATTTATAATTATTAATATTACAAATATTTAATAATAATTCAATAATATTACTATAATAATCATTATTATCATTATCATTATAAAAAGGTTTATAACTATAAATTAAAACATAATCTTCATTTTTCTTTTTTTCTATTATTTTTATTATATTAAATATATCTATATCATCAATATATTTATTTTGTATTTGATTTAATTTTTCTAAAATATATTTAGTTATATTATAATTATTAAATTCTTTTTCAAAATGTATAACAACATTTTTAAATGTTAATAATCTATCAAATCTTCTTTTTTCATATATATCTCCATAAAAATAATTATATTCTATCATATAATTATAATCATTAAAATAATATGATATATATTTACAATCTATTAAAATTATATCTATTAATTCTTCTATATCATATTCTATATCATTCATTTTAATTTTAAATTTCAAATTTAAAAATTAAAAAAAATATATTTTTAATATATTTTAATATATTTTTATAAATTTAATATATTTTTATAAATTAGAATTAAAATAAAAAAAAAGATTATTTCAATTTTTTATTATTTCTTTTTGAAGATAAAATAATAATAAGAATAATAATAATTAATAAAATAAAACTTGATATAGATAATATAATAATATTTTTAGTATTAAAGAAATCTTTTAATTTATTTGTTTTAGTATCATTAGATTTATTTGTATCATTATTATCATTATTATCATTATTATCATTATTATCATTATTATCATTATTATTATTTTTATTATCATTATTATTTTTATTTTCTTTAATTTTATCAGTTAAAGGTTGTTGTTGATTTTGTTGTTCATTATAAATAAGGTCGGCTTTAGTTTTACCGTCTTTATTTTTACCATTGATATCGAAACCATCTAAATCGTAATTAGTATTAGTATCTTTATGAATACCTTTTTTATCAAAACCTCTTTCATCATAGATTTCATTAGTATTAATATTAATACCATCATTATTAAAACCGTGTTCATCTAAATCTTGAGTATATTTATCATATTGGTTACATTCATTAGAAGAAGAAATAGTTATTTTTCCACCATCAGAACTTGAAATATTACCACCAATATTTAATAAATTAGGGCATAAAGTTATAGAAATAAAACTATCATTATTATCAGTATAACCTTTTCTATTATGAGTATTAGGTATCCAAACATTATTTTGATTAGAACATTTACCATTAAATTGTTGATAACGTCTTAATTCTTTTAAAGAAGATAAACCATTTAAGATATCTTTTTTTTTATTATCATCTAAATTTTTAATATTAATAATTTTTTGATAATATTTATCATATAAAGTTTCACCATAACATAAACATTCAGGACAATATTTTAATAATAAATCATTAAAATCATCAGTTAAATTATTATCTTTATATAATTGTTTTAATTCTTTAATTTGATTTAAACAATAAAGAGACATAAAATTTTCACAATCTAAATTATTATCAAATTCATCTTTTAAATCAACATCATTAATTAAATATAAATTATCAAACTTTTTACCAATAATTTCTTCTTTACCATTAACACGATACATAATAGGATAATCATTAATATTAAGATTTCTTTTTTTTAAACAATAAGCTTTTTTTTTATTAGTATTTTTCATTAAATCATTTAATTTAGATTGATTAAATGATATAAATTTAGAATAAATATTATTATTACCATCATCAATTTCATTTTTTAAATCATTTAAAGAGATTTGATTATTAATTTCACCATATAAAATAGGATTTAAAGATAATAATAATTCTTTTTCAGTCATTTTATTTTAATTTAATTTTTTATTATATAATATTTTTTTAATTTTTATGTTTTATTAAAAAAATATATTTCATTTAATTATTATATAAAATGTTTTATACATTATTATTTAAATTAGATATTTTTAAATCTAATACTATAACAGAAAAAAAACTTAAACCAGTTATAGTATTTATTTTAGGAACTATTATTTATTCTTTAATCCATTATGTCCTTTTCTCTAATCTATTAAATAAATATAAAAAAATACAAAAAATTAAATATTCTTTCTATTGTATTTTTGCTTTAGATATCTTAAGTTTCTATTATTTTTATAATAGTTATATTAATGAAATTAAAGAACACTTCTTAGATAATTTAAATGATAATGATGATAATATTGATGAAAATGATGATAATGATGAAAATAAAAAAATAAATAATAAATATCTTCATTATGATAAAAATATTAAACAATTTATTAATCATTTAAATCATAATAATGATGATGAAAATGATAATAATGATATAAATACTAAAGATAATACAGAAGAATTAATAATAAACAATGATGATAATAAAACAGATAAAACAATAAATATACCAATTTTTGATAAAAAAAAGAATAATCCATATATAAATCAAGAACAATTAAATAAAAATCAAATTGAACAAAAACAAAATCCTATTCCTATTCAAATTATTCATCATAATCCTCCTACCTCTCAATCTCCTAAACAAAATCTTATTAATAAAAATATAAATAAAAATATAAATATTGATAAAGATATAAATAATGATAAAAATATAAATAATAATGAAGATGAAGATAATGAAGATAATATAGAAGATATAGAAAAAAAAGAAAATGATGAACATTTAATAGATTTACAAAATATTTTAAATTCTATTAATAATGATGAAGAAGATGAAAAACAAGATAATGAACCTAATAATAATGATGAAATAATAGATATAAATACAGATGAAATAGATGAAAAAGAAAATAATGATGATATTGAAGAAAATAATAAAATAAATGATGAAGATATAATAGATATCTCAAATCAATTAAATGATGATAATAATGATGATAATGAAGATAATAATGATGAAAATAAAGATATATCAATAATAGATGTATAAATAAAATAGATGTATAAATAAAATAGATATATAAATAAAAAAATATGAATAAAATAAAAAAATAATATATAATAAATGATAAAAAAATAAATGGAAAATTATATAAATGAGAATATAGAACCATATAATATATTTACAAATTACGATAAATTAAAAAATTATTATAAAGGATTAAGTAGAAAAACTATATTTTTTTATGTAGTTATATTTTGTATATTATATTTATATTTTGATAGAACTTTTTATAAAGCATTTATAGCATTTATAATAATATATATATTACATACATTATATAATAATAAATTGAATGATAATATAAATCATAAAAAACATCAAATATTTCCAAAAACAAAGAATTTAGAAAAAGATGAAGATTTAGTAGATTTAACTTTTTCTATACAAGAATTTTATGATTATAACCCTCAATTATTTATTGATTATTTAAAAGCAGTTGATATATTTTTAGATATTTATGAATATATTAATTATGATTTATCTTTAGCAGGAATAAAATATAACTCTTTAGAACAACAAAAATTTATAGCAGTTAATAGTCTTAAAAATATTATTATCAATTCTCCAGATAATAAATTTGTTTATCTTAAAATTAATGAAGCAGCAGAACAATTAAATATTATCCTTAATCGTTATTTAGAAGATATTAAAGAAAAAAATAAACAATATATTATTAATAATGGTTTTAATAATCAAACTAAATTAATTAATAAACTTAATGACCCTTTTAATACATCTTATGATAATAATATCAAAGATACTATTTTTTAATTTTTTTATTTTTTTTATTTTAAAATAAAATTTTAAAATAAATTTTTAAAATAAATATATTAAAATTTTAATTAATAAAAAATGAAAAAAAAATATTATTATTAATTATTAATTTTAAATTATATTATTTAAAATAATTTTAATTATAATTATTTTTTTAATTAGTTAGAAAATCAATTATGATAGATGAATTATTAAATAATATAAATAAAAATTATAATTTGTTATTAATATTTATAATATTTTTTTGATTTTATTAATAATTTATACATTAATAATAAAAAAAATATTAAAAAAAAGATATGATAAAGAATATAATAAAAAATATAATCGAACAATAAATAAATTATTAAATAAAAAATATAAATAAAAATATTAAATTAAAAAATAAATAAAAATAAAAAAAATAAAAAAATAAATTTAAAAAAATATTTAAAATAAAAAAATAAAAAATAAAAAAATAAAAGAAAGAATATAAAATAAATATATAAAAAATAATATATAAAAAATAATATAATAATAAATGGAATATACAACAAAAGAGAATATAATAATAATTTGTTTAATATTAATAATTATCTATATAATAATAGATAAATTTTATAAAAAGAATAAGAAAGAACATTTTACAGATGACGAGGTATTAAATAAATTATCATCAATAATTAATGGAGATGAAACAATAACATTTAAAAATGTATATATAACAGATAAATTAACAGCACCTACATTATATACCAGACATATTTTAGCAGATAAAGATAAAACACATAAAACAATAGACGATAATAAAGAAATAGATGGAAATGATTATGTTGATTTTAAAAATAATGCAGCATTTTATAATAAATTAAAATATAAAACTTTAACTAAATTATAAATTTTTATTTTATTTTTTAATTTTAAAAATATATTATTAAAAAATTAATAATATTAAATTTTATTATTATTTATTTTTATTATTGTTTATTTTTATCATCATTTAAATCATTAATAATATCTTCTTCATATGAAGGTTCTTTATCATTAATAATTATATTATCTTTTGATATATTTAAATTAGATGTAGTATTTAAATCATCAATAACATCTTCTTCTTGGATACTTTCTAAAATTTTTTCAATATCATTAATTTTATTATCAATTTGATTTTCTTTATATTGTTTTTCAATAAAATCAATTTTATTATCAATTATATCTTTTAAATTTTCTTTTTCTTCTTCATTATTTTCTATTTCTTCTTTTTCTTTATTTTCTTTATTTTCTTTATTTTCTTTTTTTTTTTC
>Ga0247610_10002000_pt1 | contig 24277 bp, 27 predicted proteins | sample 174DNAGHGhighgp2_FD_193483 | JGI IMG/M metagenome (GOLD analysis project Ga0247610, IMG submission 193483) | Sheep rumen microbial communities from Palmerston North, Manawatu-Wanganui, New Zealand - 1742 DNA GHGhigh gp2 | ecosystem: Host-associated > Mammals > Digestive system > Stomach > Rumen...
GGCGGCATAACTCTCGGGAATCCTGCCCCAGAGGAACATGCCCACCTGACGCTTGTCGTAAGTGCAGCCCAGCGTATCCATGATCTTCTCAGCCCACTGGCGCCGACGGGCATAGGTCTCGATATTGTACGTGCGATGCCACTCCTCAGAGTTGTTAAGCGCCTCGGCAGCAGCCAGTTGGATACCGCGGAAGGTACCGGAGTCGATATTCGACTTCACCTTCATGATCCACTGGATAAACTGGGCGTTGGTGATACACATACCCACACGCCAGCCCGGCATATTGTGACTCTTCGACATCGAATTGAACTCGATACAGCAGTCCTTGGCACCAGGCACCTGGAGAATGCTCAGACGCTCCTCGCTCAGGATAAATGAATAAGGATTGTCGTTCACCACCACGATGTCGTGATCCTTGGCAAACTTCACGAGCCGTTCGTAGGTCTCACGCTGTGCACGGCCACCTGTCGGCATATTCGGATAGTTGGTCCACATCAGCTTCACCTTCGAGAGATCCATCTGCTCAAGCTCCTCGAAATCAGGCTGCCAGCCGTTGTCCTCCCGCAGGTTGTAGTTCACTATCTTCGCCCCGAGGATTTTCGAGAGTGAAGTATAGGTGGGATAGCCGGGATTGGGCACCAGCACCTCGTCGCCTGGATTCACGAAGGCGAGGGTGACATGGAGGATACCCTCCTTGGAGCCGATGAGCGGCAGCACCTCCGTATTACCGTCGATATCGACACCATACCAGCGCTTGTAGAAGCTCGCCATCGCATGGCGCAACTCGGGGATACCCACCGTTATCTGATAGCCGTGGGCATTGGGATCATGGGCTACCTCACAGAGCTTTTCGATTGTCTGCTCCGACGGCGGCATATCCGGACTGCCAATGGCGAGGCTGATGATATCGCGCCCCGCTGCATTCAGCTGGGCCACTTCCTTCAATTTACGACTGAAGTAGTACTCCTGTACCAAACTTAATCTGTCTGCTGCTTGTATCATAATTCTTCAATTTATACTCAATTCGTCTGCTTTCCGTCCTTGTATTCCCCCAGGATCTTCAAGTCCTTCGTCAGCGGGATGATGGCATCGATGCTCTGGCGGTAGCGCGTCAGGTCGTCGTACATCACATCGACATAGAACAGATACTCCCACTCGTGGCCGATAATCGGCAGCGACTGGATCTTCGTCAAGTTGATGTGATAGAACGAGAGGATAGCCAGCACGTGAGAGAGCGAGCCCTCCTCATGCGGCAGCGAGAACACGATGCTCGACTTGTTGGCTTCCGTCAGCGGGCGCAGCAAATCGGCCTTGTTAGGATTTGACACTACGAGGAAACGGGTAAAGTTGTGCTTGTTGTCCTCAATATGGTTCTCGAGCACCTTCAGCCCGTAGAGCTTCGCAGCCTCCGCATGGCAGATAGCCGCCCACCCTTTCTTCTGTCCCTCGGCAATCATCTTCGCCGAACCAGCCGTATCCTCGGCCTCCACATTCTTCAGCTGCGGATGCTGGGCCAGGAACTCGCGGCACTGCATCAGGGCCACAGGGTGAGAGTGCACCTCGGTAATCGTATCCCAGTCGTCGTCAGGCAGACAGCAGATGCAGTGCGAGATGTGGAGCTTATGCTCGCCGACAATCGTCGTCCCTGAGTCGCGCAACAGTTCGTAGTTGTGCAGCAGCGACCCCGCAATGGTATTCTCGATGGCGAGCATACCGATGGCAGTGGGATCCTGCTTGATGTTGGCAAACACCTGCTCGAAGGTGCTGCAACAAATCAGCTGAATCTGTTCCCCCTCGAAATACAGGTGAGCCGCGATATCGTGGAACGACCCGATCAGTCCCTGAATGGCTATTCTCTTCATATTCCTATTTCACTTATATTTGACGATTTATAAAAAAACTCCGCTTTCACCTTTTCGTGAAGCGGAGCCTTATTTCATTTCTTAATATTTCTATTCTTCAATCTTACTTACGACTACCCGCTTCACAATTGCTTGTAAAGTAAAAGTAATAGCCGTAAAAGTAAGCGTTCAACATTGACATAATTCTATTTTTTGTCGTTATCGGGTGCAAAATTATCACATTTCTGCGAAACAAACAAATATTTTGCAGGAAAAATCGCGTTTCTGCTTACATTTTTTCATTTTCGTTCCCTTTGAGTGCCAATTTCGAATCTATCGGGTTCGCATAGATACCCAGATACAGATCCTTCAGCACGTCAGGTTCGGCAATGTCGAACGTGTTCAGTCGCTCCATGAAAGCCTGGAAGGCATTCAGCTCCTCGTCGGTATAATGGTCGCGGTAGAGCTGCTGTCCGTAGCGCAGGTCGTGGGCGATGTAGTTGTTCGGCGTCAGCTGGTAAGCCTCGATGATACGCTTGTCGATCAGCTGGGCCACCGCACGGTGATACTCGTTGTTCGTACAATTGTCGAACTGATGGAGATCAGCCTCCGTAATCTGGTCGCAGAAGGTGAAGTTCACCCTACCCTTCGGCTGGGCGATACCCGTCAGGATACTGTTCAGATCCTCACCCGGCTTCTTGATATACTTGCTGTAGCGCGACTCGTAGAGTTCGAGCGCCTTCAGGATGTCGCACGACTCCCACTCATAGCTGACGCTCACGGGGATGATGTTCAGTTCCGAGAGCGCCTTGATCTTATCCGTCGGCTCACTCATGCAGAACATCTTGATGATGCCCTGATCCGTCTGGTCCTTACCGTCCTTCGTACGTCCGTTGCGCTGAGCGATCCACATGCCCTGCCCCTTCTCGGTGAGCACATAGCGGATATACTCGCTGAGGTTCTTCGACGACATATAGAAGTCCTTCATGTTGCCGCCACGCTCCACACGGAACATCTTGTTGGCCTTGCCGATATCGATCACCAGAGGCGACGACATCAGGTTGGCACCGAAAGTGATCTCCGTCGTCTCGTGCCCGTTCCTATATAATATATACTGCAGCAGACAGGCATCAAGCATGATATCGCGGTGGTTGCTGATGAAGAGATACTTCTTGTTGGGATCAAGCTTCTCTACCCCACTATACGTGAAGGAAGTCATGGAACGGGCGATCACCTGCTCGTTGACGCATCGCATCACCTCAAGCTGGAAGTCGCGGATAGTCTGGAAGGAGAGCATCATCTTCTTCACATCCTCAGGGTTCTTACCGGGATAGACATAGGTACAGAGCAGACCGAAGAAGTCGCTGTTGACGATACGCTCCATCGCGGCAGGAATCTCACTGTCGTAATACGGACGGATGTCGTCGAACTGTTGTGGATTATACTTACTCATAATGCTTATAGATTAATCTTTATATTATTAAAATCAATTATATTACTACTATCTACTATTTCTAATACTTTTTGCCTATTTTCGCTATAAATTACATGCAAATTATTTGGAAATGGCTCACATGCAGAAGCCAAAGCTGCATCATCTGGATCGAAGGCATAAGAGTTGACTTCTAAATCCGGATGAACAAGAGCAAATAGTAATGGGAATTGTCCACGCCCAGAATCTATAATAGAAACAACTTTTGATGATGGATTTGTTGGCCTATAGTCATCAATCCACTTACTAAAATCATCATAGCGTTTCAACATTTGCCGCGTTTCCCGCTCAACACCAAATCCTTTATAGGTATATTTTGCGATGATATAATCATGATAGAAATGTGTGGTACCTTCTGTGTAGGGGCACTTACCTCTGAACAACTTGCGCAACAGATAGGCAATAGTAATGGGCTCGGGGCGTACGATGCCATTTTTCTTAACCAACCAGTTGAAAATAAGAGAGGGGACAATCCAAGCCATCAAAACCACAGTAAACATGCCAACTATGGTTACTTCTGCTAATGAGTGAAGAGCCGGATGACGGGCTATAATGAGTGATCCCATACCAATGAACATAATTAAGGCAGAGATAATTATACTATTTTTATAAGAAGGTAGCAATTTTTTATGATATGCAAACTCATTGATTAGACCGTCGGTAATGAATATAGTATAATCATCTCCCTGACCAAAGATAAAGGTTGCCAAAATAACATTAACTATATTAAAACGAATATCCAACAAACTCATTATCCCTAAAATCCATATCCATCCTAATGCCATGGGTAAGAATGCCAATATACTAAGTTCCAATTTACCAAATGATATCCAAAGGAAAATGAATACAATAATACCACAAGCAAATCCTATATAGTTAAAATTCTCAGATAATGTATTGGCTATACTGCTGTTCATCCTTACGAAATCAAAGGAAAAGCCTTTATTATCAAGGTTTGAATTTATTATTGCTTCTATTTTTGCTTTGTCTTTTCCGTTAGCATCGATAACATCAACTACTGAGCAAAGCCCTGTACTTGAACTGAATGAATTATTTAGTAATAATGATTTAATAGTTTCAAAGTATTCAAATGGCTTAACAGAATAGACACCATTGACAACTTGCTTAAAACCATCGAAAGCTTCGGAACTAAACCCATACTGGGGAGCTGTCTTGCCTAAAGCAGAAAGAACATCATCACGATGCTTCTTCCAAAAGCTATCCCACAAATCTATTCGTTTTTGCTGCTCATTTTGTGAACATATCAAGGAACTAACATTTGAATATGAATTCAATGCACCATTTTGCTTTAAACTTTCAAGAATTGGCTCTATCTTTTGTCTTTCTTCTAAAGCAGCATCCCAATCATTGCCTTCCGTAACAACATACACATTTACAGTATCGTTTACACCGACAGATGCATTCATGCTAGCAATAAGAGCTTTTTGTTTGTCAGTCATAAAGTTGATGCTATGCATATTGCTATCAAAAGATGTGTTAAGACTGAAATATCCAAAAACTCCAGTCAACACAAGTATCAGCCATATGAGCCAATTGTGACTTTCTATAGAAATAGACGAAACTTTACTAAACAATAGTTTTTCTTCTTTTTCGCCTATAGACTTTTTAACAAGATGCGGTAGGAAAATCAGGACAAACAAAATAGTACCTATCAACATAAATGCTGCAAAAAGCCCTAAATCATGTAAGGCGGGAGCATCTAACGGGATTAAGCTGGCAAAAGCACCGACTGTAGTTATGTTACCAATTAACAAGGGCGGCACCATTTCTTTCAACACTTCCCTTATCGTTCCACCATGATCAGTATGGGCAACAAAATGAAGAGGGTAATTGACTGCTATTCCAATTATTATTGATCCTATTCCTAGTACAATCAGAGATACATCGCTTCTTATAACGGCCATAAAGCCCATAGCAAATAACCATCCGAAAAGAATTGCGAAACCTATTAATAATAGATTCTTAACATTACGGAAAGACATGACTAGTAAAACAAAAATCAGAGTAACAGAAATTGATATAGCCCACTGACTGTCTTTCTTTATTTGAGAAGCGTTTCCTACAGCAATTACTGGAGCACCTGTAATATCAATCTCAACATCGGCATATTTGTTCATTGTTAGCTCAGCCATGCTATCCAAATGTTCTACAAGTGAAGTATTGTTAGCTGACTCCATTGCGCCATAAGGAGATGTAAGCATTACAATAGCATATTCTTTGCCTGCGCTAAAAATGTAACCATTATCTATCTCTATAGGAAGGGCAGATTGATGACTCTGTAATCTTTCTATTACAGGAGTAAATAACCCCAGTGGATCATTACTGATATTTGAAGACAACACACCTGATGCGGGCATCATCACCATTTGAACATCATTGGCTAATTGCTCTTCATAGACATCTGGAATGGAAAGAAGGCTATCCATGCGCTTATAATCAGACTCGTTAAGAAACAAAGGCATGTTCTGATAAACGAAATCTGAAATTCCCATTACTTTTTCAAAGTCTACCTGGGTCGTTATTTCACTAACATGTTTTGAATTGGCCGTTTTTATTATGTTTGCAAAAGTATCAACTGCTTCAGTCAATCTATCCGAACTATCGGTATCGCCATTCTTCATTTTGAACATGGCATATACACGTTGACCTCCTGATATATCCTGATATAAGGTTAAAGCTTTCTGTTCATTGCCACTAAGTGGCATAAAATCAAAGATATTCTCATTATACCTTAGTGTCGCCATCATAGCGATAAGTAGAACTATGACAAAAGTCATAAGACTCAGACACAACTTTCGCCTCTGGCTTAGGAAATCAAATATATGTAGAAAGAATTTTATCATCAATTTTTCTCATTAAATAAATTGTGTATCCATTTAAGAAAACAATCTTTCCACCGAATAGCCTCCTTGGTCGTCTTTTCCTCAGACACGCCAAATCCATGACCACCACTTTGATAATGCTCATACTGGTGATTAATATGCTTTGCTGTGAGGGCAGAGTCAAGTAATACAGCATTATAATCGTCTACAATTGGATCGTCTTTACAATTCATCAAGAAAACAGGTGGACAATTATATGGTACATGATTTTCCAACGACAATGAGTCTTTTAACTTTTTTGTTGGAAATTCTCCTAATAATCCTCTTCTTGATCTTTTATGGGTACAATCATGAGTCATTGAAACAACAGGATATAAAGGAGCTACAAAAGCCAAACTTTCAGATGTACCCGCAAGCTGTTCGGCTGCATGCATAACCAAATGCCCTCCGGCAGAAAACCCCATACACCCTATTCGATCTTTTCTGATTCCGTATTCTACAGATAACGATCTGATACTATCTAATGCACTTCTCAAATCGTTAAAACCCGCAGGGAAACTGCGACCTTTTGGCCGTATATGATATGCAAAAGCAGCCCATCCTCCATGGCTATATTCCAAAACAAATGCAGCAATCCCATTCTGGCAAAGCCATTTCGCGACATTCACGCCTTCGGTTTCTGTATCTAACCAAAAATAACTGCCTCCAGGACACACAATAATTCCTGCGCCAGTTGGATTCTCTTTTGGAATAAACGAGGTTAATTTATAGGCGTTCGCTCCCACATGGAAGAGAAATACGCCCAAAAGTATAAGGAATATTTTCTTCACCAGATCTTCTTACTTACAAAAGCATAAAGCTCATTAAAGAATGTTCGTTCATTCTCACCAATTTCTTGTAACAGATCTCCCAAATCGTCATAGGTGTAATTCTCACCAGCCCTTTTCTTGAACATCCGAGATGCTTTATAGGCAAACTCACGCCACTTATCGCCTATTTCCGTCATACGAATAGAGTAATCATTCAGTTCTTGAAAACCTGTCTTCTCTGCTGCCTCCTGAAGGAAAGCACTATAGACAAAACGGAAACCAGCCCCACCTGTACCTATTTCCTCTAACATTCGAATAACCTGTGCCAAGTTTAGAGCTGCTTTGCGCCTACCCATCTTTTTCTCCCAAGTTCTGATGCATTCAGACATGTATTGAATACCATTCACTCCTACATACCGAATGAACTTAGGCTCCGAAATCATATTATGACAAGTTTTTTTTATGGACTTCAAAATCAACGGATTAAGATCGGGTAATTGATTGGGGACGGAATTAATCCAATACATCTGCCCCATCAACGGGTAAACCCCACCCTTGGGGAACCTCACCTTACATAAATCATCATAGCTAATGGTTTCTTTCTTGGTTACGTTTGTATCCAATACGCTATAAATACCTCTTTCTTCGTCTTTGCCGATGATGCAGATATTGTGACCATTAAAACGAAAACGATATTCTGCAGGAACGTAAGGGAGGTCATACATACCCACTACACAACCCACAGGGGTCTTCTTTTCTAAAATAAGCTGATCTAAAGCCTTCATCGCTTTTTCGGGACTGAAGAAACGGCGCGTTTGGGTTTTAATACCCAATAGTTTAGTAATTCGTTTAAATAGTACGCCAGGGAATGTCCGGAAAGAAGTAACAGGTAAACCACCCATCTTAATAAATGTAATATGGGTAAAAAACAGGCCGCTGGCCAAGCCAAATATCATGGGTTCAGACAAATCGATTCCATGATAGCGGAGTAACGAGGAAATTGTACCATTCTCACAATGAGCTGCAGGCCGATGCTCTAAATCCAACTCAAACCCCATAAAATCCTTTGGGGCCTGTATTTTCATCTTGTTTCTCTCTTCCTTATCTATGTCATCTTCCAATGCCAATTCTAAGGCATCTGTCTTAGGTGCCCACCCATCACTTAGAACCACATGATACTTTCCATCGTCATCAACAGCATAGTTGACGTCGCGAATGTTAGTCCCTTTATAGTATTTTAAATCTTGTGGTACCTCTTCAATTTTCATAGATAAATCAACAAACAGTCAGCATACAATAACCATATGAGAAACGAGCACTTTCAGGAATCATCACCAGTATCTTCTGTCCTTTTTTCAATTTCCCAGAATACATAAGTTCCTCAATCATGGCAAATCCAGAAGCAGAGCCAATATTGCCGATAAATGGAAGATTTAAGAACCACTTTTCTTCAGGAATAAAGAATCCCATCTTATTCGATACTTCCAGAATGACATCCTTGAAAAACATAGAAGATAAATGCGGCAAAAACCAATCAATATCTTCTGGCGTAAAATGGTGCTTTTTACTTAATTGCAGAAGGAACTCAACTCCTAAAGGCACAATGAATTCAGAAAGAATACGTGTATCTTGCTTAACTGCAAAAAGCGACTCAGAAAGCCATTTGTCTTGAGGGAATGATGCCCAACCTCTAAATGTTCCATTTTCATCTTTATCTCCACCTGCATACATACAGGTTTCCTTCGTATTGGCAAATGATGTGATATCTATCCAATCAACTTTAAGAGAAAGACCATCCGTACTAGGCTCATTCTGGAGCAATAATGCAAATGCCCCATCAGACAACATCCAACGAAGGAATTCTTTCTGGAATGCAAGCATAGGCTGATTTTCCAATTCAGCTAGCTGTTCTGATTCTTTCTGAAAATATGATGATTGCATCCATACAGACAACCGTTCAGAAGCAACTGCTGCTGCATTATTTGCGAGTCCTAGTTTTACAGCCATTGCACAATATTTTAAGGCATCCACGCCTGTACAACAGGAACCTGCAAACGAAACAACTTCCATATTATTACTACCTCCGAGCTCACCATGAACCATCACTCCATGAGAAGGAACCAACTGTTCTGGAGAACCTGTTCCACATGCCAACAAGTCCAAATCATCAACAGTCAATTTATCATCAAATAGACCCTTTACAGCATTCGCTGCCATTTGAACATTGGTATGAGTAACTTTACCATTTTTATCTAAAGCATAATATCTTTGCTTTATGCCATTACGCCTTAAAATTACCCTCCTTGCTTTAGAAGGTTTACCATCAACCATGCCAAGATAATCCTCCATTTCATCATTCCCAATGGGATCATTAGGTAAAAATTTAGACGCTTTTGTAATATATACTTCCATTTGTTATACTATTATTTCAAATTACAATCTACATGTTTATGATAACCAACCTTCTGGATAGGATAAGTAATGAAGAAAAACAATTGCCCAAAGGGAGAAACTATGAACAAGACAAATAATAAATAGTAGAAGAACAAGTTAACCCGAGTTAATCTCCGTTTATCACGGAAGCCTCCCTTTTTTCTAATAAATCGAGCCCACAAGCCAAACATACGATGACCTGCTTTCTCCAAAAACAATACTGAAGGCTTGTATGTTATTGCGCCCTTTTTAAGTAATTCTTCTTGAAGATTGTCAACTGTATTATTTGCATAGGCATCACTTATCACATTTCCAAAACTTCTTGCAGAGTCAATGTCTTTTTTTGACACGCCTGCTTCCGGCAGTAAGAAGTTACTGCCCTTTTCATTAAACATTAGCCATCTCACGATGGTTAAAGCGCTAATTAAGTTTTTGTGATTATCTTGGAAAACTATATGACCTACTAACCTAGCTCCTATTTCTCTGGTATAACTTTTAATTTGCCGAGCTGTCATCAGCCACATGTTCCGACATGCATTAACAAAAATGACATCACGATTATGAAGATATGACCTGACTCTCCCATCAAGAAAGAAAGACTGTAGCGGGATAGATGGTGACAAGAACCATGACTGACCAGCTATTATCACCAACTCTGCATCCTCAATATCAGAGAATTCCATAGGCTTGTTCCCAAAGGGAGGAATACCCAGCCTTGTTTCAGGGAAAGTATCGAAGAAATCGTTCTTATTCCATGGATATGGGAAACCCTCCAATGGACATATCTGTTTATATATGACTTGGTGACCATAATCCACAAAAGATGTACAGATACTCTGTGCTACGCTGAGAGCCTGCCCACTTTGTGAATAATAAAATACCGCCACTTTCATAATACTTACTGATTACTTTTCAACTGTGAGAATAACGTCTCTCTTGTCAGTAATTCCTCACAAGTGATTAAACTACCAGCCAAAACGCCGAACATTCCATGAGATGTAATACTCTGTCCAGTTAATAAAAGGTTTGGTATTTTTGTTCTACATGATATATAGCCTGTTCCTGGCGCTTGAACATCTTTCAAAACACCATACATTGCACCTTCAGGTGCATCTGTATAATCAATATATGTCAAGGGTGTAGAGGTGTAATACCTTTCAATATGACTTCTAATATCTGGTATCTCTTCTGCCAAGACGTCTATTATTCTTTCCGCCTTTTCTTTTTTAAATTCCTCATATGAAATACCACGATGGCCGACTTTTGTTCCTATCCAACTCTTCACATCATCATAATTCATATATGTCATTATCTCACCAGACTCTGCAAATAAAGGATTCTTCTCATGGCAAAAATGCATATATAGCAAAGATTTGGGCCATGAGGAGGAACTATAATCTTCACAGCCCCATATATCATGACGGTAATAGTAAAGATTACTATCCATATATTTCAAGCTGTTTTTCTTGAATTTCAAATATACGGTAAATACCGAAGGTGTATTTGAGAAGCTCTCTATTCTTCTTCTATATGCAGGCCTTATAAGAGTACTTTCAACAAGATCCAATGTTCTTGAAGGATGTATTGCACTTATAACTATGTCAGCTGGATATCGCTCCCCATCTGTCGTTATAACAGCAGTTGCATGACTTGCATCACATTCTATTTTGTTGACTTTATTTCGATTCAAAACTCGGCCACCCATATTTTTTATGGATGTAACGAGAGATTCTGCCACCTTACAACTACCCCCAACTATTCTGAAAGCGCTCTGTAAAAAACTATCATTTATTAGTGCATGTGTTGAAAACGGGGTTTTGTCTTTAACACCTGCATACAAAATAAGATTTCCAACAAGGACATCCCTTAAGATTGGATCACAAATTGTTTTATTAACGACTTCATTCACACTGCGCAACTGATATTCTGCATTGATGTTTATATCAATGTCATTACTTAACGAATGCATTGCAGATGATGAAGCAACAAGCTTTATAAGATCATAATAATTATTTAGCTCATCACGGCTATTAGGAAAATGTGTAGCCAGGCTGTTTACAAATTCCTCTTTCCCATTAGCAAAATTGTAATGTTCACCTTTAAAAGATATAACATCATATCCATAAGGGTTCAACCTTTGTAGCTCAACATTTTTGTTCAAGCCCAAATAATGCCATATTGTATTGAGGGATTGACCTGGTTCAGAAGCACCTATATAATGCATTCCCGTTTCAAACAAAGCCCCGTCTCGTCTGAAGCATTGCAAGCATCCACCAAGTTGTTCGCCTTGTTCTAAAATAGTTACATCATATCCATTTTTAGATAAGATATAACCACAGGACAAACCTCCCAAACCACTACCTATGATGACACATTTCTTCATTATGCTTTTCTAAATACATTGCATGCAATCTCTTTGTCATAAGCCTATAGTCGCATTTCCATTGTGGATCATCCCTGTGGATACGAGGCATCACCTCAATAGTCAAATTACCAGGATGCAGATGAAACGACTTTTTGGGCAGGACTTTGCCAAACCCGTCAATATATACAGGAACAATATCCATATTCAATAACTCAGCCATATAAAAAGCACCACGATGAAAACGCAATATCCTACAGTCTTCGGATCGTGTGCCTTCAGGGAAAATAAGCACAGAATACCCCTTCTCAATTTTAGCACGTATTGATTCGCTCATTTTCTCAGTTTCTGACACTGGGAAATAATCCGCATATCTTATAATTTTACCATAAAAAGGATTGTTCCATACCCAGTTTTTAGTCAATATAATTAATTTCGGCGTTAACATCATAAGAGCCATCACATCCAAATGCGATTGGTGATTGCAAATCACAATTGATGGTTTTTCAAAAGTTTCGCCAGACTTATTTTGTAGTGAGAAAGTTGTACCTGGGATATGATTCATGATAAATGCAGAAGTTTTGTACAGAATTTGATGATACTTCATCTTATTATCATCTGTCGCACCCTTTATAGTTATCAGAAAAAAGCCGCGGACAGTTAGATCAAAAGCTTTAATCAGAAAATAACAAAACGAAAAAACTGTATATGCCGACTGTCTAAGAATATATACGATTTTTTTCATCTTTCTTACATAATTCTTCTTATTATCAAACTCGGATAGCCATAAATAAAAGCACCAATACATAGAAATGTATTAAGCAGACTAATTCGTGCAAAATCATATATTGGTCTAAAATGACTAACCCGTTCACTTTCAGGAGGATAATAGACTTTCACTGGCGTAGAAGATATTTTTATTCCCGACCATGCTGCATAAACCAAGAGTTCCAATTCTGCCTCGTATCGCGAAGTTATAAAATTCAGTCCGCGAAGAGAAGAAAGAGTATATAGTCTATAGCCACTCTGGGTATCTGGTAAATCTATTAAAGTCTGCAGACGAAACCAAAAGTTGGAAAATCGGTTCGCAAAAGTATTCTGCCTTGGCATGTTTTCCTCTGTCAAGTTGCGTACACCAACTACAATACCCTCTCCAGACTCATCTAAACTATCAATGAGCTTAGGGATGTCATCAGCAAAATGCTGACCATCTGCATCTATTGTTATGGCATGAGTATACCCTAATTCTCTAGCCCTTTTAAAACCTTTAACCAGAGCATATCCCTTCCCTCTATTGCGTGGATATGAAACGATATCAACTGGTGACTTTATTGAATTAAGAATATCAGATGTTTCATCTGTACTGCCGTCATTTACCACAATTATATTGGCACAATACCCCCCAACACTTTCTATAACATTACCAATAGTTCCAGCATTATTATATGTTGGAATAATCACACAAAGATTGATACCAATACTATTGTTCATTTTCAAGTATTGAGAAAACCAAAGCCATCTTTACATATTGATCCACATCTTCAACACTTACATTTGCTTTAAGATGACCGTCTTCTTTTACTACTTTTGAAAAAATAAATGTAGGATTATCATTGGGTCCAACAGGCTTCATAAACTTAATACTACCTGCAGAACTAAGCAGCAACTTGTATTTATATTCCTGTTCCAATATCTCCGAAGCCATCTGTATCAAACACACGCCAGGTGTTACTGGATTACCAGGGAAATGAACTCGATACAAACCATGGTTAGCATTTAAACTAACCTTACAAGAAAAACTATCGTCATTCTTTTCTAACAGAACTATTTTATAAAAATCATCGATTAATTTCATAGATTATTAATCATTGGGGTAAAAGTATAACGTATTTTGTATTTACTATTTTCAACTACTATATCACCATTAGGTTGACATCGAAATCTTCTTTTCTTCTCGATAACATCTGATTTGCCATTCATGTAAAAGAGGAAAAAATCGAAATCCTTTCTCAGAACTCTTCGAATATACCATTTGTCCAATGGGCCAAGAACATTAATTATTTTAGTCCTATTATTAGAATAAACCAAATCGAAAACCTTCACCCCAAATTCATTTACGACAGTACCATATTTATCACCGTTAAGGTACTCATTTACTATAAAAATAGCAGATAAATCGTTCTTTTTGAATTGAATGAACAGATTATACTCATTTGTTTTACTAATTTCTGTAGAATCTACAGCATTCTCCCCCCAACAAATAATCGGTAGGGTCAAGAATAACAGTGTTAGACTAATTAATTTTAAACAGTTCTTCATTAATGGATAGATTGTAACGGACATTATCCAATGAGACCATTGTAACATCTCCAGTCTTCTCATACATCTTCACACCACTTACCATGGTCAGTTCTTGATTGAAATATATTTCAATAACATCATATATCTGCTTTACTTCCTTCTTCTTCGGATACATCTTAGCAAAATAACCTGTTGATGAGTTATATATTTCAACTTGGAAATCCGTTGAGCTTTTTAACCCACCTCCAGTAATACTCTTCAATATAATATTCGTTATTTGTCGAAACATTTTATTTTTCTGCACATCAATAGTTTTTGATGATTTGACAGAACTTATACCAACCTTATTATTATTTAGGATAAAAATATAATCATAAGGGCTAGTGTATTGCCAACGAAGCAAATTAGGTTGTTTGAAATACATTACTCCCTTGGACTGCATATCCCTTTTTAGCAACTTCATTGATTTTGTCTGCACAAAGTCACACTGCATTGATTTCATACCTGATGCGGCTTTGTCTATCCTGTCAATAATTTGTTTCTGCTGCTCAAGAGATAGTTTTGTTTGCGAAAACATACTCGAAGAAAAAGCCAAAAGTAAACTTAACAAAACATACTTTTTCATTACTAAATAGTCTAAAATCTAAATTGTTATTTTGCTATCAAAACACATCCTGTTAATATCATAAACACCCCTATCCATCTACTCAATGGTATCTGTTCTTTAAAAAATACGATTGCAGCAAACATCCCCATAACGTAACTTAGGCTCACCATCGGATAAGCCATACTGAATGGGAAATGCTTGATTATATACATCCAAAGAACAGAGCCTGCACCATAACATAATCCACAACATATAAACTGCCAATCAGTCAGCAACCTATAAAAATAGGAGAATGACATTGAAAAGTCCCCTGCTTTTGTCAATCCAAATTTCATTAGTACCTGCCCCCCTGTAAGAAGCATGCACTGCAGAAGTGAAATTGGTAAAAGTTTAAGAATCATACTTTCCTTAATATAATAATCGAATAATCATCACCTCCCTGTTGATTAAGTATCAGCATGTTATGAAGATTATTACATCTGCTTGGTGTATTAGAATCATATAAGCTCGAAGGTACATACCCCTTATCTAAACAATGTGCAGCTGCATAAACACCAAAAGCTGATGAAGTATAGTGTTCACCAAATAGATGTTTGTAATGTAATAAGGGCAAGTTAGGGCAAACCTCAGTTATCAATTCTGAATAATACTTATCATTAAACTTATTTCCATTTTTTCCAGTTACGACTGCACCTATTTCACTTGCGGAGATATTAGCTTCACCAAGAATTGCTACCAACTTCTGCTTAATATCGTTTATTGTAGGTTTATGGAGAAGGCTAATACCTGCTATTTCACATAAGGCCTTAGATGAATCTGAGTTATTTAGCATCATTGAAACAGCAACCTCTCCACAGGGATCCATTCCTTCAACACCTACAAAACCTATTTTTTTTTGTAAACCAAAACACTCTTCTGTCATTTCATCATGACCTCCAACCAATGCATTTGATATTTTACCAAGTTTCATCTGCATCCAAGCGTCTAAAAGAGCACAATCAAAACTCAGGGCACTATGAGAATATGTTGTATTATAGCCTTTTGTCTTGGTATATATCCCAAGTGTCGAGCCTACGGTATTGTGAGTTGATTGCATAAAATATGTAGGACTGAGCGACTCTTCTCCGTTTTCACACAAATCATGCAAAAGCCTCTCTGTATAATCCAAGCTACCAAGGCATGTTCCAGTGATAATTGCATCAGGGTGTTCTATATCTGCCTTCCTGAGAACGGTTAAAGTTGTCACTAGAGCACGCTTTATTAAATTACCAAGTCGCCTTGCTTCATTGGGGGCCAAATATTCACGGAAATTCGGATTGATAGACCTAACATAGGGCTCATTATAAGAAATAGGTGTTTCCATCCATTGCTCTGAGATTGGCTGCTGAATGGATATCTGGTCTGCAGCCTGAATATAGATTCTATTCTGATTCATACTAATTTTCATATTTAGTTAATATCAGTGAAGAATCATTACCTCCAAATCCAAATGCATTGCTTAGAATGTTCCGAATTTCAATTGAAGGATGAGTGTCCATCACAGGGATTACCCCATCTTCCATGGGAGTTCGCCAATTAATATTTGAAGGAACGAACTGGTGAATTAACGACAAAATGCAGAAAACCGCTTCAATACTACCAGATGCGCTAGTTGTATGGCCTGTGAATGATTTCGTCGAAGACAGTAGTGGTATATTCTCCCCAAATACTCTTTTTATTGCCTGACTTTCGCTTTGGTCATTATTTACTGTTGCTGTGCCATGCGCATTTATATAATTTATATCAGATGGATTAAGTCCTGCTGATTGAAGAGCTTCTTGCATGGCCAAAAAAGCGCCATCCCCTTCAGGAGATGAAGCTGTTTGATGAAACGCATCGCATGCATTGCCATAACCGCTCAAATAACAAAGAGGCTTTGATTTTCGTCTTATTGCTGAACTTAAAGATTCCAACACAAGATAAGCAGCACCTTCGCCAAGGTTCAATCCATTTCTTTCTTTATCAAATGGTTTACATTGATCATGATCCAAAATCATTAGTGCATTGAATCCATTAAGATGAAATAATGAAAGGCACTCTGAACCACCTGCAACGACTATATCAGCCATGCCACACTTAAGCATATTTGCTCCTGTAATGATGGCATTTGTTGCAGACGAACATGCAGTTGATAGTGTTGATAAAGAAGCGAAATCCCCAAATTGTTCTGAAATCATTTTTGTACAATCGCCACAATTGTGTGTAGCAATCTTCGCCTCTTCTAGATTGCAAGAGCTTTCATTTAAATAATTCAACTCACGCCTATCCATTCCGCCAACTGTTGTAGCAGAAATGAATGGGATTTTACGAAGATCGTCAGTTTTTAGATTTGCCTCCTCTAAAGCCTCTTTTAATGCCAGTCGCCCCAACAAAGCTGTCCTAGTTAGTTGTGCATCATATGAAATACCGAGCATCTCAATAAGCGTCGCATTACTATATGGCACCTCGCCCACAGGCAACTCATGATGGCTAGACGACAGGTATTTCATCTCGCCTATACCAGTTTTTCCTTCTAATAATGATTTTAGTGTTTCAGCCTTACCCAAACCGATGGCCGACACCACGCCTGATCCTGTAATAACAATTGGCTCAATCTCTTTCATCTCACTTATTTTATTCTATTTTCGGAGATGAACTTAGCCATTACATTTATCGATTGGAACACTTCTTTTCCCTTTCTTGGATCATTCAATTTTATACCATATTTCTTTTCGATCATAACAATCAGCTCTAAAGCATCGATAGAATCAAGGCCGAGCCCCTCCCCAAACAAGGGTGCATCATTATCAATATCCTCAGGCTTCATATCTTCGAGATTTAACACCTCAATAATTTCTTTTTTTAATTCCAAAATTAATTCTTCCATATCTTTGTCTTCCTTTAATTAAAAATGTTCTGTATATACACCTTTGCTCTTTTTCCATTCATCATAGAAAGATGGGGAATATAATACCAAGTCATTCTTTGAATCCAGAAAAACCTGAACAGAGTGAGCTGTTGCCTTCAAACTTTTATCCTTAGAATCTCGGATTTCATAATCAAATATGATCTTTGCTGCAACGGTTGGCCTATAAATGATAGTAATTTCAGGTTCCATTCCATACGTGATGGGCTCTTTATATTGAATTGACAAATCAACGATAGGTACAACATACCCCTGATTTACAATATATTCATAACCGAACCCAAATTCTTGACCGAAATATTCTCGGGCATCCTCCAAATATTTTACATATGAACCATGCCAGACCACCCTCATGGCATCAACCTCACTAAATCTTATTCTAAAGCGATGAGTTGAACTTAATATCTTCATCTCATTCATAAAAATTAGTCTGTTGGCTCCTTGTCAATCAGTCCCACCTTTATCCGAGCTGTAGCCACGATATCATCGCCAACCTTAGCTGTTACCTCCGCCAATGTTAATTGCATAACATCAACTACTATATGTACATAGGTAGTAATTGTCTCATTAAAAATAGGCTGCCTAATGATCTCACAATTACGGATATCACCAATAAATCCAATTTTAACAGAATCATTATTCATTAAATTAATACAACCCATTCGTGCAGCACAGGACTGAGCCATATTTTCTATGATTCCTGCTGGTGACAATTTCATATCATCAAGAAATATATTATCCTCAGAAACATAAAGCTCCGTAACAGCATCTGTAAGATCACAGCTCAACACTTTGTCAACCATTACAAATGGCGGACGCTGAGGGATAAGCTGGGTAATTTGCAATTGAGAGAAATCCATATCCATTGTTAACCTATTTTCGATTCTACATAATCATAGAATTGAGAAAGTGTTTTTATATTGTTCATATCCTGAGCTACGATCCTAAAACCGAAGTTTTTCTCAACTATAATTACAATATCAACATAATCGAGGCTATCAATCCCCATATCTTCCTTCAATTTTGCCTCTGGGAATATGTTCTCTTCATCAATTTCAAGGTCTTCAATAAGAAATGCATTTACCTTCTCTTCAATTTCTTTTCTTTCCATTTTGTTAACTATTTATATTAATAAAAAACTTATTTTATTGAGCCCAAAAATCAAAGTAATTATACCACTGAGTTGGATAAAGGCTTATTATTCGCTCTAGTTCATTTACATAACCCGTAATTAATTCCTCAATTTGTTCCTTTCGAGAAGCGTTCTTATCATAATGAAGGCGAGTAATATATACTCGATATTTCATATGTGACTCCTTCATCACATGTACAATCAAGGCATCGACTTCACGGATAGTCACAATTTGAAATGGACCTAATGGGAAGTGAGCTTCTTGACCAAGGAATTTCTTTGGTACATATTTTGACGATCCCCATAGACGATCTGCTGGTATGCTTATTGTTTCACCATTTGATAATGCCTCATTAATCTCAAACAAATGACTCATATCCTTTTTTATGGGAATCATATGAATGTTTGTATTATCAAACATCTTGTTTCGGTTATTCATAACTGTGATTTTCTCGTCAGAATAGACTAATGCATTAAATCGTTTCTTATTAGCAATAACAGAATAACCCGCTATTTCATAATTACCTATATGAGAACTAAGTTGTACGAAACCTTCTGGCTTATTCGACAGTTCTATAAAATTGTCATATCCATCTAATTCTATCTCAAAATGCCTCCCTGCATACATTGCAAACTTATCAATTACAGCCTGAGCAAATATGCAATGGTTTTTGTATGCCATAATGAATGAACGCAAAGGCGACATTTGTCTATGATATCTGAAGAATTGATAAGCGAATCTAAATCCCTTGGTGAAAATACAAGGGGGTAATATAAATATGTACGTGAAATAATAGAAGAAACGAGGGTCAACAACCCTTAGCATGCCAACAAGTGAACGATGCATCAGACTGTTACCAAATGTAGTCCCGCCCCACTTTTTATCAACCACAATGATTTACTTTTTTATCTATAAAGTTACAAAAATCTTCAACAGTCCTGACTCCCTTTAGATCTTCTGGAAAGAGCTTAAAGCCAAAGTCTCTTTCTACGATTACTACAATGTCTACAAAATCAAGACTATCAATTTTCAAGTCTTCCTTTAACAGCGCACTATCTGTAATTGCGCTTTCTTCTATTTCTAAATCTTCAATTAAGAAAGTTCTTACCTTTTCTTTTATTACTTCATGGTTCATTTTAATATACCATTTATTTGTTTTTTAAAACTAATATCGTATGACCTTGCCCTAGATTATCATAAATATCTTCTATCTTCATACCTGCTTCACCAATACAATACTCCATATCTTCTGTATTATACATTTTAGAATTGCCATTAGCAAGTGCTGTAAAATATAGAGATGTCATTGTCAAACAGAATGAGGCTGGCTCAAAACGCTGACGATCCCATAATGTTTCCATAATAAACAAACGGGTTTGATCATCCATTATCTCCTTTGCCTTCTTCAAAATCTTTATGATTTCATCCATGCTAAAACAATCAAGGAACTGACTCATCCATATAGCATCTAATGGCTTTTCACTTTTGGGCATTTTACTATTCTTATCTAGAAGATTAATGCCATATCCATTTATACGATCAGCTCCTTTCTTCCCCCTTACATTATCTTGCATCATTACAATTTGTTGAGGGAGATCGAGAATGGTGACTTGTATATCGGGAGAATATTCAACACATTGTAATGCCCATTTCCCTGTATTACCACCTACATCATACAAACTCTTTACATGATAATGATCGATTATTATTTTTAATGCTTCAGGAAATGAGGAATCGCTATAGAAATGGTCAAAACCAAACCAACTCTTTTTTACCTGATCAGGAAGACTTGATAAACCCTCGTATAAAGTGGGCCAGGAGCCGAAATGCTTTAATCCTTCTGGTTTGCCATTAATTAAAGATTCTTCAAGATGAAACCATCCTTCATAATTCACATCATGATTAAAATCCATATTTACACGAGTTGCAGCATCATTAAGAAGGAACCATCCTGTTTTTGAAATTGTGTACTTATTTGAATCTGGGTCTATTAATATCGTTCCTATGCTGAGCGAAGCCTCCAATAAACACTTCACTGCATAATCTGACATTTTGGTCGAGTCAACAATCTCTTCTCGAGTGAGACCATCCAAGGAATCACGAATAAGATCTAGAATACCAGATTTAACCATAATTCTCGATGCCTGGAAAACAACAGGCCCCCAAGCTATAAACTCTGCTAATCTCTGAGCTTCTTTAGCTGACAAGGTGTCTTTTGTGTACTTATCAATGAGCGGAGGACTTAATTTCATAATACTACTATATTAATTAATCCAAAGATTAAAGTAATTAAACCATTGTAAAGGATATAAATTGAGTAATCTCTCTATTTCTGCTGTATATGCATCAGCCAGTTGTTGTCTTTGTTGGCTTTTAGGGAGAGTCTTGTCATACTGTAGTGGTGTAAAATAAGCACTATATGAACCATCTGGTTCTTTCAATGCGCTAGCCATAATGACATCTATGCCCTTTGTTGTTGCTAATGAAAACATGCCTTTGGCCAAATATACTTTATTTCCATGGATTGATGATTCTATTACTCTCTTTGTATCCATAAATCTATCCGCAAAAGAGCAGATAATTTCAGATCTATCAATCGCATCAACTATCTCTTCGCTATTAGATGATTCGGTACCAACAGGTATCATATTAATATTCATCTTTTCAAAGGATTTCTTTCTGTAATCCATCAATGACTGATTCTCACCACCATAAACCAACACGTTACATATTTTAGACACATGCAGAGAATAACCCAATATCTCGCTACATCCTATATGTGCACTCAATTGAAGAAGGGGGCTGTTTGAAGATGTCATTTCTTCGTAAAGTTCTAATCCATGATATTTAACCTGAAATTGGTGGCCTGCATACATGGCAAACTTATCAATAACAGTCTGTCCAAAGATACAATGATTACGATAAGTTGACCATATCGATTTCGTTATACCATATTTCCTCCTATTATGGAAATAGTGATATGTAAGTCGAGCCCCTGGGCTGAATATAAGCGTTATTGGGATAATGAAAATCGACATAATGTAATAGAACACCTTAATGTGTATCTTTTTCAATAAAAAGATAAGGAGTCTATACATCCACTCACATCCAAAAGAAACTGCAGCTTGTCGAACTTTCATAATTAGATATCTGATTTATAGAAATCTTTAGAAATCCATTATACCTTCATTATTAACTATTTCAATATAAAGGTCATGTCTGTTTTCTGAAAAGCGAGCATCAAAATCATATGTCACATCAGACTCATTTGCTATAGATGATTTTCTCGGTTTTGGTTTCTGAACATCTTGTCCATACACAAAGAACGACCAAAAAAAGCATAAAGATAATAGCACTACTTGTTTCATCATCTTAGAGTTTTTTTATTATTAATGCTGAATTTGTACCACCAAATCCAAAAGAATTACTGAGTATTATATTGAGCTCTGTATCAATGGGCTTCGACGCTATATTCAATGATTCAGAATATTCATCAGGATTATAAAAATTAATATTGGGAGCAACGAAATTGTTGCACATCATTATTAGAGAATAAACAATTTCACTTGCACCAGCCATCCAGCATTCGTGTCCAGTCATAGATTTGGTGCTTGATATATAAGCATGTTTATCCTTGAAAATACTATTTAAAGCCATCGCCTCAAACATGTCTCCCTGCTGAGTAGATGTAGCATGAGCATTTATATAATCTATTTCATCTGGAGTGACAGATGCATCAAGCATAGCCCTCTTCATTGCAATCACACTGCCATCAGCACTAGGCTGACTTATCCCGCTCCCATTACTAGAAAAGCCAAAACCACATATCTCACCAAGTATTGTGGCTCCTCTGGCAACAGCATGATCATATTCTTCCAATAATAAAGAGGCTGCTCCACCACTTGGTACCAATCCATCCCGGTCACGATCAAATGGTCTTGACGCTTTTGTCGGCTCATTCATGTTTTTAGAGAAAACACCTAGTGCGTCAAAAGAAGACATTGCGTATTTATTAACTTCCTGAGCTCCTCCACAAAGTATAACATCCTGCATGCCTTGCTTGATCATTAAATATGCAATTCCAATGGAATGAGAACTACTAGCACATGCCGAACTTATAGTAAAATTAACACCGCGAAGATGGAAAATCGTGTTCAAATTCATTGTGACAGTGGAAGTCATGGCCTGAAATATGATTCCTGATCCTATCAGAGCAGTGTCATGCACATCTTCCATAATCTTATATTGATCAATCATTGCACTAAATGAAGAATCGTTTCCAAATATTACTCCGACTTCATTTTGTTTCAAATAATGATCGTCAATACCAGCCATCGTAAGCGCCTCTTTGCTCGCCATATATGCATATTCAGCCTCTTCAGACATACCCTTCCTTGTACGACGATCTAAAACGCCTTTTAATTGAGGTCTTTCTACAATACCTGTTAAACCTGATTGAAAACCATAATTAATACGGTCATAATCTATGCCGATTCCAGATTTCCCTTCATATAGAGACTGTCTAACTTCATTTATATTGTTTCCTATACAGGACCAAATTCCAATTCCAGTAATAACAACTCGTCTAGCCATTAATATTCTATCTTTTCAATAAAAGCAGAAGGGATATAAGCAGTTGAGACAAGGCCTATTTCAGAAAGATTCACAATAACTCTTTGTTGGCCTGATACTCTTGCCACCCTTCCTTCGACACCAATAAAAGCACCGTCTATCACCCTGACAAGTTCCCCACTTTTAAAGTGACACTTTGCAGGATCTACGAACAGAAGGTGTTTATCATGAGTGGATGTCGCTTTTATAAAATTCTCCATTTCTTTATATGGAATCGTCAATGGAGGATTTTTATGATCATCAGTTATTTCGAAATGATTATAATAAAAACTTAAATAAGAAAGTTCTGGTGTGCTTTTGGCGTATTGATAAGCCGTTTCGTCTGTTGTATACACAAAAATCAGATTCGGTATCAAAGGTTCAAGCATTTTTCTTCTTTTTCCATGAACATCCTTAATAACCTCTCTTTTCGCTATATATGCATACACCCCATCTTCGACTATAAAGTCATAGGCCTTATCTTCTCTCCCGTATGATGCCCTAAAGACAAACCACTTTTTACTTGCATCATGGGTATATTCTACCGACACCCCATTTCTTGAACTTTTTGCACTGGGGATAGCATCGGGGGCAAGCCCGATGCATGAAGAATTTACCTCTTCTTCTTGAGTTTCCACATTAGACAATGTGATCATATTTATATTCCCTTCTGGGAAAACGTTTGCAAAGATACTCATTTTCCCCCATTTGTGCAAAAAAAAAGGGAGAAATTGAACATTTCCCCCTAATTTCTTGAAATACATACCATATTTACAGAATTTGGAATTTGGCATTTGGCACTATGGCACTATTCAAACGATGATGGAACCGGTCTTTCGATAGAGTGTCTTGCCCCCGTTCGTTCTGCTATCATTGACCTTCACAATCAGATGATCGTCCA
>Ga0247610_10002001_pt1 | contig 24266 bp, 28 predicted proteins | sample 174DNAGHGhighgp2_FD_193483 | JGI IMG/M metagenome (GOLD analysis project Ga0247610, IMG submission 193483) | Sheep rumen microbial communities from Palmerston North, Manawatu-Wanganui, New Zealand - 1742 DNA GHGhigh gp2 | ecosystem: Host-associated > Mammals > Digestive system > Stomach > Rumen...
CCCTGACCTACGCTTAAACCTAGTCTCACGATTTTGGCTCCAAGGTCTTGGTACTAGATGAGGTGCTAGCTCTTTCTAGGTCGGACTCCCACCGACTATGTTAAGTGAACCGAACTGGCGCACCCACCTTTATGATTATTTGGCATTATTTTTTTAATCTACGTCTAAGCATACTATAAATTTTACTTAGGCTTTAATAATAGCTGCTAAATTCTTAGAATAATCTTCACTAGATGAAGATGCTAGCTTATGAATTCTATCTAGGAATTCTTTAGCAGTCATCTTATCTAGATTAGACTTTCTTTTAATTATTTCTACTGCAGATAGCATATCTAGGAAATACTTTGTTGCCATAACATCGTTATCAGTGTTATATAATGCTTCCCATATTTCCCTAATTGGCTTAGTTTTAGCTTCATCATTAATAAGCCTTGTGTTGTAGTAGCTTCTTGCAGTTCTTAAAAGATTCTCTTCTTGATAAGTCTTGTATTCTTCTTTACTACATTCTCTATAGAAGAATTCATCTTCGTAGGTATCTTCATTTGGATCTTGGTTATCCATTTCAGCTTGGATGACCTTTTTAACATCATCCTCTGATTTAACCATTACCATGAAACCACTTGAGCCTACTACCTCATTTGTACTTCTTTGTTTACTTGTTGATGTGATTGAATAGTATTTCATTTTTGTTATTTATCTCGCTTTCTGTCCTAAGACAACTATAATATGGGATAAAAAACTGGAGTTTGCAACGAACCCCAGTTCAAAACATATTATTTCTCACTTATCAGCTTAACAATATCATCAGTTAAAAATCCATTTACATCCATATTTCCATCATCATCTAATGTGATAATAGCAGTTGTATAGCCGTCCTTTATTTCATAATCTTTATAAGGCCCATCATGACAATAAATCCTTTGATTTGTAGAACCTCTAAACTGAAGATTTACATTTCTTTTAGCTAATTCAAATCTTCCTGCTACTACAATATCTGATTTATCCCATATATTCTTTTGAATCACATTCAATTCTTTTTTATTGTAACCAGTAAATAAAATAATTGTATAATTATTCCTTTTTATCAAATTTATTAATTCAAATAATTCTACCGATTGATCTAATGGTTCTCCACCATGAATAGTAATTCCTTCTACTTTTTCTTTATTACAAATATCAAGAATATCAGTCGAAGAAATCATGGTTCCACCTTCAAATGGCCATAATTCGCTATTAATACAACCATCACAATGAATCGAACATCCCTTTAAAAAAACTAATAATCTTTTGCCAGGTCCATATAGATGTTCGTTTTCAACAATCATATATTTATGTATTCTTAACATTAATGCTTAACCTTTAAAGTATTATCTACTGCTGTTCCTTCTTTGAAGAATTCATCTTTTTTAACAGTTTCAGATTGTAATGCCAAATCTTTTAAAACTTTATCAAGTTCATTTAAGCATTCTGTTCCATGCATACCAAATGTTTCAGCTTTAATTGAACCATCTTCATCAATATCAATAACAATCTTTTTCTCAGCCATTATTCATACCTCACTAAAACTAATTGAATTTGTTTTCCTTTTTTTATTTCTTGAACAGCATAACCCATTTGTCTTGCTCTTGCATAAATCAATTTTGATGTACCATCTCTTAATTGCTGATTAGTACCATTTATTGTTTTCTCTGTCTTTTTAGCTAATGATAACAATCTATCTTTAATAGAATTAGCATCAATTGACCAATCTCCTTTTTGAGTCGAAAGAACTCTTCCATCTCTTTCAGTAGTTGTTACTTCCCTTTCTCTTGTAAAGGTATATTGGCCATTCTTTTTTATATTGATAACCATATCTAATATTTCACTATCAATAGCAGTCTCTGAGTTATTAGCGTCAATTATTTTTTTAATTTCTTCTGTTAAATCCTTATTAGCAATTTCCTTACCAATCTCTAATGAATTATTCAATTGTTTCAAAACAGTTAAAAGTTCATCAGTAATTAAATAATTTTTACCACGTAATGAACATTGAATTTGCTTTATATTTAAACCAAATGCTTCAGCAACTGTCATTAAGTCAGAACATATATTATATCTATCGTTAACTAGAATATTACCATTATAAGAATAGACATCACAATTCTTAATCAATATATTTATTTTATCAACCTTTTGCTTGATAACTGAAATAATAGTTTTCTCCATCAATTCAATTTCAGCTTTATTACATGTGTCAATTTTAATTTCTTCATGTTCAAATGTTTTTATAGTTCTAGTACAACTCATAGTTACCTCCTAGCTAAACATTTTATATTAAATTCATCACGAATCACTCTAGTATCTTCATATTCTTTTAAATCATCAATTACAATATATCTTTGATTATTTTTATCATATATTACATAATCATCTGGAATATAAATATTAGAAATCTTATCTAATACTTCTACACAATTATTCATATATTTACTAATAATAAATAAGTAATTAGAAACAAAATTATTTAATTTTACAATATCACTATTTTCTTTAGACTTAACAATGTTGCCAATAGAATCATCATTTAATATCTTTTTATCAGTACTACCATTTACTAGTATTTTTTTACAATTATTAATGAAATCATTTAATGCTTTTGTGTTTCTAGAATCAGAGCCACCTTCAAAATGCTTTTTTAATTCAAGAAGTTTTTCTATCTTACTATTTAAAATATCAACTCTTCTTTTATTTTCTAAGACATTTATACCATTTGCTATTTGAGCATTCTTCTCATTAATAGTTTTCTTATATCCTTCAATTTCAGCATCAAATTTATCAAATTTTGTTTCTGATGACTCAGCATTAATGCTATTAAACATAGAAGTTAATATATCAAATAATTTATCCTTAACGTCATTAAATTTATTAAGAGCATCACATACAAAAATAAGGTAATTAGTATAATTATACTTCTTAACTTTATCCTTTAATTCATCAGTAAAATATTCAGAAAATTTTAATAAATTGATTAAGCCATAATCACTTTTCATAAATGAATCGTGTTCTTTTATAATCTTATTAGTATTAATATTTTGTAATTTAATCCAATCATCAGCCAATGATTTTATTTCATCATATATATTTGAATAATTATATGTATTATCAAAAATAGGCGGAATTAAAGTAAATTCATAAATTGTTTTCTTTGAAACATTTGAATAATCATTATGCTTTTCAACTATAGATGAATCAAATTTTTCATTTATAAAATCATCCATTTCATTTATTTTACAATCAATTGAAATAGTATTTGACTGTTCTATTTTCAATTCAATATTTCTACCATTGTAGCACGTAAATAAATCCTTTGAACCTTTTGATAAATCATAATTATCTTCATACATTCCACAAATAAATGTTTCTCCAATGAATGAATTAATATTTTCTACTGGAAAAGAAACATAAAAACCTTTTTGGGTAAGATTAGCTGATGTCAAAGATAAATCCTTATTAATTATGACTAAACCATTTCTAGTATAATCACTAATTAATAAAGGAACCTTATTTAATTTTGCGAAATCAAATGTTTTCTTATTATATATCCTAGAATTTGTAACAATATAACATTTAATTTCTTTCTTTGAAGAATAATCAATTATTTCTAAAAAGTCATCAAATTTATCTCCAATAATAAACACTTGCTGAGCATTAGCTAAAAACGATAAATTCTTTGTAATAGTTTTATTCTCAAAGTAAATTTTCTCAATTGAATCATCAATGCTTTCGTATGAATCGGTAATCATATAGTAGCCATTTTCTTTTCCTTTGATGCCTATATAATTAAAATCAATATTAGCATCAATTTTTATATTAGAAAAAGCTAATTGAAAATAGTCTTTAACAATATTATCACTCTTTGCAATAACATTTATTTTAATATATTTATTAGCCCATTTTAATTCTTCAACAATGCGACTAGATAAACATTTCTCTGATAATATTAGACTAACATTATCAGCGTATGTTATTTTCTTTACAATGCTTTTAACATCACTGTTTTGATAATATCTATTTCTAGAAACTGTTAAATCATAGGGATGGAATAGCGTCCATCCCATATTAAATTGGTTATCCTTTTTTATTGTAATTAATTTATCATTAATCATGATTCTTCTTAGTTATAAAAGGATTCTTATATTCTTGTTGAAGTCTAGGAACTTCTTCACCTAAATCCTTAACCTCTTCTGGTTTTTCAATACTTGCAAGACGAGCTCTTTGTTCAGCCCATTTTCTTAAATTAGCAATTGTTTCTGCCATTGTTCTAGAAAGTGGAGATGTTGAAGAAATGCATTCTAATAAATTTTTCATTTCTAAATCCTTTTGACCATTAGCATAAGCGTTAAATAATGCTTCATTTACAACTTCTTCAATTTCAGCTCCTGAGAAGCCTTCACTTGCCTTTACAAGCTTTTGCATATCTAAGCCAAGCTTATCTGCATCTCTTTTCTTATTCTTTAGATGGATTCTAAAGATATTATCTCTTTCTCTTGCAGATGGTAAATCTACGAAGAAAATTTCATCAAATCTACCTTTTCTTAATAATTCTGGTGGAAGTGAACTAATATCATTTGCTGTAGCAACTACGAATACTGGTTCTTTCTTTTCTTGCATCCAAGTTAAGAATGTACCAAATACTCTGGCACTTGTACCACCATCAGTTCTACCACTTGATTGTGAACCACTTAAGCCCTTTTCAATTTCATCAATCCATAAAACACATGGAGAAATTGTTTTAGCAACATCAAGCGCATACCTAATATTTCTTTCTGATTCACCAACAATACCACCAAATACTTTACCTAAATCAAATCTTAATAATGGAAATTTCCATTCATTAGCAATTGCTTTAGCTGTTAGAGATTTACCACAACCAGGAACACCTAATAATAATACTCCACGAGGTGTATTTAAACCATATTCTTTAGCTTCATCACTATATGCATTTCCACGTTTATGAATCCAATCCTTTAAATTTTCAAGACCACCAATGTTTGTTAAATACTCTTTTGGATGAAAATATTCAAGAAGACCACTCTTCTTAATGATTTGTTCTTTTTCGCTAATAATAAGTGGAATTTCTTCTTCAGTTAATTTTCTATTAGTAATAATTGCTTTAGCAAAAGCAAGTCTAGCCTCCATAACTGTAAGACCTAATGCAGATTCAAGAAGCTTTTGAGTTATTTCTTTTTCAATACAATATTCAGAATATTCATTTACTACACTATTAGCAATAATCTCTATTGTTGATCTATCTGGTAAATCAACTTCAATAACAGGTAATTCTTTTGATAACTCTTCAGGAACAAACTTGTTAGGAGAACTTAAAATAATTGCTTTCTTATAATTACCAGAATAATTTTGAGATCTCATCATCTCTCTGATATATCTAATATTAACAGGATTATTAGCTTCACTATAAGGATGGAAATCCTCTAGAACTAATAACATGTCATTTTCATTTTTAATATAATAATCTAATATAGCTGGTAATGTTACACAATCTGGATTAATTGTTTTAAAGCCATTACCTTCCCACACTTTTAATCCTGATACACTTGACCAAGAATACCAATCAATATTCAAATCTTCGGCAACATAATTTGCAAAACCATGTACTCTTTCCCATTCAAAAGATGCAACTTCAACAACCTTAGCTCCTGCTTTTATTAACGTTTCTAATTCTTCTTCGTAATATCTCATATTATCTTTCTCCTATTATAAATTCAATAATATATTTTCTGATTTATCTATTATATTACCCTGTCTATCTTCTGCTTCTACAAAAACTTTATAATTCAACCCTGAATCAAGATTTGCTTCTACCTTACTAATGCTAATCAAGTCATTAAATGTATAATAAGTTTTTTCTCTAGATACAATAATAGTATTAATTTCTTGACTAACTGTATCAAACATATCATTACTTTGATGTTTATCAGCAAGAAATTCATGTATAAACTTATCTCTACTTTCAGCTCTATAACCATTACCATAAGTAACTGGTGGGCAAATCTTACTTTCAATCATAAGATGTACTACATATTGAGCTACCTCTTCTACCTTTTCCCAAAAAATCATATTTTTCATAGAACATAAAACCATAAAATCACCTCTTTAAAAAATTACTGAATAACCTGCAGCAGCACGACCTACGCCATGAATAGCATCAATTAAATCTTTTTCAGATTTCTGTTTAATAACAAAATAATAAGGAATGCTTGTTTTAAAAACCTCACCACTTCTATTTTCTATATCTAAAATAGCTAGATATTGTCCACATGGTAAAAAGTTAACATTAAAATATAAATTATTTCTATCACTTTCTATAGTAGTAATATATTTCACATCAGAAAAATTTTCTTTTGAAACATCAGAATATTCATAATCATGATTATTACCGTATTTGCTTCTACGACCATTAATTGTAACTTCAAATGCTCTAATTTTTCTTTTAATTTGAACAAATAATTCTTTATTTTGAAAACAAAGTTTGTCAGGATTTTTTTCAATGTGATTATTGTTTAAGTCAATCCAATCGATATTATTACGATATTGTATATCATCACTAATTATTGAATCTTCAACTATGAAACTTTCCCTATTTGCAACTAAATTTGTTCTAAACAATCTCAATTTATAGCATGCTGCATCTTCGTTCTCATCAAAGAAAAATACAACATTATCACTATTACCATGCTTAACTACTAATCCTAAATCTGAGCATTTACTTTTTGCAAAATCAAATTTCATTAGTGCACCTCCTCAAAGAATTGCGGCTGACCGTTAACAATTCCTCTACTTTCGGCGATTTTTTCTCCTGTTCTATTTTCAGCATAAAGCTTAAAAACAAATTCTCCATTTCTAACAATCAAAGTATCAATAGAAAAGAATGCTGTATTTCTATCTACATCATAATTAGCTAAATGATAATACTCAGTCCTTTGAAAATTTTGCACTTTTAAATAAATAGCAACAACGTAATTTGAAGCCCCTTCTATTTTTTTCCAATATAGGTTATATAAATTATTATTAAATGTTAAATATGGCATCAAATCAATTTCATTTAAGCTATCATTTAAAAATGAATATTTACATTTTGGAATATCATCAAATGGCAAAAATTTTAAATCATTTATGTTTAATATAGTAATATCAAAAATCTTTTCATCTTGGTATAAAGATTCATCATATGCTGAGTTTGTTTTTACAACTGAAAATAATTTTATTGTTTTTTTATCTTGAGTTGGATAATCATATTTCTTAATTACCGTAACCTCACCTACATCATCAAGCCAATAATAATCTCCAATTTTTACATCATACACATAAGGAGAACAATTATTTAATAGTTTTTCATCGTCAATCAAACTGTATTTTTTTTCAAACAATCTATCTAATTCATCTTGATCTTGAATTGTTATTAGTTTATTATTGCTACCATAATTATTATTTCTATTACTTAGTCTTAAACTTGCGTAATATACAAGATTTATGGATATAGATAATACATTAAATTCTTCATATTCGTTTGAATTTTGACCACGTCTCCTTAGAAATTCATAACTATTATTTCTAACATAATACTTCTTTTTCCAATCAAAGTTTCTAATAAAATCTATTTGATTAGCAATTTGTATATAATTATAGTTTTTCTTAATGAATACTTCTAATACATTACAGCTACGACTTCCATTTGTATTCAAAATAATGCTTCGCAAACTTTGATTAATATAACCTTCTTCGGCATTAAAAACAAATTTACCAAAACTATCAAATAAATCAACTTTAGTTTCTTTCATAAATTAATAATCCTCCTCATTTTTAATTTTCAATTTCACTTTATTTATAAAAAAATCGTCATAATTCCAATAAGCATCATTAGTATTTTCTTTAAATGCTTTTTGACATACTTCATCAAAAAATAGATGTAAGTTATCTAAGGTATTTAATATGAATTTCTCATCAAGTTTTAGAACTGATAAAGCTAAATCTCCATTTTGATATTTCTTATCAGGATCATATATCATTTCAGGATAAAGCTGACACAATATTTCATATGCCTTTAATGAATTATGCTTTAAAAAATTCCATACACAATATGCTCTATCATATATTTTAAAATTATCAAAGTCTAAAAATTTAACTGCATCTTTTCCTTGCTTACTTTGTATATAGACATCAAATTTTGCTTTAGTAAAATCCTTCTCTTTATATCCCAATGACAATAGAACTCTTAATGTTAATGCATCCATTTCAGCCATCATTTGATGAAAGAATTGTGCATATAAAGATTTAATAACATATTTATAAGTTGGTATTCTTTTAACACCTTTTATCATTGCTTCAGCATATGCATCTTCAGGTGTTTCAATATTATTTGCAATTAAATCAAATCTTATATTATCTTCAACTTGTTTTGGAGTTTTTATAGCTTTAATAGCATTAGAAAATTCAGTTAGCCATAGATATTTAGAACGTTCAAATCTATCCCTAAATATATTACAAATATAATCAGTTTTATGTCTAAATTTTGGTTCAAAATAAACTGTATTTCTTATTTCTATTTTTTCATCAGGCAATTCAAAGAATTTTTTATAGCGTTTAGTATCAACCTTAACTCTACCATCTTTAACAAAAACTCCATAATAATCTAATTCTCTAGGATCATTATTTTTAGGTAAAGTATAATCTTTTTTTATAACTTTACTTTCTTTCTTCATAGTATCACCTCAAACAAAAAAAGGATGACAATGGTTTCCCAATATCATCCCTAACATAATCAAACCCCTCTGATTATATTTGCTGATATTGCGAATACCACTCTTGAAACTTTGCTTTTAACAATTGGTTTACTCCATATATGATATATCCCAATCATATATTTTGCTCCAACATTTCATATAGGTATAGTTCTTACTCCACAGTTTCAGAACACGCGATATCTTAAAATAATTATAACATACATTGAAATATCATTCTATAAAATATTTCTTCCTATCATCCAAAATTAATATATACTGGAATTTTATTATTGACAATGAACCTTAGTGCAAAAAAATAAAGGATTACCTCATCACAAGGAAATCCTCCATCTTCATTTCAAATATTTTAGATAAATTATATAAGCTTTCAACATTTGGTATCTTTGTTCCATTAAACCAATAATATATTATTCTTGGTGAACCAAATCCTAGCATCTCTGCTAATTCCTCAACTGATAATGAGGACTCAATTATTATATTTCTAATTCTTTTGCTTGTTTCTAATTTATCAATTTTGGCTTTGCAATAATTCATATAATGTACCTCCTTGAGCCCTCTCAATATTTTGTACATTATTTATTGCAGGATTATTCTAGCCAATTATCTAGCTAATGTCAATGAACTAAAGTTCATTTTTTTTTAAATTCTTCGTTAATCATATTCTTATACCTCTATTTCATCAACAATACTTAAATCTATATTTAAAGCATTTAATGTATATTCTGCTACCTCTTTAGCTCTATCAAACCTTTGTGGTTCATGGGCATCAATACCTAGTATTACCTTACATCCCTTTGATTTAACTATTTTCCAAAATTCAATATAAGGATATTTAAATACTTCTTTAATACCAATATTTGGTGTTTCATCAAAACAGCAAGCTATATTAATTTCAAGAGGTATATCATACTTTAGTGATGCATCACATATTCTATTTGCTGCTGAAATTAATGATTCATCCCATACTTTAAAATATTTCATAAATAAATCTGGGTGAGCAACATATTTGAATAATCCAGTAGCCATTCCATCTATTAATGAATTTGTATATAATTCTAAATCTTCATATATTCTATCTAGATTTTTAAAATAAATTACTAATTGATTATTATCTAAAAAAGAATGATTACCTAAAATTAAATATTCTATTTTTTTACTAGATAATAATTCTTTATAATAATTATAAAAATATGGTAGGGCTTCAGCTTCGAAGCCTACATATATTTTTATATCATTTTTATATTTTTCTTTTAAATAATTAATACTTTCAATATAATCATCTAAAAGCGAATAATCTCCTCTAATAGTAGGCTCTATAATGCCTGGAAGCATTATATGATCAGAAAATCCTAATACTTCCAAGCCATTATTAATAGCAGATATAACATATTCTTCATCTTTATATTCACCAGCATGACCGCATCTAAAAGTATGTGTATGATAATTATTCTTGTACTTCACTTGTAGATACCTCAACATCAAGTATATTTATCTTATTTCTTCTTAATAAGAACCAATAAGCACCAAGTGATACTATTGTATCAAATGCATTTCCTATACCAAATAATAATGCTATACCTATAAGTGATGGAGTCCATACACCTGTTACATATAATATGAATGCAATTCCATAATAAATTGAATTAGTAACAATTGATTCAAATAACATGTAATGTGTCTTACCTAAACCATAGAATGTAGCGTCAAATACATTTTGAATTGCGTATAATACATAGAATCCAAATAATACCATTACTAATTCAAATAGCTTACCTACATCACTGAAATTTAATACATGAGTCATAAATGGCTTATATAAAGGGATTAATATACACCAAGCTAATATTGTTATTGTAGTAATTGTAAAATAACCAAGTGTATTATTTTTAACTGCATTTTTATTTGTTGATGTTTCTTGTTTAATTAATTCACCAAGTTGTGTAATTGGAAGTAACATCCATCCCCAAATGAAATTATTAGCTACCCAATATGTACCTTGTTCATTTACTACATTTACCATTCTAGCTATCATTACCATATAGGCTAAATTTCTAACAAATGATTCTAAGCCTGATATTCCACCAACACGTACAAATTCTTTTGCCCAAGTAAATGACATCTTCTCTTTATTAAATACATTTACACCATTTTTAGCTAATAAGAATAATGTAGTAGCAAATAATATTGCATTAACAATAATATTAGTTACACCAATACCATTTACACCTAAATTAGCTGAAAAAGCTAAATTAGAAACTAAGAATAAATCTAATACAACACATAATAATAGCTTTACTCCAGTTAAGATATATACTAGCTTTTCCTTACCTAGGGTAACTAATCCTACTAATGCGAATTGAGATAATATACCAAATACATTAGCTATTGCTTCTATTCTAATATATGTGGCTGATGCATCTATAATAGATGGATCAGTAGCCATTGCTTTTAATAATGGATTAGTACAAGTCATTATAAATATAGATAATAATATGTAAATACCTAAAGTAATTAATAAGCCAGTCTTCATTCTATTGGTTAAGTCTTTCTTATCAGAAATAACTTTACCAATAAAATAGAATAAAGGCAATATAATGGCTTCATTAATTACTTCATAGATTAAATTAATCCATGATAATTGACCAGCTATAGAATATGACCAATCTCCTGGTAGATTACCTAACCAAAATACTCTTAATGTAGTATAAATAGTAGGTACTAATCCCATTACAAGTAATGAGATAAATAATTTATGATTAATATTTAAAAATGATGTTTTTAATTTAGTTAACATTTCTTTGTTCCTTCTTTCTCATTTCTTTTTCATAATTTTCCCAAAAAGATCTAATATACCTTAAAACCTGATGTCCGGCATTTAAATCACTAGGGGTTGATGCAATTGTTGTAACAAGGTGGTTATCATAATAACACTTTATATGATTACCTGAATTGGTCATAGTATAGCCATGTTTTTCAAAGCATCTTTTAATTCCTATATTAAAATGTCTATATCCATATAAAGCACGAGTTAGATCAACACTCTGCTTATTGAAGGTTTCACTTGTAGACTTAATAATTGTTCTCATAGTATATCACCTGATTTCAAGAAATTATAAGAGATCAAACTATAGTCACAGTAATTTTTTATTAAAGTGTCTAAAGCGATTGAAATGTAACTATTATACATATTTTTTGTATAATCATTTGATTTAATTTTAAAAACGTGATTTATTTTAATATTTTTTAATATATTTTTATTAATTTTCATCTATGTTCCTCCTAATTTAATAATTGGAAGAACCCTACGTATCCTAAATTTTAATTTAAATAATCACTATAGTTAGATTCTACTATAGCTTTGTATTTCTTTATTGTTTCTTCTATACCATAGTATAGATAACTAATAACTAATTCATAACTAGAATATCCGTTATTAGTCTTTGTAGAACTACCATCAGATGCAATCATATTACGCTTCTTAACATTGTCATTTCCAATGATAGCAATTTTTACTATTTTGCTTACAGCATATCCTATAGTACTATATGCGCTATGATAACCGTAATCATAATCTTCATCAAATGGTCTTGGGAATATTTTGTTTAAGTAATCCCTTAGAACATCATAATTATAAGTATTATAAATATCTGCAAAATCAGTAAATTTAATAGTTTGTGGCTTACTTAAATTAGAATTAGCTTCACATATTAAGTCAGTTACAAAATCAAGCGCTCTTTGAACACCAAATTCTTTTGCTACTACACCTATAACCATTTCTAAGCTATCTGCTAAATAATGCCCAGATAATCGATTATGAATCAACGAATAGGATTCATTATCATCATATTTTGAATTAGCTGATTCAAATAATTTTGAAATATAGCATTTATCTAATCCAATCTTTTGAGAAATAAGAACTTGTGCATTAGCATTAACATATTTTTCTTCTTCTATATGATTTAATTCAATTTCACTTTCAGGATTATAGAAAATAATATTATCTACAGCTAGTTGATAAATTGCATCACCATATTGCTCTAATTCAGCAAAATGAGATGTTTCTTCATAAGTAGCATATTTTCTATCAAGTAAAGCTATTATATATAAATCTTTATAATTATCATCAATATTCAAATTATATTTTGCTAAAATATTCTTTAATTTTAAATAACATTCATCTCTTAAAGTTGTATCTAAAACATATGAACATTTCGTATTATATTTTTCATTAATCATTTTTAAAATTCCATACATAAATTCATATATAATACTTTGAGATAATTCATTAGAATATTTATCAATTAAATATAATTTGTAATATAATCTAGCTTTTAATGATTCATCTAGTTGATAATTAGGATAAAATAAATCTAAATAGGCCTTTTTAGTTTTTGAATCTATCGAATACATATCATAATCTAACATGTCTCTAATAGTTGTCGTAATTTTACTTGTACGTTCATCAATTCGTTTAGCATCTTGAATAATTGTATCTAAATTATCAAACATATTAATAACTCTATCATAATCATTTGGATAAGCTTTTTTAATAAAATTATTAAACACTTTTTGGCCTTTTAAAATATACTCTTCATAGCCTTGATATATTGGATAAATTAAGCCTTTCTTCTCTTCATCTGTGAAAGAAACTTCGATTACCTTTGATAAGTATTTAGTAAGTCTATTAGATGTTGATTCAATTAAATCTGATTCAAAGGATAATAAATAAAATGGAAGCTTGTTATCATATAATTTCTTAATAATAGGATTTTTGCATGCTTCAGAAAATGCATAATCAATTAGCTTTAAAGCACATTTTACTCCATTATACTTTTCAACGAAATAAACAAAACTAATTAGTGTTTTACGATTATCAGTATATAAATATTGAATGCCATTATTATATTTAGATGGATTTTCAAAATTCCAAAATGCTTCATCATTATATAAAGAAAGAGTTAAAATTTTGATAAATTGATGTTTGAATTCGTATTGTCTAATATCATAGCCATGCTTTTTATAAATCTCAGTTGTTAATTCTTCTGAAAGATAATAAACATATTTACTTTGATTAAAATCAATATAACATCTACTATCAACACCACTAGTTATTTTATCAATAACTTCTTTAAATTTGCCCATTGATTTAATAACAAATGAATCATTATAATCATTAATCTTTCTTCGTATATCATTGTCTAATTTTAAAAGTAATATATTAAAATCAAAATTTGGATCTATAGTAAACCAGCTAATTCTATTTAATATCATTTGTACTTTTTTAGATGTAATTTGATTTCGTTTAATTATTTTAACAATATCGAAATAATCTTCATCGTGATAAAAGTATTTCAAAGCATCATATAAAACTAATGAATCTAGAACTACCTGCTTTATTATTTCAATATAATGAGTTTTAAAATCATCATTCAATCCATTAAATCTTAGTACAAAATTATTTCGTGGTGATAAAATCTCATTTAATAAAGAAACATATAAATCATTGTTTTTTTCATTTCCTCTTTCATAAGAATATTCAAGCATTGATTTAATATCCTCAGAATCTTTGTTTTTAGGATTTAGTGCAACAAAAAAAGGGTTGCTCAAAAAACCCTCTATTTCATATTTTTCCATAGAAAGTCTCCTTTAAAATATATTTATTTGGATACGTAGAATTCTTCTACTTGTCAAATAAATACAGGAGCTTATCTAAGATCTTACGATGTTATTATGCAAAATGAATAATTTCAGGTAGCCATCTACTACAAAACAGTATATGGAATTAGTTTCTTCTACACATAATTATTTACAAGTATTTACTTAACAACTTTATGTTATATCAATATTTCAAAAATGTCAATTATAAAAAATACATTATTTTCAATCTATTTTAACTTTAATCACTTACTATTTAAAAATAAACATTCCTTATTTATCTAGCATAAAATAGAATTAGAATATAGCTTAATAGTAATAGCAATTTGCATTTTTTGCAAATTGCTATTTCAGTATGTGCGGAAAACGCACTAACTGCATCTGACGGAAAAAAGTATTTAGTTAAATATTACAATTTGGATGTCATTACTTCTATCGAATATAGGGTTAAATCTAATCGTTTAATATTATTTGGAAAAAGCTTAATATAGAAGGTATTCGCAAAATTTGCGACTTACTCAAATATAAAGCCATTAAAAATTATATTTAGCCCCACTTCTGAATTACTATGCATTATCCATTAATTTAAAAAAACAGTCGAGAGCATCTTTAATTAGTAAATACTTGATATTTCAAAAAAAATAATATAATATTAATGAAGAACCAGTTGTGAAAAACCGAACTGGCCGAATCCTGGGGATATTCCCGGGGCTTTTTTATTATACGGGGAGTTAATATGCATAAAAATTATATACCTAAGCAATCTATTTCATCAGAATGTTCTTCATAGAAATATCTTATATCGGCATTATAAATAAATACATTAGCTATGCCCTCAAATTCGTCTTCTAATGTGTTTGTTGCTTCAACATCTAGAGATACTTGATATATTTTTAAATCTTTTAATTTCGTCATTTTTATCCTCCATATATTATATTTAATATATATATTTGGGATATTTTATTAATTTCACAACTGAATAATAAATAAAGGTATCCTAAGATACCCTAATTATTCATATATTTATTTTTAAAAGTATATTTTTTATTATTCACACATTTTTAAACATTTATATACTATAGATAATCTTTCTTTAACATATTCTATGCTTACTTTATATTTAGCATTTAACAAGTATTTATCTTGCATTCTATTAAATTCATTTATTAATTCATCGCAATAATCAAACTTAAAATAAGTAAAATCCTTAATTTTGAAATCAAATGGTATTCCACCTTTTCTGACTCTTTCTTCAGCTCTTTTATAAGATATTAATAGTTTTAGCTCTTCCTTATTATTTAATAGATTAATAATCGAACTTTGCGTAGACAATACTGTAATATCATACAAATGTTTTGCTGTATCATAATATATTTTCCTAGAATAATAAAACTCAGCAGCAAAAATTTTATCTATAAAAATTCTCTCTAAAACAATAATATTAATATCAAAATTAGATACTTCAAATTGCGATTTTAATATATTTTTCTCATCTTCGTTAGCTAATTTATATATAAGTGGCTCTATATTATATTTTTTATATGGCTCGCTCACTGTAAAGGAGGTTGCTTCTATTTGAATACTACCAGGTTTGTGCAATGGATTATCAATATAATCATAAACAGAATTATATTTATAAATTCCTGTGACAGATCCTTTATTATTTTCACAATCTTCCTTTGACAATTCTAGGCCATCTAATGTATATCCAAATGCAGAATTTTCAAGTCTAGTTTTATTTTTATTATTTGAATACTCTTCTACAACTTCAACTGTCAAATCTATATCTTCGGAAAATCTATTCATAGTATCTAATATTTTATAAACTGCTGTACCGCCTTTAAAATATGCTCTTAGATTTTTTTGTTTTAAAGATAAATCTTTTAAAATCATACATACATAATAGTCTTTTTCAATGATATCCGAATCTATTCCTGTTACAGCATTTAAATTATCTATAAATTGTTTAAACAAATCTTTATTCTTATGTAAAATCATCTTCACCTCGCAAGAATTAATATTTTATTAATTACATTTCTACTCTTTGTAATAACTGCATATTTTATTATTTTTTCAAAATCAAGATTGTTATCTTTAATAAATTTATATAGAACATCATCAATATTATCAACTTCTATTTTGATATTATCTTTATTCTCGATTAGATCAAAAAATTGTAAATATTTATAATTATCATTATCTATTTTAATCTTTGGCTTTCTAATTATTACGTTCAAATTAGTATTATTATATTTGTTATAATTTTTACATTCATTAGTAGCAATATCAATAACATTAGGAACCTGAGTAGTTAAATGAGCTTCATTAAATAATTTCGCACCAGTTATATAACCCTTAATATTCCCTTTTTTATCTTTGATATACTTATATTTAATAATATCGCTATTACCAATAGACATTTTTCCAAAGATGTTTTCAATAGGCATATAATAAACTCCATTATAAGCAGTTTCTAACATACCATCTTTATTCATTCTATTCAATGTCGCTTTTACATTATTATAAACTTTTTCTTTATTGGTATATTGACTATTTTCAATAATATATTCCTCAATTTCATCAATAAAAAATGGAATTCCTTTTCCCAAATTATTTATATATTCAAGGACTGCATTATAATAATTCATACTATCACCTTTTATTACTTTTTTATTAGTTTTATTGTATATTTCTAATAATTTAGTAATATTATAGCTGATAATACTTATTTTGTCAAATTGCCATTTATATGAACTACTCGATAGTTGAATAACCAAAGGTTCTCGTTTTAGGAGACTTACACTTCATCTAGCATTAAAACATTCTTTTTCATTAAAAGCTTCTTTTATTTGAAGCCAATATATTTTCACTCATCTTTAATAATTCTCCTTACATAAACCCATTTATTTATATTATGACTAGTATCATATGCCTCAATAAAATCTTTATTTTCATTTCCTATAATTTTTCTAATTAAATCCACTTTAAGATTATATGCAACATATGCATTTGCATAATCCTTCGCTCTATCCAAATCAACAAATTGAGATAAAATGACATCACCTGATGTAACTTCATATTTTGCCTCATTATCGCTATATTTTTCTTTATATATCGGTGTTTTTATATCTGGAAATGGTCTTACATTAACTCCACGGTTATTATAAGAATTTCCGCCATTATATTGATCATATACCAAATTAATTTGTGCCTTAACTCTATCTGTATTAACACTTGGAGAATATTTATCTACAGCCAAAATAAAGTTTACGACATTGCATCTCCATGTCGATGAATCCCATTTTTCTTCATTTACTGGTCTTTCATTTTCATCTTTATCTAATTTGCCATGGTAATGTAAATAAAAACGTGAATCCTTAGATATATGATTATCGAATGGAGAACCAATAAATGCGATGTCAGTTATTCCTTTTAGTTTATAATACCAATATCTATAAGAATAATTTTTATAATACCATTCTGGCAAATCTTCTTCAATTAATTTTGTTATTCTGCCTGTTTTTCTATTTCTTAAAAAAGCCTCATCATCTTCTTTTGTTAACAACTCATATTCAACTTTTTTCTTAACTTCTTTATATTCTTTTAATTCTAAAATATTGTTATATATACATCTAAAATTATCTAATTCTTTATCAATATGATAATGTCCAAAATACCAATACTTAAAATCACAAAAATATTCTATTTTAGATAATTTATCTGTATCGGAGTCAGTCTTAAAATCGAACATTTTAGATACCATTCCACTAGGTGCACAATGGGTTAAGATAAAATCAACTTCATAATGATAATTTTTTATATTTTTTATTGCTTTTTTTATATCATCATCGCTTATATGCTCATCATTCCACCAAGTTATTCCTTCTTCTCTATACGCCTTATCAATAGACGTTGCACCACCAATACATAAAAAGGATAGACTATTTATATTAATAATTTCTCCTCGTAATATATGATAAACATTTGATGCTAATCTATGACATAAAGCATCATTAAAATACATAATTGGAAATTTATTTAATAAATCAAAATTTTCATGGTTTCCATCAATAAAAAAAACTGTTAATCCTAAAGATGCATATTCATTTATATAACATTGATTTTCTCCCCAAACAATTCCTGCATCACCTAATATAATTAAAACATCCGCTTTTGTAACATACTTATTTAAAAAATAATTTTTTAATTTATAAAAATCAATATTACCATGTGTATCACCTGTTATATAAATCATACTTTATTCCTCCATAATTTCATAAGATTTAAGCATTTCAATAGCGAAATCATCAAAAGTATAATTATTAATTATTAGATTTACTTCTTTTGATATAATTCCTTCATCAATTTCATAATACTTTTTTAATTCAATTATGATTGATTCATAATCTAACTTCTTAAATGCTTCATAAAATGAAACTGCGCTTAAAAAGAGTTTTTCTATATCACCTTCTAGGTGAACAATATAATTCTCATAATTATCAACATGCTCGATTAAAAAATATGGGCTATATTTGTTTAGATAGTCATCTTCATGAGAATCAAGTACTCTTTTTTTAGTTTCCTTTTGTGCTTTTAATATGGCAATATTAGTTGTTACCATCCAATCAGTTAATCTGGTTAGCAATTCTATTGATAAATTAGTAGATTTGTTCCTCATTATTTTCATATATAATACTTCTATCCAAGATTTATAAATATAATAGGAACATGTACCATTTTCAAATTTATTCTCCAATGGGAATCTCCATTTCATTTTTAAAATCAAAATGAAATAATACACTAAATCTTGGAATAAGAAAAAGTTACGTTCACCTTTAATTAATACTTTCATATTTACCTCCAAACATTTTTATACGCTACTTTCAATAAAATATTTTGAATCATTTAAATCCAAAGATTTTAAGCATTTTGATAAATCTTCTACAAAGCTTAATAAGCAATTGTAATTTCCCCATCCATTTTTAGGGTTATAGATTTCTAATTCTGTTTTATTTACTTTTAATATTGATAATGCCTGATTAATATAATCAACATATTCGTTTGTTACAAATTCAAAGCCATTCTCCTTTGGTCTCCATAATAATTTATATAAATCAACTGAATTATTTATAATAACCTGACTTGCCATATCAGTTAAATTATGGGTTATGTTTCTTGTCCATATTTTATCGTCATAATATACTTGTTCTTGTATATGGCTTATATCCTTGTCAGGAAAATATTTTTTTACATCCTCAATAGTTTTAAGTTCTATTGTTTCACCATTCTCTCTTATATATACTCCTGTAGATACATGACGTATTAGTTTATCTGTTCTTATTGTTAGGTCTAAGCTCATTTTCTTTTCTCCATAATTGAAATTGTATATAATTAAAATTCATTATCTATGAATTTAACAATTTCGTGTTTTTAATATTTTTTTTACTTTAATACATTTTTTAATATTTAATTTTAACAAATAACGGATCAATATTTTTTTCTTGGGTAGTATTTATGTTTTTCTGGGTAGTATTTTATTTTTCTTGGGTAGTTTTCTGGGTAGTGCTAGAAAAAATATTAATCTTCTTTTATTTTCCAATAGCCACCTTTCGAAGGTCCTACATATTTTATTCTTTTGGACTTACTTAATTCTCTTTTAACTGTAGATAATGAAACTCCTAATGTTTCAGCCATCTTTATTTTAGAAATACTCGGATCATTTTTTATTATTTCAATTATTCTTTCAATCAATTCAAATTGATTTTGAGGTTCATTTTGGGGTTCATTTTGAGGTTCTTGACCCTCAAATCCAGTTTTATCAAAAGGAATAGTAACATCTATAAAATGACTTAGAAATTCAAATGCACCTTCACCATAAATATCTACTACTTTGGGTACACCATGACCACTTTCTTCGCAAATATCACATTTAACAAATATTTCCATTAATTTCTTATTTACAGGCTCACTTACACCACTTAAAAATTCTTTTTTGGTTAATGGCTTAGGAATACCACCTTGTGATTCAATTACCAATCTATCTTCATAAATATAAATACCAGGATGATTACTATCTGACCATTTATTATGAACACAAGCATTTACCCATGCTTCATTAAAAGCATCAAAATTTAACATTTGTTTTTCTCTTCTTGGTCTAACTGAGGTATCTATAAATGTTTGATTAATTGCTTGAACATAATTTTTAGCTCTCTCATATGCCCATAGCAAGCAAGTATATCCGAATTCTTCTCTTCTTAAATATTCAGATTTATTTTTACCTTTAAATGTCATTACATTAACTACAATATCATTTTCATCAGCTAATATTTCAGCCATTCTATTAAATTTGCCTTTACTAGTTAATAAATTATAATTCTTATAGAATGTATTTTCATTTATATGATTACCTTTACTAATAAGATAATTTCTTAAATGAGCAAAGGTTAAATTCTGCCTATATGCTTCAATTTCGCAAATATCATCACTATTATTTAATATCTTCCATAATTCAGCTTCATATTCAGGAAATTTCCTTAATTTTTCTTTACTAGAGCCTATTCTAATATATCTTTCATTATCAAACTCAGTTATTGTTTTAACTGCTTTTGGAATAGATAGACAAACGATTCTCTTGTCTTTAATCATAAAATCTTCAAATTTATAAGTAATACTTGGAGATAATTTTCTAGCTAAATAATGCTTAAATACCTCAGAGCCTTTTATTTCAACATCATATTGAAATACAGTTCCTACAATTTTTCTAGTAATATTTTCTACTCCCCAAATTAAAAAACCATTTTCTTGCTTATGATATGCAGCTGAATTAGATAATGCAGAAATATATTCACCTATTTCCTGGTAATGCATTTCAGCAAGAAAATTAGGTTTAAATTCTATATATTCTTTTTCATCATTGTCATTTATTAATTCAATTAGTTGTTCTTTTGTCATTATAACCTCTATATTTTTTTAATCCATATACCCCAATACCGAATTTTCATCGATATAATTTGAAAAATCAATTAAAGCTTTTATTTATTTTTAGAATATAGATTATAATCCAAGTAAAAATTTAACTCTTCCTCATCCCAGTCATTCTCATATATTTTATTAATATAAAATAATGCTTCATCAGTTTCTTTACACTTATTCAAAATACTAATATGATAATGCCAAGGTATTGTAAATAATCCTGGTAAATTATCTATTTTATCTTTATACAATAAATAAAACTTTTCCATATTTCTTATATTTTCTGGTGATAAACCCAGAGGATTTGATATTACATCTAAGAATTCTTTACTTATCTTATTGTAATAATTAGAACCATCAGATTCTTTAAAAGGTGAATTTGAAATTTCTTTACCAAGTTCGAAAAATAAGTTTATCATCTCGGCGTTAGCTTTTATCACGGAATCTAATCGTGCTTTTGAATATTTATACATCAAGCTAGTAATCCACTTTTCATATTCTTTATTTTCTTTCATATTAAATACCTACAACTTCCTTAACAAAATCATTTGAGCATTGTCTTAACAATTTAAAATTAATAGTTGGATCTTTAAATTTCTTCAAAATGATTTGAAAATTATCTTTTAAGAATTCATCATATACTCTATTTAATAATTCTTTTATATTTTTAGAAGACCAACCACCATAATTTTCTTCTATTTTATGTTTTTCCTTCAATACATGCTCCGGTGTTAGAAAAGCATTAATTATTAATAACTCAGTGTTACCCTCTGCTTTAGCAATATGATTCTTTTCTCTAGATTCCTTTTTGTTCTTCTTAAAATCTTCGGTTAGGATTTTTGCCCAAGTTCTTCTACCATATTTATTTGTATAATCATAATTCTTTATGACTATTCCTTCACCTAATCCTTCGGTAATTAAAAATTCTCCTGTTTTATCTAGATATGCTTTTATATCTTCTTCAGTTGGATTATTTAATACAGCAATTTCTGGTATATATAATAAATTATATTTATCTAATAATTTAGAATATTCATTAAATGGTAAATAACTACCATCTAATGAATTATATATGTCAAATACATAGAATTTCTTCCATGCATCCTTTTCATATCTTTTTATAGTTACAGGTACTAGCCATTCACCATAAATAATATAATTAGGGTTATTATTTAATATTTCTAAAAATTTATTATATAAATCCTTATCACAAACAAAATTAGCCATAAACCCCATATTATCCTCTGTGATAGTTAAATCCCTCTTTCTTGAACCAAAGCCCAATTCTCCACTATCCTTCAAATAAACACATCCATTAGATCCATCTATTTTATAAGATAAATGTACTTCTCCATTTAAAATTCCTTCTGTTTCAATTGTTCCTAGCTTTTCAATGTGCTGATAGCTCTTATATTGCATATTTTTTCTCCTTTAAATAAATATTTTGGTTGATGAAATTGAAAAATACGATTAAGTAAATGATATTTTTTATTTTCTAATACATTAAAGATAAATAAGTAACAATCTATATTTTTATATATTTCTTCTTTGACTATATAAGAAATACATTTAGGCTTTGTATCATCTATTCTTTTTATTACATTAAATAATTCAACTGCTTTTAAGCGATAATATCTAGATATTTGTTCTTTTGAATAAATATTCTTTCTCTTAGCAATATGATTATTTCTTTCTATTCTTATTAATGTATTATATATATTTAAAATATTGCTCACGTCCCCTCCACAAATCATATTTTTTATACATATCACAACATCGTATGCATTTATTACCACAATGATTTTAGTATGTATTTTCTCAATAATCAATAAAAATATGCTGTTTTTGCTAAAATTGTTTGAAAAATCATAAATTACATAGTAAAATTAGGTTGAGGGTGAGAAAAAATGAGCTTTAATGAACAATTATCAAAATTAAGAAAAAGAAATAACATTACACAACTTGATTTAGCTAATCAAATGAATGTAAAGCAATATGTAATATCTTCTTGGGAAACAGGAAGATCAGAGCCAAACATATCACAAATACTTAAACTATGTGACATATTAGCAGTTCCTGCTGATTATTTACTTGATCGACCAACTATCAGTGTCTCTTCTGTAGAGGATTTCGATAAGATGGTTCAAAACATTAATAAAGATTATAAAGAAGATTTCTTAAAAGATGTTAAAGAGCTATGTAAAGATTTTAACGACAGCAAGAAACAAAAAGTAGTTAATATTATTAAAGAATTAACTGATTTTTAATAATTAGAAAATATTTTAAATAAAATAATGGGCTGTAAACACTCTGTATTCTTGTATAATTGATAATTAATTTCATAGCTAATGTATTTAGGCTTTGTGGCATCTATTCGTTCTATAACACTGAATAATTCGATTGATTTGAGCCTATAATAATCTCTTATTTGTTTCTTTGTATAAACATTAGTTCTTTTTGTAATATAATTATTACTTTCTATTCTTATCAAAGTATTATATATATCCAAAATGTTACTCATAATTCTCCTTTTATTGCATATCGCCAACAATTATATATTACAATATATTTGCGTTTTGTCAACATGTTTGAGAAAATTTTGACAAAATGCACACTTTTGATATAATAAATACGGTGATATTGTGAAAAATAGATTTAAAGAATTAAGAAATGAAAGAAATTTAACATTAAGAGAATTAGCTGAATTTATCGGTATTAATTATTCTACGATTGCATGTTATGAAACAGATAAGAGAGAGCCAAATATCGAAACATTAAAAAAGCTTACTTCTTTTTTTGAAGTAAGCCTAGATTATATATGTGGTGACGATAAAT
>Ga0247610_10002002_pt1 | contig 24209 bp, 25 predicted proteins | sample 174DNAGHGhighgp2_FD_193483 | JGI IMG/M metagenome (GOLD analysis project Ga0247610, IMG submission 193483) | Sheep rumen microbial communities from Palmerston North, Manawatu-Wanganui, New Zealand - 1742 DNA GHGhigh gp2 | ecosystem: Host-associated > Mammals > Digestive system > Stomach > Rumen...
ATGAGGTCTATGTCCGTAAGAGTCCCGGTTATCAGCCCCAGCGCAACATCGAGGTGATGGGCGAAGTGCTCTTCGAGGGTAAGTATGCCCTGCCCACCAAGAATCTGCGCCTCTCTGAGGCAATCAAGGCGGCAGGTGGTGTCACCCAGGAGGCCTACGTTCGGGGAGCCCGTGTAGAACGCCTCCTCAACGACGATGAGAAATTCCGGGTTGACAACCTGATGAAGATGGCGCGCCAGCAGATGGGCCAGGGACTTGATACCACTACGGTTACGCGTACTGACAGCATCTATTACGTGGGTATCCACCTCGACAAGGCCCTTGAGCATCCGGGCAGCGATTACGACATCATCCTGCGTGAAGGTGATCGTCTGGTAGTACCTGAGTACACAGGAACGGTGAAGATCAATGGTAATGTGATGTATCCTAATACCGTGGCCTACAGCGAAGGCAAGGACTATAAGTGGTATGTCAACCAGGCCGGAGGCTATGGCAACCGGGCCAAGAAGTCCCGCACCTATATTCTCTATCAGAATGGTACGGTCTCCAAGGCCAAGGGTGGCACCAAGATAGAGCCCGGCTGTGAGATCATCGTTCCCACGAAGACCACCACCACCCAGCAGACCATAGCCAACATAGGTTCCATCGGCACCTCCATGGCGACTATAGTTACATTACTGGTTTCAGTAATGAACCTGCTTAAGTAAATAGGTAGAAACGATGAAGAGAACTCTTTTACCTTTCTACCTGCTTGCCTTCATCCTGACCTCCTGTGTCAGCACAAAGAAGGTCGTTTATTTCGAAAACAAGGACCAGATAGACCCGACACTCTCAAAGACCCTGTTCGATGCCAGGATTATGCCCAAGGACATCCTGCAGATCCAAGTGTTTACCATGGCGCCTGATGCGGCCATTCCTTTCAATCTGATGGGGGCTACAGGCGGTGCAGCCAGTGCTGCCGGGGCAGCTGGTGCCACGGGTACGGCAGGTCATGGTGGTCTCTACGATTATCTGGTCGACAACGAAGGCAATATCGAGTATCCCGTCTTGGGAACCCTTCATCTGGGTGGTTTGAGCAAGACGGAGGCTGAGCAGCTCATCAAGGGCAGGATCCAGCCCTATATGGCAGAGTCGGAGAGTGTGGTGGTGCATGTACGGATGGTGAATTACAAGTACGCAGTGCTTGGTGGTGTGAATCGCCCGGGTGTCTTCACCACACAGAATGAGAAAGTCTCGATCCTCGAGGCCATTGCTCAGGCAGGCGATCTGAACCTGTATGCCGAGCGCGATAAGATCTTCCTGATTCGGGAGAACAGCGAAGGCCAGAAGGATTTCCACCAGTTGGACATCAATGATGCCAATATCATCAGTTCGCCTTACTATTATCTACAGCAGAACGATGTGATCTACGTGGAGCAGAAGAAGGTGGTTGCCCGCAATGCCTTCATCTCAGCCAACACGAGTATCTGGTTCTCCATCACCAGCTCCCTCATGTCCATTGCAACCTTCATTATTGCCTTGTCGAAGTAATTTTTTATAAACTCTTAGTCTTCTCCAAAAGCTCTTTGCAAAGAGCTTTTAATTTACTCGTTTCTTTCAAACGGGCAATCGCTTGAAGAAGCCTTTCTTCAGCTTGAGGAACATCCTCCTCAAGCTTTACAGCCGCCAGATACATTGGCAACGCCAACTCCGCCTCACTAGCTGGCGTATACCCCTTAAACGATTTTAATCGTTCCCTACAGCGCCTGAGCTCCGACAACAACAGATAATACTCATTCTCTTGCTGATACTTGTCCGGAATCTCAAACAGCAACCGCTGAGCTGTCTCCAACAGCAGTTTCTTATCTTTGTCAACATCTTTTGACCGTCCTTCACTAAGGGTGGGGGATGGGGCTTCCACTATTTCCGGCGACAACTCCACAGCAGCAACCAGCATGCCCGGAATCTGCACAACAAGATGCTTGTTCCGCTTTCCCTTAATCCGCATGATGATACCCTCGCGCCCATCGTACAATCCCCCCTTCACGCGGATTCTGTCCCCCTGCTGGAGCGAGATCTCCTCAGGCCTGAAATAGGTCACATGCGCCTCATGGTTCTCCGTGACAGCGATGAAATCCTCCATCGCCTTGTTGGGCACTGTCAGATAGTCTTCCTTGTTCGAAAAAGTCGATTTCCGGATATACACGACGTAATGAGCATTCTGGATATAGTCCTTTACCTCCTCCAGGGTTCCCTTTACAAACAACAGTCTGCTCATGGCTGGCACCAGCGCCCTGTATTTCTGCCCCTTCTTGGTTTTCACTTCGTAGGTTAGCGGCACAAAAGCCTCCAGACCATACTTCCTGGCATCATCCCTCACGCGCAGTTCTTTTTGTGGACTCGTACAGCCCATCGAATACCACTTCTTTTCTTCTTTCTTTTCTGTTTCTTCCATATTGCGTGCAAAATTAACTAAAAATCCCAATAATCATCTATTTTGATGGCGAAAACTTTGGAGGATTGCCAATAAAGTTGTAATTTTGCAGGCTAGAATAAGGAAATTCGAATTTTTGAAATATATTTTAGTAAAATGAAAAAGTTAATATTATCAATGTTTTTGTCCTTTAGCTTGTCTCTGACAGCTTTCGGACAAAGTATGAGCGATGCCCAGCTTATCCAGATAGCTGTGCAGGAACGTAAGGCTGGTACCCCCGAGTCCGACATTGCCGTGAAACTGCTGCAGCGCGGTGCAACGATGGATCAGATCAAGCGCCTTCGCAGTCAGTACAGCAGCCAGCTGAATAAGAAGAGCATGGGTAGCACCGCCGATAATGCGATTACTTCGGCTCAGCAGCGCATGCGGGTGAACAATGAGGTCAACGATAATGACCTTGATACCCATGAGGGTGCACTCGCTCCCAACTATGTTCCTGAGTCACTGGCACCGACAGGTAAGCGTGTGTTCGGCCGCGATATCTTCAACAACAAGTCCCTTACTTTCGAGCCTGTGATGAACATTGCCACGCCTCAGAACTATGTATTGGGTCCTGGCGATCAGCTCATAATTGATGTATATGGCGATACCCAGAAGAGTGAGAAACTGACGGTTTCGCCCGATGGCGATGTCACAGTGCCCGATTATGGTCCTATTCATGTGGCAGGTCTGTCTGTCTCTGCAGCGCAGTCAAAGGTGAGCAGCCATTTGGGCACCTATTATGAGAGTTCTAATGTAAAAGTCACTGTTGGCCAGACGCGTACCATCCTTGTCAATGTCATGGGTGAGGTCCGCACGCCAGGTACTTATACTATTTCAGCCTTTGCCACAGTGTTCCATGCCCTTTATATGGCGGGTGGCGTCAGCAATTTGGGTACGTTGCGCAACATCAAGGTATTCCGTCAGGGACGACAGATTTCGGTGGTCGATGTCTATGAGTTTATCCTCAATGGCCGTTTGGCTGGCAATGTCCGCTTGCAGGACAATGATGTCATTCAGGTAGGCACTTACGAGAGTATCGTCGATATTGCAGGCCGTGTCAAGCGACCGATGGCCTACGAACTCCGTAAGAACGAGAGCCTGGCTACCCTGCTCAAGTATAGTGGCGGCTTTGCCAACGATGCCTATAAGAAATCCCTCCGTGTGCTTCGTAAGAATGGCCGTATGAAGTCAGTGTTCAATGTCGAGGAGTTCGAGATGCCCGAGTTCAAGATGTTCGATGGCGACTCGGTGACAGTCGATTCTATTATTAATCGTTTTGAGAATATGGTTGAGATCAAGGGGGCCGTGTTCCGTCCGGGTATGTATAATCTCGGCGAGAAGGTCAACAGTGTGCGTAGCCTGATTGAGACGGCTGATGGCCTGACCGAGGAGGCGATGCTCTCACGCGCTGTGATTCGTCGTATGAAGCCTAACCGCACGCAGGAGGTCGTGTCTGTTGACTTGAAGGGAATTATGGATGGCACTGTAGCTGATGTGCCCTTGGAGAATGAGGATATCCTCTTTATCCCTACGATGGCCGAACATCAGAATCTGCGTACCCTCTCGATTGATGGTGAGGTCATCTTCCCTGGAACGTATGAATATGCCGATGATATGACCATCGAAGATCTAATTCTCCAAGCTGGTGGACTTACAGAGAAAGCATCAACGGTCAAGGTCGATGTTTCCCGTCGCATAATCGATCCGGAAGCTACCACTTCTACCATGGATATTGCTAAAACATTCAGCTTCGCAATCAAACCCAATTTTGAGTTCGATGGTGACAAGAGTTTCACGCTTCAACCTTATGATGTGGTCTCAGTCCGTCGTAGCCCAGTCTCAGCACTACCCATTAAGGTTCGTGTCGAGGGGGAAATCGCTTTCGAGGGCAACTATGCACTTCAGCAGAAGAACCAGCGTCTCAGCGATGTGGTCAAGGCTGCTGGTGGAGTAATCCCCGGTGCGTACGTGCGTGGCGCGCGTCTCATTCGTAAAATGAATGAAGACGAGTTGGCACGTCGCGATGAACTCATCAAGATGGCTCGTCAGAGTGCCGGGACTGACGCTGGTGATTCGATCGCCCTGAACCAGTTGGCCCTTCAGACAACTTATACTGTCGGTATCCATCTCGATGAGGCACTGACTAATCCTGGCTGTGACGAGGATATTGAGTTGCAGGAGGGTGATGTGCTGACTGTTCCCCGTTATAACCGTACGGTGAAAATTTCTGGTGATATCCTCAAACCGAACACCGTGGCTTTCAAGACCGACAAGAATTATAAGTACTACATTGAGCAGGCTGGTGGATATGGTAAGCGAGCACGCAAATCGCATACCTATATATTATATCAGAACGGTACTATCGCCAAAGCCTCCAAGGGTGATATCGAACCCGGCTGTGAGGTGATTGTTCCTACTAAGGGCCCCAAGGATCCAGCTGACCTCCAGAAGTGGTTGTCTATTGGCACAAGCGCTGCCTCCCTCACAACCATGATGGCAACTATCTATAATATCTTAAAGTGATATTTCTTTATGGAAGAAAAACAGTTTAATCAGGAGATAAAAGATGCGCTCGACCAAAGGTCGCTTGCTACCGAAGGGACGCAAGAAAGTTCTATCGATTTCGGTAAGATATTCAAAGATATCCTCAAACATAAGAGACTCTATTACAAAGTCCTCCCTATCACCTTTGTCATAGCAGCCTTCCTGCTGCTAAGCCTCCCCAATTACTACAAGTGCGAGGTTAAGCTCTCGCCTGAGATGTCTGGTAGTGGTAGCAAGTCAGGCCTCCTCAGCTTGGCCAGTAGCTTTGGTGTCAACCTCAAGGGCGCCCTTGGAAACTCAACAGAGGCCCTGTTTCCAACCCTCTATCCCGACCTGATGAACAGCGTCGATTTTAAGACCAGCCTCTTTGAAATTCCAGTCACCATCGAGGGCGACGAGGATAAAGGTGAGGAGGATCGTACGATGTCCTACTATGACTATTTGAAGGAAGAGCAAAAGCTCCCTTGGTGGAGTGCCGGCATGAAGGCAGCCTTTGAATGGCTTATCAGTTTGATCAAAGATGAAGAGCCAGAGCCAGAGGGTATTGACCCCTTCCGTTTGACGAAGGAGCAGACAAATATTATGAAGCTTATTGATAAGAAAGTGGTCTGTGATGTGGATCAGAAGACGATGGTGATATCAATAGAAGTCAAGGATCAAAACGCACTGATATGTGCGACAATGGCAGATTCAGTCAAAACCCGCCTTCAAAAGTTCATCACCGATTATCGCACGAGCAAAGCTCGTGTCGACCTCGAATACAACAGAAAGCTATATGGCGAAACCAAAGCCAAATATGAGCAGGCCCGCCAGCGCTACGCCGCTTATGCAGACTCTCACAGGGCTGTCAGTTCCCAAAGTGGTCTGACCATACGCGATGAGCTCCAGACAGAGATGCAGATGCAGCAGCAGATTTACCAGCAGGTAGTCGGCCAGCTCCAGCAGGCCGAAATGCAGGTTCAGGCCGAAACGCCCGCCTTCACCACGCTCCAGTCTGCTACGGTTCCTGTCAAGAAGGCTGGTCCCGCCCGCGCTAAATGGTGCCTCGTCTGGCTTTTCCTCGCCTTCCTCGCCACCACCGCCTGGATCCTTCATAAAGAAGATGATTTAAAGCCTCTCTTAGGCCTCTCATAAAATAGAAAATCCCGCCAATCTGCGGGATTTACTATTTTTAATAAGTTATATCAATCACCGGCCGATAGTAGCAATCTTCAAGGTAATCGCTGCAAACCATCGGGTTTCTGATTGTGATGGCTCCCTCAGATGATATCGATGCCCTCATCCTTTTAAGAATGTCCCCATCCTGACAGTAATATTCAGTGTTATATTTTTTGTTGTCTACTTCGGGATCCTCCAGGAAAATCCTGCATTCTTCTGATGTTGGCAGCCTCCATTCCCCACAAGTAATACCATTCCTTTCAGGCTTACTGATGCTGGCAGCTTTTTGAGCCATTTTTTCTGCTGAGCCGATGTTATTCACCTGATCCAAACTCAGCAATACAGCGTTTCCTGAGCCGACACTGACCACATAATACCCCAGATAAGTCCCCCCAGCCACAGGAACTACAGGCTCTGTGTGAGTAACATCCACCAATTGATCCTCATTAAACTCAAAGCTTTTACTCTTGTCAGCATCCCAGGCCTTGGCGGTCAGCGTGCCACTCAACAGGGCATCCTGCTCTTCAGAATAAGTACCTTCCAGAATCACCTGATGATTCGCAGTGAAAGACTCATCAGTCTGATAACTGTATCGCTTCACACCAGCACTGTTAGTGAAACTCACGGTGATGGTAGGAGCCCCGTCTGATGGAAAACAATAAGGCTGATCCTCCCCGTTGGTCCAAGTCTTGTTATCTGAACTTTTGATTAAATCAATCGTCAGGCTGGTATGCGTCTCGGTGAGTGTCCCGTCCAATTGAATGCCTTCAAACAGCGGAGAGATGCTCACCTCTACCTGAGTGACATCTGTAGGTACCTGCTTGATAATCAACTCTTTCAGCCTGATGACCTGTCTTTCAAGCTCCAGTTCCAGATTGCTGCTATTCCCCGCTGTCAGTGTCACGGCGGTTGATGTCATTAACAGATCCCCCATAGTCTGTCCTTCTGCTAGGGTAATCACGCTGCTCGCTGCAGCTCCCTCCTGGTCGGGTAGGGTATAGGCATCCAAATCCTCCCCACCGATGGCACAGACGGTATAGCTGCCTGCTGCCAGAGTCGTCGAGGCCAACTGGCCTCCCTCATCTGCCGTGAGCAGTCTCACGCAACGCCCCTCATTGTTAAACACATACACCTTTCCTTCCTGAAGCGGTGTCGCGCTGCGTGTCTGTACCCTGAGCAACCCCTGATTCTCTGGAATCCCCCAACTGATCTCTTCAGCAATCACCTCGTTGTTCACCAGCTCCGAGCATCCGCTCAAAGCCATCATACTGCTAATAGCAGCTACCATAACAAAACATTTTTTCATAATCGTCTTTTTCTTAGAGTTAGACATAACATTAACGCAGCAAAATTACGAACTATTTTCGAATTAACCAAATAAAAAACAATAAATTAATAAAAATATGCGAAATTTATACCTTTTGTTTGGTACTCTCAAATAAAATTGGTACTTTTGCAGCGGAAAAGTGGAACCGGTTCCCCTTGGTTTCCATTCTTTCTATATACAAATTAACATCAAATTATCCCTAACGGTCTGACTATCACAACGATATGCATCCCCGTCAGGAAAAGAGATTTTATACCCCCGCTAGCACAATCCCATACTGCCGTGAGGCAGCATTTATGATAATAAATTGTGTTGGGGCGGGCTCCTATCGGAGTAATCCTACGAACTCAGGTAATCCTGCCCCTTTTTAAGAGATTGAGGGGGATATGCATTAGCAACATAGTTGTTAAGGTGTTTTTCAAGCCTGGACGTCCGCTCGAGTTTATTTGCTTTCTAAGAAAGAAAATTGACAGTTTACACATGGTAACTACATAAAAGAAGATAATCAATAACGCAACGATTTGTATATGAAGCAAACAGAAGATATAAACAAGATTAAGGCAGTTGTAGAATATATTCTGCAGCAGATGGGTGTAGCCGTAGACTACATTCATCTCTTCAAGGTGATGTATTTTGCGCAGGAGGAACATCTTGCCCTATATGGCGTGCCCATTATGTACGATACTTTTGTGGCTCGCAAGCATGGACCTGTTCCCTCGCTTACCTATAAGGTATTGCGTGTGGCAGAAGGTAAGACTAAGGATGTGACCGATGACCTGGCCACTTTTGCCTCTGAGCTTGCACTTAGTGTCGCCGATAGCCACCAGGTAGTAAGTCTTGCTCCTGGCATAGATGTGGATATGGATGAACTCTCTCGTAGTAACGTTCGCATTCTCGACAAGTGGATAGCACATTGCAAGGAAATTGAGTCATTTGACTTGTCTGAGCTTTCTCATGACAAGGCATGGCTAAAGGCAAAGCGCCAAACAGAGAAGACTGGAGAAGATACAAAGATATCTCTTTATGATATGGCAGCATCTGGCGGAGCCAGCAAGGATATGCTCCAAGTCGTGAAGGAACGTCAAATCAGCCGCAAGGCCCTGTCATGGATTTAAGGGAGTTACAGGTAGAATACCTCCGCCAACAGCGACAGGTCACCGATGAGCGGATAGCCATAGGAGCACTTATCCGTACCACTCTTTCCGAGACAGACGGCCTCATATTCAAGGATGGCCGCACAGAGAAGCCCAAGCGACTTGTGGTTATAGGTGTAGACCACGATCAAGCCCTATGTTTTGGGTCTGTGTTAGTAAATACTAAGCAAAATCCTAAGGCACAGTATTCCGCAGAATACCTCTCTGCACAGTATCAGCTCAAGTGCGAGTCTTACCCAGAGTTCCTTGACTACGATAGTTACGTTGACTGCGGGGAGTTGTTCTCCATACCTATTGAACGCCTCAAACAAGGTGAGTTCTTTGGATTCTTGAATAATGAAGACCGTGTAGGAATCCTCAATCTCTTAGAGACTTCAGATATCTTCTCTACCAAGCAGAAGAAACGTTATGGCATACGCCGCCGCTAAAATCATCCATCAAACATCACACATGTAAGCTGCCAATTTTGACGTCTTGTGTATGAATAGAGAATTTGATACTTTTGGGCTGAAGATGGGTGTGAAGACAACTGAAGATCCATACGCTTCTATGGAAAAAGACCAGTTGATTTCAATGATACACTTCCTTGTTAAGCGCGAGGATAGCTGAGTTTGCGCAGACTATCCCGAGTCGAGATGAGGTCGATGATAATCAACAAGCCCCTTCAGCAGAAAGTGAATGACCTGCTGTCCCAGATATCAGTTGGTAACAAAGTCCGCTTAATCAAATTAAGACGCGCCAGGTGGCAAACGCTAGACCTTTGGTCGCTTCGCTTGAAGAAGTTCCCCAAATGGCGTTTTTCAAGCCTGGATGTCAAAATTGACAGTTTACACACTGCCGTAGGTAGATGTTAAAAAAATCGTTATGTACGGGGCAGGCTCTTGCCTAATACTCTCATAAATCAGTTTTCCCAGCTAATGTGAACTTCCGCGTAACGGCCTGACAGTCAATGTAAAACAGAAACACCGTTTCCAGAGTTATCAGACATTCATCAGACATCCGGGAAATTGAGCCTTTCCGGACATTTCCAGTACAAAGATAGCACTTTTTACCCAAACTGGCAATAGCGTTAAGATTTTATAAACTATTCGTGTGAAGGAATGTTAATTTCTGGGCGGGTGCTGGTGGAGGACGCAGGAGCGGCACTTGATACCATGAAGGACAAAGTATGAAAAACGGTTCCCAAACGTGTAAGGATATAATCCGCGAGAACCAAAAGAGCTTATAGTCTTAACTGAAAACAAAAATATACACTTCTAAAGGAAGTTTAACAGAATATGCTGGTTTCAGTGTTTACACTGAAACTGATACTATAAGGACTTATGACGATGAGAAGACTGTTCTCAGACAAAGCGGGGGCGACGTTCTGCGAGAACCTGCCCAGTGTTACCGTCAATGTCCGCAAGGACTGTGTGGAGCTGGTGTCCAAGGTTGACAGGGGCGTGTATGCCATCACGAACCTTGTCTCTGCCGGTAATGGCCAGATGAGGATCATTGCCAACTGGGGGCGCTTCTTTGACCGAGTGCAGAATCCCGAGGTGCAGCTGCCACGCTGCAAGGCTACATGCCCGACGCTGTACAGGCTGCTGACCGAATCCCTTGACGGCATCATGCTTCTGAAGAAGAAGGGCGAGAGCGACTACTCTGTCAGTCGGCTTGTTCCGATGACGGGCATCATTCCTCTTCTGTCCATCACCAAGGAAATGCTTGACATCAACAGGGACTTTGTCAATACGATGATTGACATCTGCAACGAACTGTCCAACAATCCTCCCTTCCCCGGATGGAAGGATGGACTGGACGAATTGTGGAACTAAGATGACACTAATTAAGAACATCAAGGAGGTGACAGAGCCACTGAAAGAGCAGATCATGAAGGGTGATGTACATACCATCGACGAGATAAGGGCTTGGCTGAAGCACTTAGGTTCAATAGCAGCCCCCTCATGGGCGGGCTCTTTTGGGAATGTTTCTTCAAACATAGTGTATTCAGCTCCTTTATATAACGACAAAAAACATTCAACAAAGATGGGCTATGAATAAAAAGAGAAAGAAAGAGATTTTTGTTACCTGTTTGTTTCTTTTAATATCAATTCTAGGAGTAATCTCTGCGTTATTTACAACCACAATATTTCATTGTATCATTCTGCTTTTGATCTCTTTGTTTGCGCTTATTTGTGGTTTTATTATCTTTAGGTATGGCATAGAGGAGCCTGTAGTAAACGAAAAGAAAAGATGAAAGTAAATAGTCCCATACTGCCGTGAGGTAGTGGGCAGGCTCTTTTCAGGGGGTTCCTACAAGCTTTGATAATCCTGCCCTTTATCCTTCAGACATCTCGCTAACCGCTAACCGTTCAAGACATGAACAAAGAACGTTTTCACAACCAATTAGCTCTTAATTTGGGTTATCAGCGCATAGTCAATGACAAGCGCATCAATATAAGTATTGATGATAAGCAGTTTCCTGATGATGTGATGATATCAATTTGTATTGATGGTTTATCAAAGCCGATATGCTATAAAGTCTCGGAAGGTGTGAATCAGAGCGATATGGACTGCCTTGATGAAAATGGTTATGAAGATATAAAGATAATCATTGATGCAGTGCATCAAGCATATATAGAGTCTATCAAGCCTTTCTGACTGAAAGAAATAATTATAATTTTCCCATTAGAAAGTAGAAGATATGAATAAAGACAAAAGAACGTTGCTGATAGTTACATTGTTATCTATTATATGTGTTGTGTGGGCATTAACTATACCAGATTTTGTAATGGCTGCCCTTTCCCTTATTAATGCGATAATTTCATTGTGTTTTTCATTTCTGTTTCGTAATAAACCTGAAAAGGTTTGAAATGTCGTAAGCGTCCCAAAGTGTGACATAGTAATTTGAAGAAAAGGTTGTATCTTTGCGCTGTTAAACCAAATTACAGTATAAAAGGTATGATAAGTAACAGTGATTTTGAGAAGCTTTGGTTCCTGTACAAGACAGAAGCAGCCCCTAAAGGGGTCTCGATTAATGCATTCTGCTTAAGTCGAGGGGTCAATTGCAATGAGTTCAACAAATGGTTCTGTAAGATACAAGGCTATCGTGCTGGTGGAGATAGAAGGTGCACCTGAAGAGGAATTCGAAGAACCGGTTGAACCGGATGCAGAGGACGCAAGTAAGGACCGGCGGTCTAAGAAAGTCGGGATACATGTTTTATCCGCACTCATGATGGTCTTCATATCCAGAAGAAGGGCTTAAACTACTAGGAACTTTCAAACTGGTGGAGATTTGTAATATGTTCCAGAAGATGACAACAGTATCCTTAATAAGTTTGAAGGGTGGAAGTCTTACGTGTCTGAATTGCTAAAGTCTCAATTTGGAGGGGATGATAAGTTTGTTTACGATTGGGATTCTAATAATGGAACTTATATATCTAAGAGAGAACCGATACTACCCCAACTCAAGAAGAAGGTGATAAATTTTAGCTAAATGCAAATAACGGTATGAAAAAGAAAAAGAAAGATAAATTGATTTTTGTTTTATATATGGCTGTTGGAGCTATAGGACTTTTAGCAGCAGCATCATCAGGCACAATATCTCTGAGTGTCATATTAATTATTATTTCTGCTTTTACTTGTTGGTGTGGCTTCGTTATTTTGAGAGAAGGAACAATATAGGCTGTTATTGAGATTACAGCAAGGAAGTGTAATTTTATATATTTTATATCATGTACGAAAATAATGGTAAAACCAAGAATCTATTTTTACTCACCAATTTCTTCCCTTACGGCAATGCAGAACCGTATTTGGAAACTGAAGTGAAGTATTATGAAGATTATTTTGATAACGTTTTTGTGTGTTCACTTCAGTTGCGTCCGAAAGATCTGGAGTCCTGTCGAAAACTGCCCTCAAGCAAATTTAAGGTTCTTCCTATACCCAAGGCATCAGACCTCGTCTATTTCTTGTATGCATTCCATGTTCTTGGTGATAAAAATCTCTATCAAGAAATCAGGAAATTGTTCGTAAAGCATCGTTTTAGTATCAAAAAGATAGTGCTTCTCTTTGTTTACCTCAGCCGTGCCTATTATGAAGCAGGTAAGATTAGTAATTGGCTTAAAACTGAAGGGGTATCGCCAGAACAAAGCGAAGGGGTTTTATATGCTTATCGCTTTGAGTATCAGCCGTTCGTAGCCTTAATCCTTAAACGGTATTTACCAAATTATCTCACATTGGCTAGAGGGCATCGTTTTGACCTTTATGAAGAGTTTCGTAGGGAAGGATATATACCATTAAGAGAATTCCTGCTCGATAATCTGGATTATACGGTTATGATAGCGAAGGATGGGATAGACTATCTTTCTAAAAAATATCCAGATCATATGTCAAAAGTTGTTTTGTCACGTCTCGGTACAATAGATTATGGTCTTGGTCCCGTTCCTAAGCCTAATGACCCTATTAGGATAGTTAGTTGTTCAACTATTACTGATATAAAACGGGTAGATATCATTGTAGAGGCTTTGTCTCAGGTTAAGGATACGGATATTGTTTGGGATCACTATGGCGACGGTCCTAAGCGGAGTATTGTTGAAGCTTTAGCCAATAGAAAATTAGGACAAACCATACACTACAAGTTTCATGGAAACATAGACAATGCATCGCTTATGAAAATCTATTCGAAAGTGCCATACCATGTTTTCATAAATGTTAGCATTTCAGAAGGAATTCCAGTGTCTATTATGGAGGCTTTGTCTTTTGGTATCCCCACAATAGCAACAGATGTTGGTGGTACCAATGAAATTGTGTATGATAAAAGGAACGGTTTCCTTCTTCCCGCAGATTTTGAACTAAAGCAGTTGGTGAAGTATATTATGGAAATATACCAAGATACTTTATCATCTAAATGCAAATTTAGGCATGAGGCAAGAAAAACATGGGCTGAAAATTATTCTGCTGATCATAATTATCAGCACTTTATCTCTAAATATATGATGTTAGTATGAATAGAATAATAGTATCATTACTCGCATCTCTTATTTTAGTTTTGTGGGGATTGGGAACTAGCGCAAATCCGATATTTATCATAGACATGTGTTTGTGGATATGTATGATGATTTCAGCATACTCAAACATAGAGCGAAACTACTTGGAATTCGCGTTTGGTTTGGCATTCTTTACATTTTTGATGGGACGTGAATTCCTTGAACAGTATTCACTCCATAGCGTTGAGAAAGATTTTCCTAAGAGCATTAATTTTCATTTGTATATTTGTATATTGATTTCGTTGATTTCTTTTTGGATGGCTTTTTCTTTCTTCAATAAAAAGAGAAATACTAATACATCTGAAAAAAAAACTGGTTGTACAGCATACTATAAGACTGTCAGGAAATATGCAAAATTGATATTTTTACTATCAATGCCTTTTGCTTTTATTTCCACACTTATAATGTCAGCGATTGTTTTTACAGTAGGTTATCAGAATAGCTATCTTGTGGTTTCTGTATTGATGGAAAACTTCCCTGTCTTGTATGTATTTGACAAAATTGGTATAATGATGCCTACATGTTTTTGTATTTATTCAGCGACGCTACCAGACAGACGTGATTTCTACAAAATTGGGAAAATATATTTGTTCTATTCTTTCTTAACGGTTTTTGAAGGGGCAAGAGGAACGTTTTTGATTAATATACTTGTTTTTGGTGCTATTCTCGCATATTTTCAATGTATGCGGCCTAATGAAAAGTGGTTTGATAAGCAGAGATACGCTCGTTGGGCAATGATAGGCGTGCCCCTTGTGATGATAGCGAGTGTAGCTATTAAGGTCGGAAGAAATGGTGACGATTGGAGGAAAATGGATATGACAGAAGCAATAACAGATTTTGTTTATCAACAGGGCGTAACAGGATTAAATTTGAAACGAGCTTACGAAATTGAATCTTCTATTCCAGAACCTGTAAGTGGCTTTTACTCTTTAGAATTTTTGCATTCAGGTCTCCCTGCGCGTCTGCTGGGTAATAAGGTGTATTCTGGTTATAATGTAGAACATGCTTTAGAAGGAAACAGTATGAAATTTGCCCTTGCATATGCTACTATGGGCACAGAATTTCTTGAAGGTCAAGGCACTGGTTCAAGTTTTATAATAGAGACATTTTATGATTTCGGTTATATCGGGATTGCTTTAGGTTCTATATTATATGCATTTCTTTTTTCGTTGTTACATCGCACATCAAGGGATAATCTACTTGGAAAATCTTTGGCGTTTACAATAATTGGAAGCATTCTGTGGGCGACAAGAGCAGGCTTTACCGACTTCTTGCAACATCTATTAGCCCCAACTATTCTATTTGTGATAGCTTTCATTTTCATACTTGCTCACAGGAAGAAACATGTGGTTTCAGTATAGTAGATAAATAAATGTGTGTGTTATGGGTTCACAAAAGTCTATTGTTAATTCCATAAAATGGTCATCTCTCGCAGAAATAGGGGTGAAGTTTATCACTCCTGTAACGACCATGATACTGGCGCGAATACTTTCGCCTGAGGAATTCGGTATATTGGCTATATGCAGTATGATAGTGTATTTTGCCGAGATTATAGCGGATTCTGGTTTTGGTAAATATATCGTACAGGCAGATTTCAAGGATGAAAGCGAATTGAAGCGATATGCAACAGTCGCTTTTTGGTCTCATTTGGCAGTGTCATTGTTAATCTGGACAATTATCATAGTTTTCTGTAGCCCCATTGTAGAATTCTTAGGCATTTCTGGTCATGAAAGCGTACTAATAGTGGCATGTTCACAGTTAGTGTTTATGTCCATGATAAGTACACAACTCGGATTGCTGCGTCGTAAGTTTGAATTCAAAAGTACTTTTGTTGCTCGGATTGCTACAGCAGTTGTAACGTTCGTTATTTCCATCTCTATTGCCTTGATTAACAGGTCATATTGGTCTCTGATTATAGGTAATGTGGCAGGCTCAATAGTTAATGCTTTTATTTTAACTTGGCTTTCAAAATGGCTCCCAGCATTAGGTTATTCAGTGTCGGTATTAAGAAAAATGTTCGCATTCAGTTTTTGGTCTCTTTGTGAAGGCCTTGCCCACTGGTTCATTTTTTGGTGTGATGTTTTCATCGCTACTCAATTCTTTACGATATATCAACTTGGCCTTTACAAAAATTCAACAGCGATACTGTTGTCCTTCATTGGCATGATAACAGCCTCTATGAGTCCGGTCCTTCTTTCGGTTCTTTCCAGATTGAAAAATGATGACTCCTATAATGAGGTTTATATGCGCATCACCAAATTATTCATGTATGCACTTCTCCCCATTTGTATAAGTATCTATTTCTGTCGCGACTTTGTAACCTTTGTTGTTTTAGGTACGAAATGGATGGAGGCAGCTGACATTATAGGTTCATGGGCTATTATGCTTGGGATAAGCGTATTTATTTATAGTTTTCCGGCAGAGATTTTCAAGTCAAAGGGTATTCCTAAATATCTGTTTTTTTATCAGTTGTGTTATATTGCTTTTCTTGTACCTATCTGTATTTATGCCACAAGGTATGGATTCTGGACGTTCGTATATGCTCGAGTGTCTTGTATATTTATTCAGATAATACTTTACGTATTTTTTACCAAATTTGTCTTAAGGTGGAATATTAAATCTTTATTTCTTCAGATGAAGTCTCCAATTGGTATGAGTGTTCTTTATGGGCTTGCATGCATATTTTTATTTCAGCATGTCCAATCATATTTGTTCCAAACACTTCTTTGTTTTATCCTTTTTACAATATATATAGCATTATGTTACTGCTTCTTTAGAAACGACATCCAGAGTTCAGTAAAATTATTGTCTCATAAACAGTTAAACATGGATTTGAATTAAAAGAAATCACTATTATGAATCGAGTATTATTTTGTCTTTTTTTATTGGGCGTAAATGCGTTTTGGTCTTGCTCACGATGTTATTCTACTGGAATGAATGAAGAAATAGCGGAAGTTATGTCAAGATATCATTCCATAGGACTTTCAGTTGCTGTCGTTAAGAACAATAGGATCTGTTATGTTTCGTCATTTGGCTATAATCCAGATTATAATGATACGACAAAAAGAAATCCAATTCCTGAGAATGGCGTATATGTCATCCAGTCGATATCCAAGACTTTTGTCAGTACCGCAATTATGCAGTTGGTGGAAAGAAAATTAGTAAGGTTAGATGATGATGTTAACAAGTATTTGGACTTTGTTGTACGAAATCCAAAATATCCAGACATTCCCATCACTATAAAGATGCTTCTTGCTCATTATTCAAGTTTGAATGATTCTCAATATGATTGGCATCTAAGGCAGATTAATCCTGCGACAAATGATAAGTACAAAGATTGTTATAACGATTATCCACCAGGTGCAGAATTCGCATATTGTAATCTTTCCTATAGCCTATTAGGTGCTATTATTGAAAATGTAACAGGTAAAAGATTCTGCGATTACATTGACGAGAACATTACCAGACCATTAGGTTTGAATGCCAGCTATGACTTAACAAAGATTGACAGTTCATTAATAGTTAAGGCATACATTTATAATCAAAAGAGACAAAAGTATGTTATGGATAACTCCATATATAATTATCAGTTTTTTCGTGATGCAAAGAAAAACTACAAGTTAGGCTACTCTGCTGCTTGTTTTTCTCCAACAGGAGGCATGAAAATATCTGCGATAGATCTCGCCAAATATATGATGATGCACATGAACTATGGCACTTATAAAGGAGTTAAAATCTTAAGTAAAGAGAGTGAGTTGGAAATGTGGAAGCAAATTGGCACTCACAAGTGGAGGTATGGTTTGGCTTTCTCTCGTTATGGGGGTATGATTGATGGCTGTGAACCTATTGGGATGACAGGTGGGTCTCATGGCATACATAGTGGAATGTTTTTTAATCCAAAGGAGAAATATGGATTTGTTATTATTTGTAATGGATGTACTTCAGAGAATTCTGTCGGGTTTGATATGAGTCGTGAATTGGTTAAAGTTCTTTATAAACATTTAATAAAAAAATGAATTATGGAAATTAAAGATTTTATTCAGCATTTTGCAGAGCAGTTCGATGACACGGAACTGAGTGAGTTTAAGCCAGAAACTATGTTTCATGATTTGGACGAGTATTCATCGCTTATAGCACTTACCATCATTGGTATGGTCGACGATGAGTATGGTGTGACAATTGGTGCCGAGGAAATGTCGGCAGCAGTTACCATTGAGGACTTGTTTAACACAGTGAAGTCGAAGATGTAATGGAAGTAAATAATCCATTTTTGCTTTGTGGTAAAACTGTTCTGATAACAGGTGGCGCAGGTGGGATAGGCTCTGCTGTCGCACGCACTTGTGTTGAACTAGGAGCGAGGGTTGTTCTGACGGATATTCGTGAGGATGCCCTCTCCGAAACACTTACATCTCTGCCAGACTCTCAGACCGGTGAGGCACACTTGGCGATAGCGGCAGATTTAACAGATGCCACACAACTAGCAACACTCGTTGAAACATGCCCACCTTTAAATGGTTTGGTGTTAAATGCAGGTGTGATGAAGTTGACATTGACGCAGTTCATAACAGAAGAGGAACTGACACGAATTCAGAAAATAAACCTGAATGCTCCGATTTTGTTGACTCGCTCTCTGCTGAAAAAAAAGAAAGTTAACAAGGGTGGCTCGATAGTGTTTACAGCATCGGCAGCAGGAGTATATCGTGTGTCGATGGGTAATGGTATTTATGCTACTACAAAATGCGGTATTGATGCATTTATGCGAACTGTGGCATTAGAAATGGGACCCAAAGGTATTCGTTGTAATAGCGTGAATCCTGGCATGGTAGAAACTGCTTTGATCGGCTCTTTTACAGAAGAACAAAAGGAAAAAGAAAAACTGAACTATCCGCTTAGACGATTTGCTAAACCTGAGGATATTGCATACGGAATTGCATATTTGCTCTCGGATGCATCGTCATTTGTGACGGGTACAGCTCTGAAGATCGATGGTGGAATGACACTTGGCTAATGCATAATAATTATGGAAAGACTATTAGAGAATAAAGTGTGTATCATTACAGGTGCAGCACAGGGTATCGGTAAGGGTATCGCAGAGCAGTTTGCTGCTGATGGTGCTATTGTGTACGCTTGTGATTTACGCGAGGGAAGTATGGATGACTGGGCTAAAGATTGCTCAAGACGGAATAATACCCGTGTAACCCCCATGTACTTCGATGTGAGTGATGCTGCGGCGGTGAAAGAGCATTTCATGGCTATTTTCAAGATTGAGAAGCGTATTGATGCATTAGTAAATAATGCTGGTGTGGTTTTCAATAAGAAAATTGGCATGATTGTTCGCAATGAAACGGAATTGATGTTCCGTATCAATGTGATTGCAGTTATAGAGATGGTACAGCTCTGTTCCCGCCTAATGGCAAGGACAGGTGGCGGCAGCGTTGTCAATATTGCTTCTGTGACAGCAGTTCTTGGTTCGCCAGGACAGTCTGCCTACTCTGCCACGAAGGGCGCCATCATGTCATTTACAAAGTCGGCAGCAAAAGAGCTGGCACCACAGGGTATCCGAGTGAATGCGGTTGCACCAGGTATTGTGAAGACAGAACGTTTTGCAGAACTCTATGAGAGTGATGGAGCCAAGATTGATCAACGCATCTCGCGAATTGGTTTAGGTCGTCTTGGAACGCCAGAAGACATTGCCAATGCCTGTGCATTCCTTGCATCTGACAAGGCAAGCTATATTTCAGGAGAGATACTCGGGGTTAATGGATGTGCGTCTATATAATGCATAATTAACAATGCATAATTCATAATTGATGATGATACTGAATTTAGATAAGTGGAAGGGGGAGGCGATTGCGGCGATTGATTCGCAAGGGCAGCAACTGACTTATGGTGAAGTGCGTGATTTTGCGGAGAGGGTGGAGCATCTGATGCCAGCACGGTCGTTGATGTTCCTGCTGGTAGAGAATAATGTGGGTGGTATTGCTTGGACGATTGGTAATATCTGTGCAGGGAATGTACCGCTGATATTGAATGCTCATTTAGATGAGGGATTGTATAACAGCTTGTACGACCTTTACCAGCCTCCGTTTGTTTGTGTGCCAGAGACAATGGTAGACAAGTATGACTATGAGAAAGTTGTTACTTGCTATGGCTATACCCTGATGAAAACAGGGCATGAAGCTTGTCCGATGAATAATGAGTTATCTCACCTGTTGCCGACATCAGGGTCAACAGGCAGTCCGAAATTGGTGCGACATAAATATGAGAACATTGAGGCAGCAGCCTTGAATATCTCTACGTTCTTCCAGTTGACAGAGAAAGATCGCCCCTTGATGGTTTTGCCATTGTATTATACGATGGGATTATCAATGGTGTTCAGCCATTTCTATGTAGGAGCAACGGTACTTATTACAAACCTCAATATGACCGACAGGAACTTCTGGAAGTTTATTAAGGATGAGCATGCTACCAGCTTTACAGGTGTACCCTATAGCTTTGAGATTCTGAACCTTATGCGTTTCTTCCGTATGGATTTGCCAGATTTGACCTTGTTAACACAGGGAGGCGGTCGTATGCCTAAGGAACTGAACCTGAAGTTCGCAGAGTATTGCCGAGACAACGGCAAACAATGGATTGCCACCTACGGACAGTCGGAATGTACAGCCCGTATGGCTTGGCTTCCTCCGAAGTGGGCCATAGAGAAGGTTGGCAGTATCGGTCATGCAGTTCCTAATGCAGAGCTTTCATTAATCGATATGGATGGTAATCCGATTACCACACCGAATACAGAAGGCGAGATGTGTTACCGAGGCAAGAACGTGACAATGGGCTATGCCCGTAGTCGTGAGGACCTGCTTTTAGGTGACGAGCGGCATGGCTTTATCAAGACAGGCGACTTAGCTTATTTCGATAAAGATGGTTGCTATTATATCGTTGGACGTATGGGGCGCTTCTTGAAACTCTTTGGTATGCGTGTCGGACTCGATGAGTGTGAACGTATCGTGAAGGGAAAATTCCCCGGACTTGAATGTGCTTGTGTAGGTACAGACGAGAAGATGCTGGTTTATCTGACAGATGAGAGCAAAAAAGAACTTGTCAAGGAAGAACTGGTCAGCCGTCTGAAATTGGTGGCATCATCTTTTGATGTGAGAATCATAGCTGAAATTCCTAAGAATGAAGCTGGTAAAACATTGTATGCAAAACTACAGCAAAAGTAAAAAGGTAAAATAGTAAAAAGGTAAAAATATGGAAAATTTAGAAAAGTACAACAATGCGTTTATTGAAGTGTTCGGTGCCAAGACCGAAGATTTGAACGACAGTTATGGTAAAGAAACGGTTGATGAATGGGACTCTGTTCATCAACTGAGTCTAATAGCCGAGTTTGAGGAAGCCTTCGACATCATGTTCGATCCCGAGGATATCATGGAAATGACCTCCTACGCCAAAGGTAAGGAAATCCTCGCAAAATACGACGTGACCCTTTAATCTTTAATGTTTAATCTTTTAATGTTTAATGTAAAAAGTGGCTCGTTGGGAGATAAAAAACGTTAACATTTCCGGTGTGGCGATGGCTGTGCCTGAGCACACCGTGAAGACCGCTGAGATAGACCTGTTCACTACGGAAGAGGCCGATGTTTTTGACAAGACTGTTGGCATCAAGAGCCGGCATATCGCACCAGATACGATGTGCGCCTCTGACATGTGTCAGGCTGCAGGAGAGAAACTGCTTGAAGAATTAGGTTGGGAGAAAGAAAGCATCAATGCACTGATTTTTGAATCGGTGACAGGTGACTATCGTACTCCGCCTACATCATGCTTGTTGCAGTACCGTATGGGACTGAGCGAAGATTGCTTCTGTGTAGACATCCCTATGGGGTGCTGTGGCTGTATGTACGCAATAACTGTTGCAGGAAATCTTCTGACAACTGGCCAAATCAAACGAGCTTTGGTCTTGGTTGGTGATACAGCATTGCGTATGGGTTCTATGAAGGATAAGAGCCGTGTACCCTTGTTTGGTGACGGTGGTACGGCTTTGGCTCTCGAATACGATGAGACAGCCAATGACATTATTATTGACTTCCACACTTTGGGTAAAGGATACGAAGCTCTGATGACGCCTCATGGAGGCTTTCGTCATCCTGCAACTCCAGAGAGCTTTGAGTATGAGGACTTTGGTAATGGTATTGTCCGTGCTCCTTATCATACATTGATTAATGGCATGAATGTTTTCTCGTTTGCCATCAGTCGGCCTCCGAAGTCAGTGGAGCAGTTTTTGGCCGATTATAATATTGATCGTAATACGGACATAGACTATTTCCTAATACACCAGGCCAACAAAATGATTGTTGATAGAGTTGTTAAAAAGTTAAAGCTACCACTGGAAAAATGTCCCTATAATCTAGAGGAATTTGGAAATCTAGGTGGTGCTAGTATTCCTTCATTGATGGTGACGAGAATAGCAGATAAGTTGAGAAAGGATCCCACAATTATCCTTGGCTCATCTTTTGGCCTTGGTCTCAGCTGGGGAACGATGCTGTTGAAGACAAAACCGATGATAGTAACAGATTTAATTATAATATAATTTTCAGACAATGAGTGAAATAAGGTACAGATTGGCTAAGCCTAGCGATGCAAAAGAAATTGCGAATCTACATTGGAGTGTTCGAGAAAGATACAAAGAAGGTATTTTTCTATCCATGGGAAAAGATTTTTTAGCATCATATTATAAACTTACATTAAATGATCCATGGGAAGTTGTTGTGTGTGCTGTTAATGAAGAAGGGCGCATTGTTGGATTTACTGAAACCACATTAGACGCAAAATGTAAATACAAAAATGTTAGAAGCCATAAGTTGTATTTGGGATGGATTGTACTAAAGGCATTATTGCGACGACCGTATTTAACTAAAGCTGTATGGCAAAGATACCGTTCATTAGACGAGAATAATAGCGGACCGAAATTTTTTAATGTGGAAGGTGTCCGAGGGGCATTCTGGTGTTGGTCGAAAAGTGATGATAGCTTAAAATCATACGAAATGGTTAAAGTGAAAAATGATATTTTAAGAGCAGTTGGAATTAAAGAATATCGTTTTGAGGTTGATAAACAGAATAAGGCGGTATACAAGTTTCATTTGAAGGTCAATAAAGCAGAGCCTATTGAAGAGATAAAACTACCTGATGGAAGGGTACGAGTTGTTATGAGAAAACGGTTGTAAGTTTGATGTTATCACCATTCAGTTCGTAGTATGGCAAAAGTTTTACTATACGGAGGATTTGTACAAGTATTATCAGCATCTGCCTCTTTGAAAGCATGCGCTCACCATGTGGTAGTAGCAGCAGAGAACGACATTATCGGAAAAAGGGCAAGGTCAATTAGCAATTATATTGAGTTCAATATAAGCTTACCAGAAGAGCAAGTCACTAATAATCTTATAAATTTATGTAATGCTGGTGGGATAGATGTAATTATTCCTATGGAAGATGCTTATGCTACTCATTTAAGTCATAATAAAAAGAAAATAGAAAGGGATACACATTCAATTTGTGCAGTACCAGATTGGGATGTGTTTTCTATGGTTAGTGACAAAGAAAAATTACTTTCATTTTGTAAATACCATGGGATTGGACATCCCAAGACTGCGCCGATTAATGATAATTTTGATGTTTTGGTATCAGAGATAGGCTTTCCATCTCTAATAAAACCGAACCATTCAGAAGGGTCGAAAGGAATTGTTTTGGTACATAGTAAAGGAGAATTGCAGGCTAATGCCAAAGAAATCAAAAAGAAATATGGAGAATGTACGCTGCAAGAGTATATAGAGAACGATCATTATTATAATCTGATGCTATATCGTTCTTCTACGGGGAAATTTAGCAATCATGTTATTATCAAGATATTGAGATATTACCCTATAAAAGGCGGAAGTAGTTGTCTGGCTGTTTCTATGGAAGATAGAAAAATGGTGGATATGTGCAAAAAACTGTTGGAAAATCTAAATTGGGTGGGAATGGCGGATTTCGACATATTAGAAAAAGGCACAGGAGATTATAAAATAATCGAAATTAATCCTCGCGTGCCAGCATCTTTGAGAGGTGCAGAAATTTCCGGTGTAAATTTTCCAGAAATAATCCTTTCTGATTTGATAAAAAAGGAAATGCCTGTGTATGATTACACTACCGGCAAATACCTTCGTTTTTTAGGCCTAGATATAGCATGGTTTGTAGCATCAAAAAATAGGTTTAAGTGCCAACCTTCATGGTTCAAGTTCTTCGGAAAGGAGATTTACTATGAAGACGGAGGGATGCGCGATCTTCCTTCAATGTTAACATATTTCTGGTCTGGCATAAAGAAGCAATTGTCATCAGAATTTCGCAAATCAAAAGCAGGATTGAGTTAAAGATGAATATATTAACATTTGATATTGAAGACTGGTATAATCATGATGATTATTCCAGAGACTTTGCATGGGAAAAACATGAGGTACGTATTTATGATGGTACGGAGAGAATTCTCTCAGCTTTAGATGATCGCGGACTGAAGGGTA
>Ga0247610_10002003_pt1 | contig 24209 bp, 28 predicted proteins | sample 174DNAGHGhighgp2_FD_193483 | JGI IMG/M metagenome (GOLD analysis project Ga0247610, IMG submission 193483) | Sheep rumen microbial communities from Palmerston North, Manawatu-Wanganui, New Zealand - 1742 DNA GHGhigh gp2 | ecosystem: Host-associated > Mammals > Digestive system > Stomach > Rumen...
CATCTGTACAACCAATGCCTACAAAATCTAAATTTGAATTTAATAGTATTTCAATTGTATTATGTGTTATTGTTATTGTTTTAATTGCTGTGATAGTATATTTAATTGTTAAAAAACCAAAAATTAATAATGAATTATTAACTAAAACTCAGGAAATGTATAAAGATTCTGTAAAGAAAAATAAAGAATTAACACAATTATTAGATGAAGCAACAAAGAAAAGTAAAGTGCTTGAATCAACAAATGAAAGTATAATGAAGAGTAATTCAGCTCTTAAAGACCAATTAGCAGATGTACAAAATAAATATACTGATATTCAAGGTGAATTAAATGATTATAAAACAAGAGAATCACAAGAATCAGAATTTAAAAATGCTACTCCATCAAAAACTAAAAAAGAAATGTTCCAAGAACGTTATAATATGATTAATAAACCAAATCCAGAACATATGAAACAAGAAATTGAAGAAGTTCATGATACATTAAGTGATACAGGTGAAATTAAATTAGATACAACAGGAATAGCAGCACAACAAAAAATAGTAAAAGAACAAATGACAAATATGATTGAACCACAAAATGCTGATTTAGAATCAGTAATGAAAACATTGAATGAATAAATAAATGAATAAATGAATGAAATATATTTTTAAAAATAATTTATTTATTTAATTATCTAAATATGACACTCAAACAAGATGAAATTAAATTTGATGGTTATAGTTCCCATGCTCAACCAAAAATTAATCCATTTGTAGATCAAGGAAGAAAAACACATGAAGGAGATACAGCAGAAGGATATGATGATGCTGGAATTACAACCAATGATTTTTTAAGAACTAAAAATGTATGTAGAGATTTGAAAAAATTAGAAGCTCAATTTAATGTATTGTGTTCAACAGCAGATGAAGAAATTGAAAAAGGAAATGGTGATAATGGTAATAAGCATAATTTCCATTTAAATCAAAAATTCATGATTCATCAAACAGATGATTGCAAACAACAATTATATGAATTATGTAGAAATGAAATTGAACAAGAAAAACAACAACAACAAAAACAACAAAGACAACAATTTCAACAATATAAATAATTTTGATTAAAATTGAAATTGATATGTGATGATTTAAAATTAATATATGCTGATTTAAAATTGAATTATATTTTTGATTAAAATTGAAATTGATATGTGATGATTTAAAATTAATATATGCTGATTTAAAATTGAATTATATTTTTGATTTAAAATTAATGTATGATAAATTAAAATTAATATATGCTGATTTAAAATTAATATATGCTGATTTAAAATTGAATTATATTTTTGATTTAAAATTAATGTATGATAAATTAAAATTAATATATGCTGATTTAAAATTAATGTATGATTAGAATTGAATTATATTTTTGATTTAAAATTAATGTATGATAAATTAAAATTAATATATGCTGATTTAAAATTAATGTATGATTAGAATTGAATTATATTTTTGATTTAAAATTAATGTATGATTAGAATTGAATTATATTTTTGATTTAAAATTAATGCATGATTAGAATTGAATTATATTTTTGATTATAAATATATTTTGAAAAATTTATAAAATGTGGTTTGATATTTTAATAGTATTATCATTTTTATTTAATTTATATACAATTATACAATTATTTAAGAAATTATTGAAAATTGAAGATAAAACATATAATGAGCTACAAAATTATCTTAATGTATCTAAACCTGATAAATTATTTAAAAGATATTATGATTATTTTGAAAATTACTATTCATATAAATATAATCAAACTCAAAATAAAGTTGAAAATCAAGTAATAACAATTGAATTTAATGAAAATTATAAAAATTATCATGCTGGCAAAGCTTGTATGAGTGATATAATTAATAATTTAAATTATACATATAAGGAATTAATGAATATAGATGAACAACCAAAATTAATTTGTATGAAAAATAAATCTGGAAAATATATTTGGCATTTAAAAACAAATTCAAAAAATATTGATTTATCTAAAGAATCATTTAATAATACATCAATTAATTTTCATATTAATTATATTGATTTAAATCATATTGCTAAAACTATTAAATGTGATGATTTGGATGAATTATCTAATACATTTAAAAAATTAACATTATTAAATTCATCACAATATATTATTTATGATATTTATACAAATAAATTCATTAATATTGATTTAAGTAATTTAACTAATACATGGAATGATTATATTAATAATTGTTTGAAAATACATTATTCTTTAATGTCTAATGTAGATGATTTTAATAATTTAAATGATTTTGATAATTTAGATAATATTATTTTAAAATTTAAAAATATATCCCGTAAATATGATTGGATGTTTGAAGTTGAATCTAAATCTGAAAATAATAATTCAATAATATTGAACTTATATACATTGAAAAATTCAAAAAATAAAATGGCATTACCAAATCCTGATGGTTTAATTGTTAATTATAAAAAGATGGTTTGAATTTATTTTTCAATTTAATATTTTTATATAATTTAATATTTAATTTTATTTAATTATTTATTTATTTTTATAATTCTTTATTCATTATTTATTTTTATAATTCTTTATTTAATTCTTTATTTATTTTTATCTAATCTCTATTATTTTTATTCAATTATTTATTTTTATCTAATCTCTATTATTTTTATTCAATTCTTTATTTAATTTAATTCTAAACAATAATCAAAATCAATATTATTATCAATAGCATTATCATAAGCAGCAATAGCATGAATAGGAATTATAAATGAATTATATTTATATTTTTCAAATTCTTTACCTTTTAAATTTAAATGAATTTTAGCTGTTTCATCACGAATACAAACAGTATTAGGAATTAACATATGACCATTTTCTAAATGACATATAAAATGAGCATTTTCTGAATTACCTTTTGTAGTTAATAAAATTGATATATGTCTATTTGCTTTAATACCTTCATGATTAAATATATGTTTAAATATTCTTCCCTTATATTCAATTTTTAGAAATAATTTTCCCATTAAATTAATTAAAAATATTATTTAAATTATTTACCACTACTGCCAAATCCATTATTACCACGACAATTACATTTTTCATTTTCATTTGTTGTTTCAAATTCTTCATCATTTTTAATTACTTCAATATCTAAATAATTAGTTTTAATTAATACTAATTGTGTAATTTTATCACCTCTAGCAATATTATAATACTTATCATTCATGTTATATAATTTAACAATAATAGGACCTGTATAACCTTCATCAATTAATCCTGTTGATGTAATATCATGATTAATATTTAATCCACTTTTTGAAATAAGCAATCCAGCATATGAATGAGGAATTTGAACATGAATTCCAGTATTAATTATTATTGATGATTTTGGAGGAATTGAAATAGGTAATGGTGATTTTAAATCATATCCAGCATCAGTTGAATAAGCTTTTGATGGTATAAATGCTCCTTCATCTAATTTAACTTTTAAAGTTGATGACATTTTGATTTAGAATTAAATATGAATAAAAAATATATTTTGTTGAAATTTAAAACATTGATTTAACATCATCTTGATTTAATTTTATATTATTTTCTAAATCAGAATCAATTTCAATTAATTTAAAATCACAATTATCTATTTTTCTTATATTAGAGAAAACTATAAAATCAAATTTATTTTTAATAATTGTTCCATTTAAATTATGAAATTCATTAAATTTATAAGCATAATTAATTCTACGCAATTTAGCATCATCCAAATTATCAATTGTAATTATTGTTGTATTATCATCAATATTATCATAAATATGATTTGTTTTAATAATATTTTCATCAGATAATGTATTTAATAAATTAATAATTGGATTTGATTTATCATTATTTGAAATAACAATTAATCCTTTATTTAATGGTTTATCTTTATTGCTTATTTTAAGAGATAACCATTTCATGAAAATATCATAATCATCTTCTTTTTTGAATGATTTTTTAAAGATATTAAGATATTTATTTGCTGATTCTGTTAAATTGCTCATATGAAGTTATAATAAAAAAATATATTGGATTGTTTGTATTTAATTAATAATTTTACATTTCATAATTTATATTTCATTTATAATTTATATTTCACATTCAATTTATATTTCATAATTTATATTTCATTTATAATTTATATTTCACATTCAATTCATATTTCATAATTTATATTTCATTTATAATTTATATTTCACATTCAATTCATATTTCATAATTTATATTTCATTTATAATTTATATTTCACATTCAATTCATATTTCATAATTTATATTTCATTTAATTAATAATTTTACATTTCATAATTTATATTTAATTAATAATCCATATTTCATAATTTATATTTCATAATTTATAATTCATTTAATTTACAATTTACATTTCACAATTTACATTTAATTAATAATTTATAATTAATTTATATTCACATTTCACAATTTTATTTAATTCATAATACTCATTATTTCATTGAATGTTAAAAATGAATAAAATCTAAACCTTATATTTTATAATTAATCAATATTTATTAAAATCAATTTATAATTTTTAAATTTTAAAATGATTATTAAAATATTTTTAAACTATTAAATGAGTACTGAAAATTTAAGTGAAGTTATGAAAGCTTTATATGGGCCTACTGCTACCCAAATGATGGGTGGTGATAAAAAATCTAAAGTTAAAAGAACTAAAGGAGGTTCAACATATGAAGAAACAGCATACCCCGAATATATTACAAATTCAGATTTTCAATTGTTTATTAAATCATTCTATCTTATTAAAAGAGTATGTCATTCATATGCTGCTTCTGTATATGTCATACCTCCAACATCTGAATTAAAAACAATGATTGCTAATTTTGAGAAAACATTGAAAGATAATAAAATTGTTCCTGGAAGTGTAGAAGCAATACAATATGCTACAATGAATGATTTACCATTTAAAAGATGTATTTTCTCAGTATTTGCTGATGCTGATTCAGCACATTATAAATTAGATAAAGAAGTACCATATAAACAATTTGGAACAGTTAAAAGAACAAATTTATTATCTGAACAATATTATTTCAAATATTTGAATGATAGTGAAATTAAAATATGTCCAGATGAAAAGAGTGATTCAGGTTCAACAACTATAAAATTAATTGCTAAATGTATTAATGGCATATATGTATTCCAAGGTTCAATTCCAAAATCAAAACAAATTTATGAAAAGAAAATTAAAAATAATGCTTTTATTGGTGGAAGTCTTAAAGCTGATTCATTAATTAAATTCAATCATTTCAAAAATTATTTAATGAAATATGGAGAACAAGGAGCAGAAAGATTTATTGCTGGATGTGTTAAATCTAATCAAGCAAATATTAGAAATTATGCTAAATTATTTAGTGGTGATTTATTACATTCTGCTTTTAGAATGTGTTTCAATTCTTCAATTCCAGATTCATTTGAAGATGTTAATGCTAAAGAAGCTAGAGGAATTACAAAACAATTAATTAAATTGTTTAAACCTGTAAGTAATATTCCAGATACAATGAAATTTGCTAATATGTTTAAAGGAATTTATGGTAAAACTGTTGCTATGAATATGACACCAAAAGAATCATCAAAGGAATATATGAATCAATTAAATAAAGTATATTCTAAAATCGGCAAAGATATGCTTTATGCTGATATTGCTACTAATATTTATAGAAGCCATGATTATGAATCATTACAAGATATTTATAATTTAGTTGAAAATGTTGAGTCAGTTGATAAAGATTTATATGGAGATTCTTCAGCATCTGTTCATCTTGAATTCTCTGATTCATCTACAAATGTATTTAAAACTTCAAAATTATGTAATTATGTTAATCAAGCATTATTAATTGCTCCATTAGTTGGTGTTAATGCTAAAAGTTATTACCCACAATTACAATCAATTGATGTTTCAAAGAAATCTTATTCTAAAATGAATATGTATGGAGGATACTTTGAAAATGTTTATTCATTGGAAGGAGAAGCTGATGAAGGTAATGGAAGTGATAATGATATTGGAATTGATGTAAAAGATGAAGAAGAACTTGATAATGTTGATAGTGTGAAAGAAGAAAATGAAGAAAATGAAGAAAAACAAAAAGAAAATAAAGAAGAAGAGAAAAAAGATGAAAAAATACAAACACCAGAATCAATTGAACAACCGGAACCAATGGAAACATTTGAAAGTCAATATATTTAAATATTTTGAATAATTATTTATTTTTGATTGATTCATTTATATTCAATAATTAATTTTTGATTGATTTATTATTTTTGATTGATTCATTTATATTCAATAATTAATTTTTGATTGATTTATTATTTTTGATTGATTCATTTATATTCAATAATTAATTTATTTATATTTTGATTATTAATGTTTGTTTAAATATTTATAATTAATCATTTGTTTTTGATTTATCTTTAATAACAAAATCTTCAAATATATCATCTTTTATTTCTTGAATTTTTTGAACACCATCTTTAATTTTATGTTTAATATTATCTGAAATATCATTTGAAATTTTGAAATCATTTTGTATATTTGATTTTGTAACAAATGTTTGAATATTTGCTAAATCAGTTTTAATTGTTATTACTGATTTTAATATATCTGTTAATAATTCATTTGTATTTCTAATTTTATCAATTTCTTTATCTTTATTTTTATCAATATCATCTTTAGAATTTTTATAATTTTCACAATTAATATAATAAATTGATGAATACCATGAAGCATATGAATTTATAAATAATTCTGGAATATATGTTATACCTTCAATTTTTATTTTTGATAATCCAGAATGAATACATAATGATTTATATATATTGCTTTTAAAATAATCATCAGTGTTTGTAATTAAAATTTTATTCTTAATTTTATTTATAGATATATATTTAATATCATTTTTTGTTATAAAATCATTAACTTGAAAATTAAGATATGACATTTATTATCAAATGTGATAAAAAAATAATATTTAATTGTATTTATTAAAAGTAGAGATATAAATAAAAAAATAAAGATGAATGATAAATAAGAATGAAAATCAAAATTAAATAAATTAAATATGATAGAACAAATAAAAATAATTAAAATAAGACTAAATTAGATAAATTAAATATGATAAACAAATAAAAATAAACATTCAAAACAAATCAATTAAAATTAATTAAAATTATTTGAATAATATATTTTATAATCTTCTAATATTTTTTGAGTATATTTATCTTCATCAGTTCTATTTCTAATGCCAAGACGTGAATAATATACATTATTATTATCAATATTAAGACATATACAACGTTTTGTAATACCATTTTTAACATCATCGATAATAATATTAAATATATCAGTTATTGTTTTAATAATATCATCATTATTTATTTTGGAATATTTAATTGTATTATCATATTCAAACATATTGTGTTTATTAATAATGTTTTTATATCTTTCAATAATAATATCATATTCATCTTTAGTAATATTGCCATTTTGATATTCTTTTTGACTAAAACAATAAACAGCATCATAAGGTATTCTTTCAAATATGTTAATTCCTTTTGATGTTGAATATTCATTCTCATTTAATAAATTATCCCAAATATCTAAAATATAATTTTGAAATGTAAATGCTGATACCTTATTATTCATTTTCATTTGAAATAAATCTTGTCCAACATGATTATAATTAATATATTCTAAATATTTATGAACTGTAATTCTTTTAAATTTTAATATATTATCAATTAATTTTAAAATAGTTGTTTTTCCAACTCCTATTGTACCAGTTATTATAAGGTTATAATGTATATTTTTAAATAATTCTGGTGTTAATAAATCATGGTTATTAATACAATATGAAATTGTTGAATAGAATAATAAGTCATCATTATTTGTTTCAGTCATTTACATAATTTAAAAAATTTATTTGATTTTGATTTGATTTATGTTTAAATTAAATTGAAAAATAGAATACTATTTTATTTTATTTTAACAATTACATTTATTTTCACAATTACTACATAAATCACAATCAATACATTTATTACATTTCTCAGAATTATCTGTATTAATACAATTATTACAATCAATACATTCCCAACACATTATACAATTATTACAATTATTACATTTTCTACATTTTGTACAAGAATTACAATTAGTACATCCCCAACATGTAATACAATCATTACAATTAACATTTAAATATTCATCATAATTATAATTACTAACTATTCTTTTATTATATATTTCTTCTATTAATTTCTTATAATTATCATAATGTTTTGATACATATGAATCAATTGATTTAATATTATTAATATAATAATCTAATGATTTATTCATTTGTTATAAATTATTAAGTTAAAGTTGAATAAAAAAATAATTTCATTATTTATCATTCATATTCATTATTTATTATTTGATTTAATTTATCATTCATATTTATTATTTGATTTAATTCATTGTTCATATTTATTATTTGATTTAATTCATTGTTCATATTTATTATTTGATTTAATTTATCATTCATATTTATTATTTGATTTAATTTATCATTCATATTTATTATTTGATTTAATTCATTGTTCATATTTATTATTTGATTTAATTTATCATTCATATTTATTATTTGATTTAATTCATTGTTCATATTTATATTTATTATTTGATTTAATTCATCATTTATATTTATTATTTGATTTAATTCATCATTTATATTTATTATTTGATTTAATTCATCATTTATATTTATTATTTGATTTAAGTTATCATTTATATTCATTATTCATATTTTATTCATTATTCATATTTTATTCATCATTCATCATTCATACAAAATTAAATATTTTGATTTTAAATTAAGATGACTTATAATAGACGTGGTAAAAAAATAATTAATAAAACAAATAAATCGAACGAACCAGTAAAGTTATTAGGAAGAACAAGAAAAAATAAAGTTGTATCTCAAAAAGATTATGTTACTTCTAATTTATATCCTAATGATTATAATTCAAATAAAGAAATATGGACATTAGCAATTGATGTTGGAAGAAGAAATATGGGATTTGCTATTTATGATAGACATACAATTAAATTTGGATTGTTTGATATTGAACAGCAAATTAAAATTGATAACATAAAAGGAGATGCTCCAAGTAAAAGAGTTAAAGTTTTATTAAAATGGTTTAAAAATTTAATTAAAAATTATCACATTGTTGAAGTAGTAGTTGAAAAACAAGTAGAAAGAAATGGAGTAGCAATGCAAATTGAAAATATTTTATTAACATTAGCATGTGAAAACAATATTCATTTTAAAATATATGACCCCAAAAATAAATTTCAATATATACCAATTGAATTTATTTCAAAAATTAAGGAACATAAAAAAATATCAATTCATTATGCTTTAAATATAATTTACAATCTTAATCAAAGTTTAGAATATTTTATTATATTTGATAAAAAAGATGATATATCAGATGCTATTTGTATGGCTGTTATGAGTAGAGAACTTGATGAAAATGTTATTAGATATTTAATTACTGACCATACAAATAATGAACTATTGAAAGAATTAACAAAACCTATTAAATTTAAATTATTAAATATAAAATATAATAATAAAAATGAAATTAATGAATCAATACAAATAAGAAATCGACTAATTAATGAAAATAAAATAAGATTTAGTGTAGAAGAATTTAAAAAAATATGTATTGAAAATGAAATTAATAATGATGATTATAGAAAAATAATTGAAGAATTATATTTAACTTTGAAATCATAGTTCATTATTTATTTTTATATTTTACATTTTAATATTAATTTAATATTCATCTATTTTAACTTAATATTTTACATTTTAATATTAATTTAATATTAATTTAATATTCATCTATTTCAACTTAATATTTTACATTTTAATATTAAATTTATATTCATTATTCATCTATTTCATTTCTTTCTACTTGTTTTTCACAATAACAACAATAAATAACCAATTAGTATAATTCATACCTCCTGTGAAATATATACAATATGGATATACTTCATTATTTATATCATATTGTTTTAATAAAAATTTTGTCTTTGCATTAGGTACATCATATAAACTAATATTTATTAAAACAATATTTAATACATAATGGTGTAGATATTCTTTTTGATATCAAGCACTCAAAATATTTACAAGAACATATAGGCCATTTATAAAACACAGGATTTTTATAATCAACACTGTGTATCATTAATGAAGTATTGAGGTCATCAAATACATATTATTCATAATCATCATCGACTTTAATATAACAAGCATAACAAACATGATAATTTCTTTTTAAAATATTATTTTTGTAATCCAATAATCTTAATTGCGATATTATTAATTTATTATCTAAATTTAATATTGGAACTTTACTATTTAAGTCTATATCCGTATTAATATTTAATTTACAACTATGATAATTATTATCAATGAAATAATTATTACAATCATCACAATATTCACATTTTTTATAATCATTATTAATATGTTTTATTACATCAAATACTAATGCTAATATAAATTTTAATAATAATATTGTTAAATCTTCATCTAACGGCACACTACATCTAATAAAATTTTTTCTGTCATCAATTATATTTAAATATGAAATCAGTAATATCGTAATTAATAATATCAATAAGTTTATTTGTTAATTCATTTATAGTTATTTTATTTGATTTGTTTGGATATGGTTTTATATGTCTTGATTTAATTCCATTAATACAATATTTATGTTGAAATATATCAAACACATCTTATATAAAAATCTTAATAAATCATATAAATTTTGAATATAACAACTAAAATTAATAACTGTTATGAAATCATAATTAAAATGTTTGTATTTTTAAAATATTCTTCATTAAATTGTTCTTGTGCTTTTCTAGCATCATCTTCATCATAAGTGCAGTAATTTATTTTCTTCTAATGTATTTTCAATACTCATCTATTTCAATTTATTATTTATTTAAATATTATTTTTAAATATAAAAATGTCTGATTCAAATCAAAATGAAAAAATAATAACACAAGAAGCAATTCGTAAAGGTATATGGCAAGCAATAAAAACAAAAACAAATTATAATTTATTAGATTCAAATTCAAAATCAAAAACAGGTGGTATATTTTCTGAAGCTATTTGGTTAAAGGATAATTATTCAGCTACTGATAATAAACAAGATGTAATAGGTAAATTATTAACTTCATTAGATAGTAATAATTATATATCTGCTGAAACATATAATCAAATGTTAAGTAATTCACCAAATCCTATTATAGTACCATTAAATGAAAAAATAGGATTAGCTAATAATACATCTCTATATAAACTGCCAATTGCTGATGCTAAATTATTATTGCCAAGATTGATATATGATGAAGCAAAATTATATTCTGAAGTTAATAAACATATTTTAAAAGAAGTAGAACAAGATTTTGAGGAACAAAGATTATTATTAACAGCTTATGATATTGTTGATATGTCTTCTGAATCTGATGATTTACTTCCATCATCTTTTACACTTACATCAAATATTTATAAAGATGATAATAATTCATCATTGAGATATTCATTCACATTAATTAATAATAAATATACATTTACAATATCAAATCAATTATATACATATTATCCTGAAAAAATATTGATTAGATTTGTTTTTCAAAATAAACAAAGATATTTGTATGACAATAATAATCAACTTATAAAAATAGATAATGTTGCTTTAATAACACCTATTCCAATTGATTTTGAATATAAAAATTATAAAGATTATTTTATTGCTGAATTAAATAATTGAACAATATTTTTATTTTTTTTTTATATTTTAAATGGATGCGTTAATTAGTATTATCATTATAATAGTTGTAGTTGTAATATTTATAGGATTGTTATATTGGTTATTATTTAAAAATAAAGATAAAAATATAAATGGAGGAGCAAATGTATTCTTTAAAACAATTTATAGAAAAGATAGAGATATTATAATACAATTATTAGAGGAAAATATACCCAAGCATATATTTTATAATGATGTCGAATATACTATGTATGATTTAATAGCATTATTAAAAGATTCACCAATAACACTTTATCTTGTAGTTAGAGTAAGTGGTAAATATGCTAACTTTTATTTCTATGAAGACATTTTTGAAGCACGTAATCAAAAAGATATATTATATAAAGCTTATGATATAAATAATACCAAAATTGATCGTTATTCAATGATGATTATATCAAAATATCTTAACAGTATTAATGATTATAAAAATATCGAAGAATCGACTAAAGAATATAAAGGAATAAGGAAACAATTTAGATATAATCCAATTACACTGGATCAAGAAGAAAATACAAAGAAAATATTTAAAAATTCTGAAACATATTATATATATGGAAGAGATGATGATCCAATTAAATCTATAGATAATATGATTGACACATATAATAAAATTATATGTTTTGCTGATATTTATTATGATGAATATAAAGATTTATTAAAGAAACATGGAGATAAATTAATGAAGGTTACATTTAAATCAGTAATTTTTAACAGACAAAGTGTTATAAAAATTCTAAACCGAAATTGGATTAATGACATATTAGAATTTACTATTCCTAATGATAGTAATATATCTTTAATTCTTAATAAATGTTTCATCCATTGTACTAATTTAACATCAATTAATATTCCATCAAATGTAATTAGTATTGGTGATCAATGTTTCTATAGTTGTTATAATTTAACATCGATTAGTATTCCATCAAGTGTAACTAGTATTGGTGATGAATGTTTTAACTATTGTACTAATTTAACATCAATTAATATTCCATCAAGTGTAATTAGTATCGGCGATGCCTGTTTTGAAAATTGTAAAAATTTAACAACAATTAATATTCCATCAAGTGTAACTAGTATTGGCAATGCCTGTTTCAGATATTGTAATAATTTAACATTAATTAATATTCCATCAAGTGTAACTAATATTAGTGATGAATGCTTTTTAGAGTGTACTAATTTAACATCAATTAATATTCCATCAAGTGTAATTAGAATTGGCAATGTCTGTTTCCTCAATTGTTCAAATTTAACATCAATTAATATTCCATCAAGTGTAACTAGTATTGGTGATGAATGTTTCGCCAATTGTGAAAATTTAATAACAATTAATATTCCATCAAGTGTAATTAGAATTGGCGATTACTGTTTTGAAAATTGTACAAATTTACAACATATTACAATAGATGAAAATAATCCTATTTATAGAGTAGATGAAAATAATGAAATAGTAAAGAAATAAATAAATATAAATCTTTATTTTTAATTTAAATAAATTATGAATGAATATGGAGGGACATTGAAAGATAAATTAGTTACAATTAAAAAATCAATACAAGAAAGATATTATTATTTTATGATTGGAATTATTATATCAACTATTATAATAATTATAATTAATGTTATTAGAAAAATAAGTAATAGATTATCAAAAATTCCTCAAAATGAAGATTGTACAAGTTTTAAAAATACAACTCTTAATATTTTATTAACAATTGCTGTAATAATGAATTTTTATTTTATAATTCCAAAAGAAATATATAAATATAATTTATATCAAAATAAATTAAAAGAAATAAATAAGAAATAATAAATATGAAATAAATTAAATTAAAAAGTAATAAAGATAACTTAAAATAGACAAAATAAATTAAAAGTAATAAATTAAAAAGTAATAAAAACGAATAAGAAAATAAATTAAAATAAATGAATTAAATTAAAATAGATAAATAAAATTAGATTAATAATAAATAATGAATTGAAATAAATATGAAATGAATAAAAACGAATAATAATAATAAAATTAAAATAAATATAAAATATGAAATTGAAATAAATAAATATTAAAACAGATAAATATGAAATATAAAAATAAATAAGAAATAAAATAAGAACAATTAATTAAATGAATAACAATTATATCCATGACTTCTAATCATTCTCAATTTAATTGGATTCTCTAATACACCATCTATTTCCCAATCATTTATCTCATTTTCAAAAGCATTATTAGGCACATAAAATTTAATTTCTAATGGATTATAAATATTTGATGTATTGATACCTACAAGCATTAATTTATCAATTTTAATTACTTGTGTTAAATATGGTGTGTGTATTGCTTGATGAGAAGTTATTCTAGGTGAGCGTTTTAAATATAATCTATCATAAATTATTTCAGTTATATTTGTTATTGTTTCAATAGAATACATATTTGATGATATATCAATTTTATTTTTATAATATAATTCAAATAACTGTCTATCTTTTACAATATAAATTAATTTATCATATGTAAATATTTTCTTAAAATGTTCATAATCTACTTTAACTTTGCCTGAAAATTGAATTTGAGAATTATTATTAAATTCAGGAAGATTGTTAAATTGTATTCTATCTATTTCATTTGAATTGTTTAATGAATTTAAATTTACATTTGAATAATCAATATTATTTATTGAATTATTATTGTTTGTTGAATTGTTTATTGGATTATTATTTACATTTGAATAATCAATATTATTTATTGAATTATTATTGTTTGTTGAATTGTTTAATAAATTTAAATTTACATTTATTGAATTAGAAAATGAATATTTATATTTATCGCATATTTTATTAATAATTTCAACAACTTCATAAATATTATCTTTAATAATATAATCTTCAAGTCCAAATTGATTATACATTCTATCATCATTTATATTATTATAATATAATCTAGCATTTACAAATCTTAAATCAGCCAATGTTTTAAATATTTCTTCTTCACATTTTGATGAATCAGATACTCCTCGTACTAAATATACATCAGCACGTCTATAATCAGCAGCATCAAGTCTTTTTTTAATACTTGTTGCTCTACCAGCTTTAAAAACATTATATTGCTTATCCATTTCACGTTGTAATAAATAGATATATTCCATCTTAAATATTGATTAAAATATTTTGTTTTTAATTTTGTTTAATTTTGTTTTCAATTTATAATTATCTAATATTTTATAAACATAAAAATAAAATATTTTAATTTATCATTAAATGTCATATACTGTTAATGAATTATGTATAATGAATAATTGTTTGTCAGAATCAGAAAGCATTAATGATTTTATGGATAGTTTAAATATTAATGATTATAAATTTATTCATTTATTGAAAGATTTATTTGATTCAAAGATAATTAAAGAAACAAAATTAAGAAAGAAAAGAGTTATTAAATTAATTGAATTATATAAACGAAAAGAAGATTATATTAATAATACAAAAGGAATTAAAGATTTTTTAAAAAGTGATGATATTAATAATATAATTAAATCACAATATGGTAGTAAAAAAATGCCTATTGATGATGAAACAGTAATATTTTACATTAAAGATTTTAATGAATTTTTTAATATGTTTGCTCCTAATACATTATTATCTGATATATTACAAACATGTAAATAATAAAACAAATACATCCAAATATAATTTTTATTTTTAATTTTAAATTTGATTTTTCAATATCACTTAAGGAATCATAATAAAATTTAATATCTGTATATTTAAAATATATATCATAAAATAATTGTTCAATAACTTTCATTTCAATTTTTTTAAAATATTTCTTATTTCTTATTTTAATTTAATTTATTTCTTATTTTTATTTATTTCTTATTTCTTTTCTTATTTTAATTTATTTTAATTTCATTTATTTTTATTCATTTCTTATTTCATTTATTTCTTATTTCTTATTTCATTTCTTATTTTAATTTAATTTATTTCTTATTTTTATTTATTTCTTATTTCTTTTCTTATTTTAATTTATTTTATTTTTATTTATTTCTTATTTCTTATTCATTTATTTCATTTATTTCTTATTCATTTATTTCTTATTTCTTATTCATTTATTTCATTTATTTCTTATTTCTTATTTATTTCTTATTCATTTATTTCTTATTTCTTATTCATTTATTTCATTTATTTCTTATTTCTTATTCATTTCTTATTTATTTCTTATTTTAATTTCATTTATTTCTTATTTTAATTTAATTTCATATTCATTCATTTCACATAATAATTAATTAATAATTGATTTAATTAAAATCATATAGCAATGGAAGCTAAAAATGAAAATACTCTTTTGTGTATTGTTGGTGGATCTAATTTCACACAAGTTGGTAAAATTGAAGGAAAAGGAACGATGACATTCAACGGTCGAATCACTATTAGTCATAAGTATAATGGTATAAAACATCCAGGTACTGTATATATGCGTTTTAGACAACTTGAACTTGAAATAGCAATTAGACCTGGTAAAACTGGTGAATATGGAATTGATTGGAATCCTGTTTCAGAAGATTCGGTAAAAGCAATTGTTGAAGTCAATAAGTATGATAAAAAAGCACGTACAGGTTTTCTTTGCGGACCAATTATATATACGACTAGAAAAGGTAAAAAAGTAATAATTCAATTTAAACTTAATGAACGTAATAAAATAATTATGTGTGTATCATTTATGATGACTAAGAAAAGGATTCTTATTGATTTTAGTAAAAATCATGATTATCATATTCAATTGACTAATAGTGGAAAAATTAACTAAGAAATAGTTAATTATTGGAAAGAAGAAGAAAAAAAATTCATATCTATTTTTGTTTTTTAATTTACAATTCAAAATATTCATAATTTAATAATAATTTAATAATATCATCATTTGGATTAATTGAATGAATAGCATAAAATAAAGCACTTCTATCATATAAATCGACATATCCGACTTCTTTATTTATTAAACATTTACATAATTCATAATTACCTAAATAACAAGCTAACATTAATCCAGTTTGTAATGTTGTATTTTTATAAATATATGGCATTTTTAAATAATGTTCTTTGATATATTTGATATCATTGCTTAATATGGCATTAAATGAAGGTAATAACGATTTATTTTCATTGTTTAATTTGGAATATTCAATTAAATCATTATCTTTAAAGAAATTTATATCAATTTGATTCATTATCCGATTAATTTAATTTTAAAATATTTTAATTAATTTTAAATGAAAAATTCATCAACAGCTTCAAAGGTTAATCAAAAATTAATGGAAGAAAACAAAACACAATTATTTAATTCAGAACAAAATATAAAAATTAAAACAGAATTAAAATCGCATTCAGATTTTACATTTGATATTAAAAATGATACAAGAAACATTGATAATATAATTGATGATATTGAAAAATATTCAAATTCAGAACAAGAAATTGATATTTCAAATTATATCGATCCTAAAAAACTTAAAAAGATACAAGATGATTATTTAAAACAATTAAAAGAAAATAAAAATAAACAAAAGAAAATAGAAACACAAACAACAGAATCAGGCAAAACTATTCAAAAAGCAGAAAATATTGGTGGTTCAAGAACTGCTAGAAAACCTGAAAAATCATCAGCAATGAAAGAAATTGAAAAAGAAGCAGCAAATTCAGGCATTAATCAAAAAGAATTAGCAGAAAAATTAAAAAATACAATTAAACAATTAGAAGAAGAAGCGGATAAACTTGAAAAATCAAATGAATTTAAAGAAACTAAAGCACCATTAACACAAATGGAAATTGAAGAAAGTCGTTATTTCTTATTTAATAATGAAATTAAAACTGAATTTGTTAATCAAAATGGAATATCAACAGATAAATATATTTCATTATTATTAAATGAAAAATATTCTACTAAATCGCAACCAAAAGAAGGTTCAATAGATTCAACACCTAAACAATTAGTTTATATTTCTAGATTATCAAAACAATTAAATACTCAATTATTACAGGAATCAAATCTTCAATTAAAATTCAATAATATTGATATGTCAATTTGTAATTATTTGAAAAATAAATCTGAGAAAATTAATGATTATAAAATAGTTTATATTATTTTACGTGAATTTTTCAAAAAATTAATTGTTGCTTCACTTTCAGATGTTGAATTAGCATTTAGAAGTCAGAATAATTGGATATCACAAGAATTTAAAAAATTAATATTAAAAGATGTTGTTATGTTACAAACATTACCACCAAAATTAGCCAAAAGTTGGAAAATATTTGTTAATGAATTATGTAAAACTAATGATGCTAATATTTACAATGATATATCAAAATTAGATTATGTAATACATGTTGATTGTGATTTTGTGATTGAAGAAACATTAGCTAAATCAATCAAATGTATGACTCCATGTTTCATTTATAATTATTATTTAGCCGCTAAATCAGTATATTTATTATGTGGTTTATTAGATGATTGGTTTGATAGTGTTAAGTATAGAAAGGATAATTCAATGAAATTTGAATTTAATGAACTTTCAAATGAATTGACAAATATAACAAAAATATGTATTTATTTATATGAAAATTCTAGATTCCATGAAAATTCTACAGCTAGAAGCCTTCCATACTCTAATGAACCAATAAGTCAAGAATTACAAATATACTATTTAAATCATACTACAATGGGTCCGCAATATAGATTATTAAAAGGATTGGAAAAATATATTTATGGATTGATTTGAATTTAAATGAAAATTGATTTATATTTTTATATAAAAATGTATATTAACATTTGTTTAGGTATCGCTACTGACGTATGTCAAAATAATTATACAGGTTATATGCCTGAAAATATTGGTAATATATTAACAGATGCATGGACATCTGGAACTAATAATTCTTCTAATACAAATACTAATACAAGTTCTAGTAATGGATATTCTACTTTTTGCAGTCTTTATTGTTAAATATTAGAATTTAGAGTTTATTATTTTATATGTATGTAAAAATATTAAACCTATTTTTGTTTTATCAATGTTTAATTATATCAATGTTTAATTATATCAATGTTTAATTATATCAATGTTTAATTATTTTATTTATTTATTTATATCAATATTTATTTCTTATCAATATTTATTTCTTATCAATATTTATTTCTTATCAATATTTATTTCTTATCAATATTTATTTCTTATCAATATTAATTAATAGCATCAATACAACTTCGAATTTGTTTAATTTGTGCAAATACATCACTATCCAATGGTGATAACCATGCACCATCATAATTTGGATTAATTAATTTTGTATCTGAATAATTTGGACAAAATTTGTGAATAATTTCAATACAAATATTATAAATTAATTTCATCATTGTGGCATAAAATATTGCTGCTGTATGTTTTGGATCAAATTTATGAGTTAAATAGCTTTGAATTTGTGCTAATGTTATAGTTTCAAATCTTTGAACCAATTCTGGACGACTTGCTATTGATTCTAAACAATTATAATATGTATCTAATGTTGGTATTATTGTTTCATATTTAATTGAATATGTACGAATATATAATAATAATGATATTGTTGAAATCCAATATTTAGCAAAATCTTTTTGTTTATATTCTGGTATTGATGATATATCCATACGAACAGGAATATAAAAGTATTTGGTAAAATATATAAAGCATTTTACAGGATCGGGAAATCTATTTGATAAAGCATTAAATGACCTATTCATTGCTAAACTATTTTTAAATGATAAACATAAATCATTAAATTCTTGTTCTGTATATAATGAAATAGCTTTTGATAACTGTATAGCATTATAAAATAATCCAGCATTTGTAAAAACCGGAGAATTTGATTTAAAATCAATATTTGAATTTCTATCATATAAACCTTTGAATATTTTAAAATTATGTGTAAGCATATGTATTATATAATATCCAATAGTTCTCATTTCTGTAAAAACTATATCATTTGTATATTGAATATTATAATCAAAAATGTCTTCTTGTTTGTTCATTTAAAATTAGATTAAAAAAATTAATTTTGAAATCGAATCATAATTATTAAAGTATATAAATATTGATGAGAATATAAATTGAAAATATGAATTTAAAATTGAATAAAATATAAACATTGATAAAAACATAAATATTAATAGAAATATAATCATTGATAAAAATAAAACATTAATAAAAATACAAATTAAACATAAATTAAACATAAACATTAATATCTTTGAATCTATCACCATAATTAAAAAGTAAGTGTTCATTATCAAATTCATTCTTATTAATATCTATTATATATGAAAATATTTTTCTTCTATCATTATAAATTAATTCATCATTTTCATCTAATTCATTTTTTTCATTATTTAATATAAAATATTTAGAATTGGCATTTAAATGAACACAATCAATTTCATAACCTAATGTTTGTATCAAATCTAAATTATCAAGATGTGGTATTTCATCATGTATAATTATGTATTTATCCTTATATTTTTCATTAATTTTTGGATCTGAAAGATTTAAATAATCTTCTTTAGACATTATAATACATAATCTTTGAAAATCTATATAATTATTAATATATTTATCAGCATCAATCATTTTATCACTTAATTCAAACTTTATATTAGAATATTTTTCCATATCATTAAATAATGATTGTTGATATTGTAAATTTTCATTTTCATGAGTAATAATATAATAGTCAAAATCAATATTATTATTTTTAATTGCTTCAAAATTTTCATTAACTGTTTTAGTCTTAGGATTATAAATGAAATATTTAGAATCAATTGGAATTTTTAAACAATCAACTTTTATATGTTCATTAATATCTTTAGAATTTATGATTTCTGAAATATCTTTAATATATGTCATATGATATTATATTATAATTAAAAAATTAAAAATTATATATTTCAATTTTATTTTATTTTTCATTGTTTTATATTTAATCACAAATATTTATTATTCATGTTTTATGTTTAATCACAAATATTTATTATTCATGTTTTATGTTTAATCACAAATATTTATTATTCATGTTTTATGTTTATTTTTCATTGTTTTATATTTAATTCATATTTATTTTTCATTGTTTTATATTTAATTCATATTTATTATTCATGTTTTATATTTAATTCATATTTATTTTTCATTGTTTTATATTTAATTCATATTTATTATTCATGTTTTATATTTAATTCATATTTATTTTTCATTATTTTATATTTAATCTCAAATATTTATTTATTTTGAAATAATTAAATGGCTATTACATTACTTCAAATAAATTCATTTATGTTTGATGAACAAGCAATTATTAATAAATTTAATATTACAAATAGATTAGGTATAGATTGTATATTAGAATGTATTGATAAAAAAATGTTAATGTTAGATAAATTACAACATCATGTTTTATTTCTAAAAGGTAGAACTGGTAGTGGAAAAAGTACATGCTTGCCATCAAGATTATTTAAACATCTTGATACAAATAAAAATGATAAATCAAAAATTGTTGTTAATGTAGTTGAACCAAGAATTATATTAGCACAATCTATTTCACAAGATAATTGTGATAATGAGTCTTATTTAAAATTTGGAATTAATACTGGTTATTATACTGGAGCAGGTAAAACAGACATTAAAGGTCCATCAAAATTAGTTTATATGACTACTGATTTATTTAGAATGAAATTAAATAAAGGTAAAAATTTAGGTGATGTTGTAATTATTGATGAATGTCATGTATTAGATAGACCAACAATAACAACATTATATGAAATTAAAAAATATTTATATGATATATCAATACCTAATTCAAGAAAACCATTATTTATATTTGCTTCAGCTACTATAAATTTAGATTTAATGATAAAATATTTCTTTGGTGAATCTGAAATATCATCTTCAAAAATTACAATGAAAGATATTTATCAAGATGCTTTAATGATTAATTATATAACAGGTTTGAGAAATTTTAAAGTTAAAGAAGAATTTATTACAGATAATGAAGAAATGAAATTTAGAAGTAATGAACAAGAATTTGTTAAATATATTATGACTGAAGGTATAGAGAAAAGTATTAATTCAAAAGAAACATGGAATGGATTACCAGCGCGTGATATTTTAATATTTAGTTATGGAATGGGATTTAATAAATTGTTTGAAAATTATTATAAATCTGAATCCTTTAAAAATACAAATGAGAAAATTAAATTAAATAAATATTTTGATGAAGATTATGAAGAAAATAAAGATTATGAAAATAAAATAAATGAAGAAAATGAAGATTATGAAAATAAACTAAATGAAGAAGAAAATAAACTAAATGATGAAGAAAATGAAAAAAATGAAGATTATAAAGATTATAGAAATTATGAAAATAAATTAAATTATGAAGATTATGAAGATTATGAAGAAAGAAATGAATTAAATGAAATTGAACATAATTTAGATAATATATCAAAAGAAATTGATGACTATTTATCAGGAGGTTTAAAATATCCAATTTATATGTCAACAATGAAATATGATGATAGTGAAAGAGTTAAATTATGGAGAAATGAAAATAAAGGTAAATTTAGGATATTAATATTACCTTATGGGTCATCATGTAAAGGATTCGCATCAAATTTATTATCAATGACTTATGACCCTGATATTGATTCTCAACAATATGAAATTAAAATATATATTTCAACAGATGCTATAGAAACAGGTAAAACAGTTAATACTTGGTATCAAATTTATGATGTTGGTTTAAGATTATCAAAATTAGTAAATCCATTATTATATAATTCTAATCAACGACAAATGCTTACGAAACATCCAATTACTCAATCAGCAAGTATTCAAAGATGTGGTAGAGTCGGTAGAAAATGTCCTGGAATTAGTATTAGAGTATTTACAAAGAAAACTTGGGATAAAATGAGTTTTGATTCATTGCCTGATAATATTAATTTAGTAAGTATAGCACAATTAAATTTAGAATGTAGAGATGAGTTGAAAAATGCTGATTGTGTTAAATATAATGATTATATACAACCTAATAGTTTTGATACAAATTTAATAACAGGACAAGATTTAGTATGTAGCGGATATACTACACCATGGGGAGAATATATTAATGATGTTAGAGATTATAGAGAACCAGCAGCAGCATGGATTTTAAAAGCTGAAGAAATGTATTATATAAATAATTCTAATTTATTTGATACATTAATACAATGTAGATATTCAAGGAAAAATATAAGTGATTTATTAAGTTCATCAAAATTTGAAATTGATAAATTGCCTGAAAATATGAATGATGTTGATAATTCTACAATATCATCAATTTATGAAGCTAGACAAGAATATGTTAAATTTTTAATTGGCAATAGTAAAATATTTAAGAATATTAGAAAGAATTGATTAAAATAATATGAATATAAATAAGATAATAAATTAAATAAATTATGAATTTAAAATAAAAAATATAAAACATAAATAATTAAATAAAATATGAATAAAATATGAATAAAATAAATAAAACAAGACACAATGTAAAAATATAAATAAATAAAGATATAAATAATAACAAAAATATAAACATAAATTAAAACAAGACACAGTGTAAAAATATAAATAAATATTAAGATATAAATAATAACAAAAATACAAAATATGAATTTAAAACAAATAATATAACAAAAATATAAATAAATACAAATTAATTTAAATATTGACAACTAATAAATGTAAGTTTTATATTTTTTTCATTATTTTTCAATTTATTTGGTTGGTTAAAATAATAATTACATTCTTTATATAATTCATTGTAATATTGATATAAATAATTATAATTTGATTTTAAATTTTCTAAAACATATTTTAAATAATATATTTCTTGTTGTTCATCATTCATTTCACATGGTAAATCTAAATGTTTTATATAACCTAATTCTGTTATTACATTTATATTTAAATCTTGTATATTATGAATTAAAGAAAAGTAATTTGTTTTTAAATTATTTATACATTGTTTTAATTGATTTGAAATATTCATTTAATTTATGGATAAAAAAATATCTTAAATATTTAAATAAATACAGGTATAAACATTTGTTTAGCATCATTCATATCACATTTTCTTGATATTACTTGATATCCTTTTTCAATATTTACATTTAATTTCAATTT
>Ga0247610_10002007_pt1 | contig 24168 bp, 26 predicted proteins | sample 174DNAGHGhighgp2_FD_193483 | JGI IMG/M metagenome (GOLD analysis project Ga0247610, IMG submission 193483) | Sheep rumen microbial communities from Palmerston North, Manawatu-Wanganui, New Zealand - 1742 DNA GHGhigh gp2 | ecosystem: Host-associated > Mammals > Digestive system > Stomach > Rumen...
TCATTTGAAGCTCTAGTCTCTCAAATTCAGAAACATCATCATCGTCTTCATCTCCATAACGTTCAACATTATTTCCTAATGGAATAATCTTATGCTTAAACTTATTTTGGAATAAGAAATCAATTTGATTATTTATTACTGATTGTAAGAAACTAATTACGTTTTTATCTTCTTCTATTGAAAGCTTAGGTATTGCATTTGTAAGTAACTTCTTATAAATTTCTAGAGCTTCTGTATCTTTAGTGATAGCTACATTTTTTGCAGCAGACCAGAATCTCTTATCAGAATATGCAGTACGAGAAATTCTTGAGTAAGTTAACTTATATAATTTATTTCTTAATGCTTTTGGATTCTTTGCAAATGTTTCAAATAAATGAGCGAAAATATTAGAATTAACATCATCAAATTCTAATTCTTCAAAATCTTCATCATCTGTGGCTTCTGAAACTAATGATGATTTATTTAAAACAAAATATACAGAAATTACAGGAATCATTATTCTATATAAATATGCAATCTTAAGAAGTTCCTTAGCATGGTTATCTGAAAATTGTAATTCTTCATTAACCTTCTTTTTCTTGTCTTTCGTTTCCTGTGTTGTTTTGTCTAATGACAATGCATAGTTTTCATTAACATAAGTATCAATTGTTTTAATTAATAACTGATTTCCATCATTTATAATTTTATCTAGAATCTCAATAAAACTATCATAAGATGTGAATGTTCCTTTTGATTCATTTACAGCTAGATTAACTTTAGCGTTTAAAATATTGAACAGTACTAGCGCTAATTCTTCTTTTACAGCTCCTTTATCATTTAAGAATATTTCATTATATGTCTCTAAAATTAAAGACGATAAATTCTTGAAATTTCTTTTTGATGACATAAAGAACTGATTGTAAACATCTAGTTGTTCTTGTTCAAATATTGAGTCAAAAGCTATTCCGAAAACATTGCCATCATCAGATATGAAAAACGTATCACGGTCACCGTGATTCAATCTTAATATCTTCTTTTTCTGACATTAATTTTCACTCCTTTTTTAAAAATGAAATACTGCATGATTTCACTTCATTGTTATAATATATTATTAATGCAATTTTAAAAATTTAAAAAATAGTAATCTAAGTTGATTACTATTTATTTTTTATATTCTTTTTTGGCTTTATATTAACAAAACTCTTTAATGCTTTTCTCGCAGTAATATTCCCTCTTGGACTTTTTGTAAATATAGAATGTTTTGGAGTTTGTTCTTTTTGTGTTTTTGCATATTGCTTAAGTTGTTCATCTCTATTTTTCTTTGTTTGGGCGTCTAGTTCTTTTCTATGGTTTTGAGCTTCTTTATATTTAGCATGTTGATAAATAGAAACAATTAACTCTGGGTCAGCAATTCTATTATTTATATCAGATAATATTCTAGCATCGATAATTTTTCCATATCTTTTTATATATGTGTCTGACAGACATCCTGAATCTAAAAGATATCTACAAGCAATATATAAACTTTTTTCATAACCCATTGATTGAATTGGGTTTCTTATAACTGGAGGCATTGTTAATGCTTCGTTAGGAAATTTAGATTTATATTCATCTATAAGAAGTTCTTCTTTATTAAAAACATAAGTATATGTATATATAAAAGATGGACAGTTTGAAAAGAATTTTACATTTCTATTTGAAAGAGCCTTTTTGTTATCATATAAAATCTTAATTAAAACATCATAAGATATTTTATTATGTTCATAATCTTCAGAAGGTACTTTAACATAAAACATTATATCACCATTTTCGTATATATAAGGAATAGCATAAAATTGTTTTCTACTTTCTCTAAGTAATTTTACAAAAGTAAGATTTAAACCATTTCTGATAGCTGAACGCTTTGCAACATATGCACTACCCTTTCCTGTTGGGTTATTTACAAATTGAGTCATAGAAATTTCTTTTCCAGTAACCATTGATGTGTCTTTTTTCGCATCTTTCATTAATTCCTTTTGTTCTGCTAATGGAGATAATAATCTCTCTTTCAATTCTTTCTCAGTCATAATAACACCTCCTTTATAATAGTTTGTTAAATAAAAAGTAACCTTTTTAGGTTACTTTTTTATCTTCGTTCTCCATTTTTTCCAATTCCTTTATCATCTTTTGTAGTGACATACTCCTTACAATTTCTGGAGTTAAAATTAGTATAAAAACTAAGAAAACCAATATTCCAAAAAAATTGTAAATTAGTTTAAAGAATTTCATTATTTCTTTATATTGTCTGCTACATTTAAGTTGATTGTTATGAACTGGTTAGAAGTACTTAAAATTGAAATAATTGACATACAAGATTTTAAAATATTAATGTCTGTCATAACAGAGTTTACTACTTCTGTTTCATCCCAATTTTCGAATCTATGTAATTTTAAATTATAGAATTTATTTTCAGTTAAACATTCTTCTATAATCTTATCGGCTTCTTCTTCACTCATATATGAATTTAATAGAACGTTTCTGAATGATTCTTCAAAAGCATGTCTAATTTCATCTATAAAATATCCTAAGAATACTCTGACATTTTCTTCAGGAAGATGTTTATACTTTGTTCCTAAAATATCACAGATAGCATATTTCTTATCTAAAAGAATCTTAGGAATACAAAGATTTCCACCAGGAATAATACCATACTTCATAGCAGATTTACCAGCAAATATTGAGTCTTCAATTAAACGTTGTCTAGTTGAACGTTCTGCTAATGTTCTACCGCCAATATGAAGAATAGCTGTTGAAGCTGTTAAATTAGCAACTCTCTTTCTTAATTGGTAGATTTCTAAATCTTCTTCCATAGAAGTTTCTTCAATATTAGACATCTTAGCTAATTTAGCTCTTAGGTCTTCTAGTTGACTTTCTAATTTTTTTCTATGTTCCGGAGTCATTTCTTCTTCATCTAATCCAATAATTTGAGTAGATTTTCTAGTAATTATTGCTTTAGAAATTCTACCAACAAAGGCATGTGGATTTTTAAGAATTTCAGCTGGTGTAACAGTATTCTTATCCCAAATCTTACAGCCGCATAATAATGCTAAATCTTCAACTGTATTCTTTGATTCTTTTGATGCTACTGCTATATCAACAGGAGTGAATTCCATAGGAACTGATTTATTTCCTATCATATGGTGTTTCATTCTATTTGTCTTAAAGAAATTTACAACATCTTCAGTTGCGTCATTATATACAAATACTAGTTCTGCACCTTCAACATTTAATGCTGCTTGCATTAGAGGAATTACAGTTGGTTCTAGGTCATCATATGTAATTGTAGAAGAACATATAATGATTCTTGGAACATTGTCATAAATAACTTTTTCGCCTTCATAACCAACACCAAAAACAGGGTCAACATAACCTCTATCCCATTCAATACCTTTCTTTATTTCATATTCATCTTTTTCCTTACGGTCAAGAGTGTCCATTGAAATAAATCCATATTCACCAACTTGTCTATAAATATCTGCAATAAGTTTACCAGTTTCATAGTCATTATTATTTGCGATACTTGTTACTAAATCTAATTCATGCATATCTTCAGAAAGTGGTCTCGCCATTTTCTTTAATTCTTCTTCAACTAAATCAGATAAATCATTTAAGATATCAACAATGTCTTTTGGAGAAATCTTTCTAAGGCGTTCATGATTTTCATTATCAGTTAAAACTTGATATAATGCGTTAGCAACAATAATTGCAGATGTAGAACCATCACCTACATTTAAAACTTGGTCGCTTGCAGTTCTTCTTAATAAATCTAAAATAGTTCTTGAAACTTCATCATCAAAAGTAATACGGTTCATTAAATCATAACCATCTTTTGTCATGAAATGGTTTCCTTCTCTATTTTGAATAATTGTACTAGAACCATATGGCCCTAATGTTGCAGCTAAAAACTTGGCAATAATTTCACAAGTTGCTCTTATCTTATTTCTTGTATTTTCTTCTTCCACAACATTACTTATAATGTTATATGGAAGTTTATTTTCATCAAAAATCTCTTGATTTGTTTTGCTTCTTAATCTCATTTCCTATCACCTCTTATTATATTAGTATTTTAAAATTACTTCTAAAATATCATCAGTAAACTTTACATATTCTGATACATCTTTAAAAACTTTTAACACTTTTTCAATCGTCTTATCTTCGAGAAACTTAGCAGATTTAATTTTGAAATAACGCATTTCGCATTCCTCATCTCTCGGGCACATTCTTTCGCAAGTATATCTGCCTTTGAATGTTGGGAAAAAGAAAACATCTGAGTCTACTACACTATCAAGTAAATTGACGAATTTATATAAATTGGAAATAAACCCTAAACTCTCAATATAATTTTTATTGTTTAAGGCATCATCATCAGATATCTTTGTTATTTCTTTCTGGGCTTTAATTAACATCCTTTGTTCCTCCCATTATTTATTTCTTAGTTTGTTGCAAAATTCGTTCGTTCTTAGCAATCTTAGCATCTCTAAGTCCATCTAGAATAGGGATGTCCTGTAATAAAATATCTGTTAGAGAAAGTTTCCCTTCGAATAAATCTAGAAGAGAAACTATTTCTGACATTTTATCTTTCTTTGCTTTTTCAAGAGCATCAAAATTATCATTTATAATCTTGATTTTCTTTTCACGAACTTCATCAGAGTCGCTTGCTTTTATTATTGGGCGTGTTCGAAGATTAGATTGAAAAGTATGTCTTCGATAGAAATAGGAACTTCCTTAATTTCTGCGCCACAATTTGGACATTTAGCGTTTTTAATAGAATAAGTGATTCTGTTGTTGTCGACTCTTTCTGCAACAGCATCTACTAATTCAGAAGCATCATCAATTGAACTGTTATCTATAATACGTAAAATTTCTTGTCTATCAGTGATTGGGCTGAATGAACCTTTTACACCTTTAACTGGAATTAAAAGTTGTTTAATGTATAACATATTTGTTACACTTTGTTGGTCCTTATCAATTACTGTTTCAGGAACTAATCTTAATAATTCTAATGAATCCCATAGTGATGGTGTTCTTAATTCAACAACGATACCACTATCATGTAATTGGAACGCATCAAACTTATTTAATAAAGAGAATTCATTCATCTTTTCTCTAGATGTTGCTTCTCTTGAAACCTTACTAATAAGTTGTGTCATAGCTTTTCTGTCTGATGTCTTAAATAGATTACTATGATTTACTTTATATGTTCTTTCTTCTCCACACTCTGGGCATGTCATTGAGAAAGAACCTTCATTAGGGAATGTTGAACAATAAACACCATAGTATAAACTTTCAATGTCTTCAACAGATGTGTTCTTTAAGAATTCTTCAAATGTCATTTTTCCAACTGAGAAAGCCACACACTTATCATAAATAACTTTATATACAGCTCTTCTGTATTCATATCTATTTAAGTTACTATAAAGTAAATTAATTGTATCCTTATGAACTAATGGAATAACCTTTACAGTATATCCTGATTGAGCTGCAACGACTTGAAAGGCTTGCTTTCCACCATAAAGAGCATTCTTTAAATCTTGCTCTCTAGAAATGATATCTCTATCATCAATAACACTAAGGCTGCTGATATCAACTTTAATTCTCTTCTTCTTTGGCTTTTCTTCCTCAGCATCTTCTAATTGAACCTCTACATCATTCTTTTCATGTGACTTTAAATCACTATCAATATCAAGTTCAATTGCACCTTCAATTAAGTCAGATGCTAATTCTTCACTACGTTGTTTACTTTCTTTTTCTTCTTTTAGTTTTCCTTCTATATCTTTTAAAGAAGGAACATTCTTTTCTTCATTCATAAACGTTATCTCCTCTCTTAAATTGTCTCATTAAAAATAGAAACTTCATGTGTTTCTGTATCTTGAGTTAATAAAAAATTGACTGTATATGCTTTATCACTTACATTAACATCTACAGATATACATAAATAATTTTGTCCATTTTTATTTATTGATAAAACATTGACATTTATACCATTCAAAGATGGCATATAAGTAGCTATAGATTGTTTTAACTCTGTTTCAATCTTTCGTAATGTAATATCATCAAGAATATCAAATTGATATTTTTTAATATTCATCCCTAAATTTGGATGAAATGGAAAATTACCAGGTTTTGATAGTAAGATATTTTTGATAGATAAAATCAATGCATCATCATCTTGATACTGTTTACATTTACCATAATCACTACTTTCAAATTGGAAATCTGAATGTCTAGCCATTTTTATCACCTCCATATAATTTTTTGTTGAGCTATTTTTTTATCTTTTAAATTCTATGTAAGTAAGAACATATTATTATAAAAGGGATTTTAATCTCCTTTTTTCATCCCTTTTATATAACAATCATTTTTTACTCCTTTCCTTTTTAAATAAAATATAAGATAACTTTTTATCTTATATTTTTTTTTATCTTTTAAAATATTATAAATAAATTATTATAATAATATAGAATAAAGGTATAATAATATTATAATTAAAATTATATAAAATTATTTATATAATAAATATAAAAATAATAAATATAAAAGTAATCCAAAAAAGGATTACTTTTTTAAAACAATTTATTATATGAATGAATTAGAGTAAAGAGGTGTTATTTATGAATGGACCAAAAGATATAAATGTAGACGACATTGTAAAAAATGAAACAAGAGAAAAAGTTGAAATTGACATAACAGAATTTGACAACACTTCTGCTTATTTAGAATTACCAGAAGAATTAGATGACAAAACAATTGGATATCTTGAAAGAGAAATTCGTTCTTCAGTTGAATATAGAAATTATATTAATTATTTAAAGAATGAATTAGACTTAACTAAGTGTTCGCTTATGCCAGGAATTGATATTAATGAAAATCCTGTAAGTTTAGAATTTCATCATTATCCATTAACATTATTTGAAATAACTAAAGCTGTAGGCTTAAAGATTTTAAATAATTTAGCACCCGGAGAAAAAGTATCATGTTTTGATATATCAGAAAGAGTTATGGAAGAACATTATAAAAATAATATTGGATTAGTTCCATTAACTAAAACAATGCATGAAATGGCTCATAATAGAAGTATAATTATTCCAATAAGTAAAGTAAATGGTAATTACAAAGAATTCAATAGAATCTATGATGAATATATTGATGAAGATGTTAAAGATAGAATTGTAGATTTAGAAATGAGTTCTGATAGTGATGAATCTAAAGAATATAATTCTGCTAAACTTAAGAAGAAAATTATTGATTATAAAATAAATTATTATCGTGATGAGGAGGATTCTGACGATGACAAAGCTATTTAAAAAATTAAATGAACAACTTGAAATCAACCAAATAAAGAATTCAATAGTTGTAACAGCTGAAGATGAAAATAGAATTATATTTGGCGAATCTTCTTATGAAAATATTTTAGAAGAAGAAGGTTATTATGGTGGCTATAAATTAGGCGCCATATCTAATCCTTTTAGAAAAGACGACACAAAAGAAAAAGAAGCTGCAGAAAATGCAAAAAATGAAGAATATAATAAAATTTTAAGTTTCTATATGGATTCAATGGATGATATTAAAGGTAAAATTGAAGCTGAAGTTTCAAGATATAAACTACAACTTTCAAGATTAGAAACTAAATATGGAAAAGCTATTCCTGAGGGAGAATTAGATAAACTTGATAAAGCTTTAGTGTCAGCATTTGCATCATTTAAGAAGGATGTAGAATATCAAAATAAACGTTTCAGCGGTAAAATCAAAGAATCAGATAAAGTTACATTTAATTCAGACTTTTTCAAGAAATCTTGGTCTGGATATGGCTGGGCTGCTAATTAGGAGGTTTTTATATGAAAGGCCAATTATTTAAAAAGTTAAATGAAAAACTTGAAATTAATAATCTTCAAGTTAAAACTACTAATAATTTAACAGAAGAAGATAAGAAGGAAATAGAAAATAAAATTTTATTTGAAAATTTTATTGAGGATACTTCTGAAAATTTAATTAATGAAAAATAGGAGGTATTCTAATGAAGAATATCGATGAATTAATATTTGGAAACATTCTAGAAGACATTAATGAAATTATTCAATTAGATGAATCTGTGGCTGAAAGAGCTATAACAAATTCTAGAATTAATGCCAGCAATATGGTTAAAGCATGCAGTATTAAAAATCCAATAGCTAGATTAAAAGCTACAACTAGTGTTGATACTGCAGAAACAACATTAATTAAAAATGTTAATGATGCTAAAAATAAAAATCCTGAGGAAGAAAAAGCATTAGGCTCAGGTGGTCTTAAAGAAGCAGTTATATCTTCTACAGATAATAGAAAAAACGCTTTAACTAGAAAAATAGAATTTATTGATTCTCAAAATCAAAAATTAGAAGCTCAAAAACAAGCATTTGCAGAAAGAATTGATAAGAAGAAAGAAATTAATGAAAAGAATAAACAAAATGTTAAAAATGCAATTGATGCTTTAGATGGTGCTGCAAAATTAAATACATCAGAAATTCAAGATAAGAATCAATCTTTAAAAGAATCTTTTGATAGAAATTTAATGTTATTTAATGGTACATCCGGTGATGCTTTAAAATTCTTTGTTATTGGAGAAATCAATAATAGTAATAAAGAAGAATTATCAGTTGCAAATACAATGAAGGGTAAACCTGATGTTGAAACAATTGTTAAGAAGATTTCAAGACTTTATAAAAAGAATCAAAAGGGTGATTTATCTGATGATGAATATAACCAATTAAAATCTTTAAAGTTACAATTCAGAGTTTTATTCACTCAATATAAGAATAGATATAATGCAAGATTTAAATAGAAACCAAAAGAGGTTTCTATTTTTTAATTTCTAAAAATGAATAAAAAAATATATTATAATTGTGAATGCAGATACTATCTAACTGCATTACTTTAACGAAAGGAGAAGTTTTGTTTTATTAAAATTTAATATTATACAATTTAATAATTTCAAAACAATAAGGAATGGATTTTGTAGTATGTAATATCACCGCTTTTGGTGGTTCCTTAGTAGAATCTATGATGGATTCTCAAGTTTTGAAAGAAATAGGTTTTGGTTCTAAAACATCAAAGAAGAATGTAATGTACACTTACAGCTTCATTTTGATTCCAATAGTCTCAAATCCAGATTTCCAAGAAATAGATTATCTTAATTCTGTTTCATTTATAGACACTGCGATATTCGGAGGAGGAACTCATATCGTACCAAGTGAACAAATTAAATATTCTATATATAACATATTTAAAGAAGCTAACATTAATTTATCTACTTTAAATGTTAGAATGACTTTAGATATTATTGAAAAAATATCATATGATAGTATTGATATTTTATATACAGATGGCTCATCTAAAAAGGCAACAAACCAAGCTAGTTATGCTTGTTGTAAAATAACAGAAGAAGTAATTCCTACAGTAGAATCTGATGATGTAAGATTAGATGATTTTACAGGACGTTATTATAGATTTGAAAAGTTTTCAGGTGTTATCGAAAATGGTACCAATAATATTGGTGAATTAACTGGATTAAAGGTGGCATCAGAAAATTTTGGTGATAAGAAATATCAATTAATAATTTCTGACTCAGAATATTCTATAAAATGTATGAGGGAATGGTATTACACATGGCAAACTAATGGTTGGAAGACATATGCTAAAAAAGAAGTTAAAAACGCTGATTTAATTAAAGAAATTTACAATTCGCTAATGGGTAAAAACAAAATTGTTTTATTCAAATGGACAAAGGCACATGTCAATAATTCATTCAATGAACTATGCGATGAATTAGCTAAGAATGAACTAGGAATTGAAAAGTAGAGGTAAAAACTTAATATGAAATATTTATTTATTATGGGTCGGTAGTGGAAGTGGAAAAACAACTTTAGCAAAAAAATTAGCAACTATAAGACCCGAAAAGTATTATAGAGTTCTTGAAGAAACAACAAGACCTATAAGAGCCGAAGAAAAACAAGGTGTCGATTATGATTTTATAACTCAAGATGAATTAATGAAGATGAGAAGTAATAAAGAACTTTTTGAAGAAGTTCTTTACCAATTTTATCCTAATCAATATGGAGCAAAATGGTCAAATTTATCAACAGATAAGTTTAATATTCTAGTTGTTTCAATTGAAGGATTTTTAAGTGCTGCGAGAAATCTACAACCAGATGATATTTCAATTTTAATTAACATCTTGGTTGATGATGAATTAGATGTTTCTCGTGAAGGCAGAAATGTAAATCAAGAGGAAAATATTAATCGAGCTGTGTTAAGCAAATTTGTTTCAACAAATAATTATTTAATAATCAATAATATTATAACAAACTATGCGGAAATTAAGTTTTCAGATTTAAAAGAAGTCAGAGATAATGAAAACAGATTAATCGAATTTATTGAGAATATTGATTTCTAGAGGTGATGAATATGGATAAAAATCTAGCAGATGCTTTAGAATTAGCTAAAAGAACAAACTATACAAACAAAGATATAATATATTTAAAAAATGTTGAGATTGTAGAATGGGATATTCGCTCTGCTGGTTTTTCTGTATTGAAATACAAAGGAGCAATTCCACCATTTTTAATAGATGAATGGGAAAAGTTAGATAAACATACAAGAAGTGTTAGAGAAGGAAATTTACAAAGAGCAAATCCTAATATCGCAAGTTTAATAATAAATACTCTTGCGGATGTTCGTTCTTGTTTTGTGAATCTAAATGGAATTAAAGATTATGAAATTCTAAGTATCAAAAAAGATGCAATGTTCTTAATAAATAAAAGAATATCTCATAATAAAATATTTAATGACTATTTTGAATTTAGAAAGAAAGGTGTATATTCAAGTTATGTGCTACTTGGAGAAAAAGAAATTTATTATAGTTCCTCTACAAACTCTATGGATATAAAAGGTATATCTGAAGCTTCAAGAGAAAAATGTGGAGCTATAATTAAAGACTTAGTTTATCTTATTAGAAGTGGAGAAAAACTAAATAGAGAACAATTATTTCCAATATTAAAAGCATATAGAAAGAAATATTTGAATAGAGAACTTCCATTAGATTGTTATAGAGAATTAAATAATGGTGGAAAATTTAGAATAGGCAAATATACGTTAGAAGAAATTGATGAATCAATGAGAGATGATATTGATATAAGCGGAAATTTTATGAATTATATAAATCCAATCATCAATATTTTGGTTTAAAACTTTGAACAAATTATTAGGGGAATAAAATCCCTGCTCTTCATTCATTTCTTCAATCTCTCTCTTAGCTTAGACTAAACGGTTACCTCCCGTTTAGTCAACTTTTTTGAGGTGGTGAATTATGTTATTTTGGTATAATAAACATTATAAAAGATGGTTTGACGAAGATGATTATAAAAGAATATTAACTCCGTTAGAAGTAAAAGAAATTAGAAGAAAAATTAGGAAAAAAGAAGTCCTAAAAGTAATGCATTCAAATGCACAAACATTTGGAGAAGTAATCATGTACATAGATTTCTCTGATATATCTTTAATCACTAAAGATTCTGTATATTCTCGTAGAGTATATTCAAATGGTTCACCATCATCATGTTCCTTTTATAGATATAAAAGTGATTTTTTAAATTTTGATGAATGTGAAGATAAGATATCTTGTGATTTAAGAAATTGTAGCAGTCTTATTAATGAGATTTCTACTTTATTTAGATATGATGAAAAAGAAGAAAGAGAATTAGCTTTAAAACATCTACGAGAAAATATGACAGAAGAGCAGTTACTTTTTTCAGATTTAAATGGTTATTTTGATGGCTTTCTAAACAATTAATTATATTGAAAATAATAAGGAGGTATTCTATGGCTATGTATAGATGTCCTTTTTGTAAAAGAAATTATTTAGAAAAAGACGCATTATTTAATCATATGGAAAAAGAACATAAAGAAGATTTACAAGGTCTCTCTGCAAAACATGTTTATTTCAATTTTACAAACAGATATGCTCTTACAAAAGGTTATGGAAAGAGTATATTCAGCGGAAAACCAACAAAGTTTAATGAAATCACAGGTAGATATGAAAGATTTTTACCTGAAGAAAAAGAACTTTATGTTGCATATTTTAGAAAAAATATGGAAGCTGCAGGAAAAAAAGATATTATGAAAGATATGGAACATCAGAAAATGATGTTAGCAAATCGTTCTATTTCTGGAAAGTATAAATATTCTGACGGTGTGGAATTTACGTATACAGGAAGTTATGAAAAAAGATTTCTTGAATATTTGGACACATACTTAAATTGGCCATCCTCTGATATTATGGCTCCAGCTCCTCAAATATTTCCATATGTAGATGTGGATGGAACTGAAAGAGCACATATTCCAGATTTTTACATAAGTAGCTTGAACTTAATAGTAAATATAAAATCAAGCACAAACAAACATTATAGACTTAGAGACCTTGAAACTGAAAGAGCCCAAGATAGAGCAATTGAAAAATCTCAGTTTTCATATGTTAAAATTTATGATAATCAATTTTCTAAGTTTATGGATTGTATTGAAACTATAAAAAACAATACAGAAAATAACATTGACAAAAAAGTTATTTTTGAAAGCGAAGATAACACACCAGATGGTGTTGATTATCAGGCTCTTTTAGATTAAATAAGAATTAGCATTGCTAATTCTTATTTTTTACTTTCTAAAAATAATTTATGAGTTTATATTATTATAGTGTACAAAAAGAAATATATTTTTAATTTCATTTTTGTATAAGAAGCGATTAAAAATTTTAGTAATTATGGAGGGTAAAAAAAATGGCTTCAATAAAAGAATTTCAACAATTGTAAAGAGAGTTTCATTAGTTAATGCAGCTCTAAACAACAAAGGTCTTGCAAAGACACTTTTAGTCGTAGGACCTCACGGTATTGGTAAAACAAAGATTATTACTAAGGCCGCTCAAGATTTAAATGGTTACTGCTGGACAATTGAAGGTGGTACATTAACAGAAGGTGTTATTGGTGGTTTACCATTTGCATTTAAGAATGATGATGGAACATCAGAATTAAGATTTATCAAGTATTATGTTGTTAACAACTGCTTTAAGCTTGAAAAGTATTATTACAACATTGCTTTAAATCAAGGATTTGATTTAGGTGTAGACGGAATCTTAAAGGCTAGAATCAATAATGAAAAGAATGCTTTCGAAGAATATCTAGTTACTAAGGATAGCAAGGGCAAAGAAGTAGAAACAGTTTTAGCTTCTAGAAACTTAAATGCAGATACAATCGCTGCAGGTGAAGATAATGCATATAAGTTATTTGAAACTATTCCTTATGAATATAGATTAAAGTTACTTCAAAAGGGTCATTTTAAGATTGCAGAAATCTTTATCGATGAATTAAACCGTGCAGATAGAGAAGTAATGAAGGAATTAATGAACGTCTTACTTGAAAAGTCAGTTAACGGTTATGAATTCCCTTGGTGGGTAAACTTCGTAGGTGCTATTAACCCAGCATCACAAAACTCAACTTATGCTGCAAACGAAATGGACCCAGCACAATTATCTCGTTTTATTAAGATTGCTGCAAATGCAAAGCTTGATGAATGGGTTGATTATGCTCTAGATAAGGGATTAGACCCTGAATGTGTTGCTGCAGTTGCAACTTCAGAAAACATCTTTATTCATAAGGATTCTTCATTTGAAGATACTGATATGATGTTACCAGACCCTCGTGCTTGGGAAATGGTTATTGATATTATAAAGATGTACCCAGAAGTTAGTAAGTTACCAGAATTCTTCTCAGCTGAAGAAAGAAGTGCAAAGTGTATTCAAGAAGACTTAAAGACAACTATCGCTGGTAAAGTTGGCGATAACGCTGCAAGTACATTCCTTATGAACCTTAATGATGCAGAAAATATCATTAAACCAACAGATATTCTTACAGCAAAGGCTCCAACTCTTGATGCTAAGATTGTTGCTAAGTTCAATGCTCAAAGAGCTATTCGTAAGAAGATTACATCTGACTCAGTAATCCGTTATCTAATGGATAACTTATGTGAATTCGAAAAGAATGATAAGTCATCAGACCCTAAGGTTAAGGCAACATATTTTAATATTATGTCTCAAATTAAGGAGTTTGTTGCAATTCTTGATGATGCAACACAATTAAGCTTTGCAAAGAAGTTAACACAAATCGAAACTTGTCTATGTACAGATAAGAAACCTTTATATGCAAAGATTTCTAAATGCTTTGCAAAGGATATGATTGCTAAGTTAGCTCAATTCAGAGCAGATTTAGATGGCTTAAAGTAATTAGAAAGAGGTGAAGCCTGATGGCAAAAGTTAGTATAAAGGCCATATATGATATGTGTGGTCAATTAGTTCGCCAAGCAAATGAACAGGCTGCCAAAGACCCAGAGGGAAAGGTAGATGAAGCTATCTTAACCCCTCTTAAGGAGTCTTTTAAGCAGATTATTGAATTTGAAAAGGTGCATTTAATTACAGCACATGACCAGTTTTATGGTATGATGCTTATGTCTATGGAAACAGATATTGACTTCCGTCAACGTGGTCCAGTAGATATTAAAGTAAAAACACAACCATTTACAGTAACATTTAATCCGCTTTTTATATGTTCCAAATATTCTTATGCTGAATTTACAGGTTCTCTAATTGGAGAAATCTTAAAATTAGCTTTCGAACATACAGCGTGCTATCCAAAGTTAAATAGCGAGAAAGACGATTTCAAACATGAACTTTTGGATAAGGCTTCAGATGCATCAGTTGCTGCAATGATTCAAAATGATATTAGATTAGATGGTTCAAGTGATTCATCAAAAAATAGCAAGTTATTACGTCTTCCACAAGATATGTATACTGCAGCTAAGATTAATAATGAACTTAATGTAACTCCAAAGGATAGACAATCTCTTGAATATTACTTTAGCTTATTAAATAAGTTTAGTAAAAGACCTCAAAAGATGCCAGGAGGTGGTGAAGGAGATGCAAATTTACCTGCAACTTCAACAAATTCAAATGGTTATCCAACACATCAATGGGAAGATGAGGATACAGATGAAATGAAACAAGAAATCAAAGCTATGATTTCTAATGTTTATAGTAATCTATCTGAGAAGCAACGTGGATTTATGCCTTCTCAATTGGTTGAGCAAATCAAAGCAATTCTTGCTCCACCACAAATTAACTGGAAACAAATCCTAAGAAAACTTATAGGTTCAGTTCCAGTTCCTCATAGAAAGACAAGAAGAAGATTAAACCATTTACAACCTTATAGAGCAGACCTTTGTGGTAGATTACCAAAAAGACTTGTTAATATAGTTGCTGTATTTGATACTTCAGGTTCAATGTCTGATAGAGATTTACAATATTGTATGAACGAAGTTTTTAATATTCTAAAGGATTACAGAGGTGCAACTGTAACAGTTGTTGAATGTGATGCTGAAGTAAACAGAGTTTATCAATGTAAGTCTATAAAGGAATTTAAGACAAAGATGATGGGTCGTGGAGGAACATCATTTGTCCCAGCAATCAACTTTATTAATGGAGAAAAAGAATATAAAAATTCTAAGGACCCAACAATTCGTGCTTTAAGCGGTAAGTTTAAAGACGCGCTCATGGTATACTTCACAGATGGTTACGGAGATTCCGAAATCCCAAGACCAAAGACTTATAAGAATTTATGGGTCGTTTTACAAAGTGAAGACTGTCTTTCAGTAAAAAATCCTTATGGTGACGTAAGAAGTTTAAGTACTGATAAAGATTGGATTTCCATGAGAAATTCTTTGTAGGAGGTAAACTATGGATTTAGATGATTTCGAATTACCTGATGAAGATATGGCAGCAGATGCCGAATTGACAGAAATTGATAAATTAAAATTAGAAATTGTTAAGTCAATGAAATCAATGCTTGATAAATTAGAAGGAAATATTATTTATCAGGAAAAACAAGAATTTGATGCTAATTTCAGAAATGTCTCAAGATATTGTGAAAATATGATTGACGTTGTTCGTTTAGAAGAAAACGAAAAAGACCAATCAGTCATTGCTGATAAATTAGAACAAATAAAACTAGGTGTAGTAGAAATGGATTACGATACACTTGGTAAATATAAGTCAGATGAAGAGTATGAATATGAAGGAAAATCAGAATATGGTTTAGATAGCATTGACCCTAAATCTGATGATGACGGAGATGACGGATTAGATTTCTAATCCGCCATTTCTATTTAAATTTAGCAAAAATAGGAGGGTGCCAAAATGGCAAAAAATTTTTCTGAAGAACTATTTGATATTTTAAACAAGAGAGCTGTAAACTTTAGTAGAAAGCATTATCATACTTTCTGTGGTTCACCACATGTTTTCCTAGCTCTAAATTCATTCCTTACAGCAGCAGAAGCTACTAGTGAACGTTATGCAAAAGTAAAGGAAACATTAAAATCTATTTTAAATAAATACGGTATTGAAGGTTCCGTATTTAGTGATACAATGAAAGCATATATTCCAGATGGTGAAAAACCAGATGAGGATGATGAATTTGTAATCCAACCAGATAAGGATTATGAAAGACTAAGTTCAACTTTAAAGCAACGTTCTATAAATGAAGGAAGAGAAATGCAAGTTGAAGATTTAATCTTCGAATTATTCTCTGAATTATCTTTCAATTTATTTAATATTTTTAGAGCTTGTGATGTTGATGGAGATGGAGAGCCTTTAGGCGATAGTAAAACAGAAGAAATGTATCATGAAATTCAGGATGCATTTAGAAAGGAATCTATTGAACTTGAATCTGAACTAGATGATATCGAAGAGTTAAAGAATTTAAATAAATGGATTCCAGAATATGAAAAGAAAAATGGTCCTGTCGTTTCTGTAGGTGTAGAAGATTACATTAAGGCACTAGAAATGGCGTTAGCTGGACGTATTGTTAAAAGTGCAATTCTAGTTGGTCCAGCTGGAACTGGTAAAACTCAAGTTGTTTATGAGTTAGTAAAGAGAATCAATGAAGGAAACGTTCCTGATTTCTTAAAGAATAAAGTCATCTATCAATTAGACCCTGCTTCATTAATTGCAGGAACTAGATATAGAGGCGATATGGAAGAGAAGCTCAAGAACATTTGTAATGTTTTAAAAGAGACTCCAAATGCAATTATGTTCATTGATGAAATTCACACTATTGTAAAAATGGGTGATGGTACAGAAGGAGCATCAAATGTAGGAAATCTTATTAAGCCATATCTATCAAATGGTGAAATCCAAGTAATTGGTGCAACAACAGATGATGAATATTCAAAGCACATTGAAAATGAAAAAGCTTTTGCTTCTAGATTCCATAAGTTATTAATTAAGGAACCAACTAAGGAAGAAGTAATTGAAATTCTAAAAGCTTTATTACCAGTTGAAACAGAATTCTTCAAGAAGAACGTTCAAGAAGAACTTTGTGCAAGAATTGCAAAGATGTCTTATCAATATACATTAGACAAAGCAAATCCACGTAAGGCAATTATGATGCTTGAAGATGCTTGTGCTTATGCAAGAGTATTTGAAGAGCAAAAGACTGACGTAGATTTAGAGTCTGTAATTGAATCTGTTAAGATAAAGTATAATGTTTATATCACAGAAACAAAATATAGTGATACAAGAAAAGCATTATTTGACAAGTTATTAAGTCAAGAAGATGCTTTAAATCAAGTTTGCAAGGGATTATATCTTGTAGACAAGGGAATAGTGGACCCAGAACGTCCATTATTATCTTTAATTCTTGCAGGACCTACAGGTACTGGTAAAACAGAAACTTGTAAGATAATTGCAAAGCATTTCTTTGGTTCTGAGAATGCTTTAGTTAAGCTTAATATGTCTCAGTATAGAGATGAAGCTTCAGCTAGTAAGATTAATGGCGCAAATCCAGGTTACGTTGGTTATGACGATGAACCAGAATTAATTAAGGGCGTAAAGAATCATCCTCAATGTGTAGTTCTATTTGATGAAATTGAAAAAGCCCATCATTCTATCTATACAACTTTATTAAATATCATTGATGAAGGTTATATGACAGATAATAAGGGAAATAAGGTTTCATTTAAGAACACAATCATTGTTCTATCAACAAACTTAGGTTGCAAGAGTAATCTTGGTGATACTGTCGGTGCTGGTTTATGCAAGACAGTTGTAACTCAAAAGGATGAAGAAATTTTAAAGGCTTTAGAGCAATATTTCTCACCAGAATTCTTAGGTCGTGTTGATGACACAATTATCTACCATTCTTTATCAAGAGATGTTATTGAAACTCTAATCGAAAGAAATAGAAAATATTTCAATGAACAATCAGAACTTGATGTTCAATTTACAAAGGAAGATATTGAAGCCATCATGAAGAAAGCTCATATTGAAAAATATGGTGCTCGTGATATTGCAAAGACTGTTAGAAAGCAATATCAAGAAATTATCTTGAGAGATGAAAACAAAAAGGAGGCTAAGTAATATGACTTTTGCAGAAGCATATAATGAACTCCTAAAAGGTAAGAAAGTCCGCCGTTCTGGGTGGACTGACACTTACTGGTTCATCGACCCAAATAAAAATGTTTTAACCATTCACTTATCAAATGGTAAAAATATAAATTATGGTAAGCTTGACCTTACAGCAAGAAACTGTATTGCGGATGACTGGGAAGTTGTTGACGATACAGCATCAAAAGAATAAAATAAAAAGGAGATTAAGATTATGTTTATTCCATACGTATTAGAAAAAACTCAACAAGGAGAAAGAAGTTACGATTTATTCACTCGTCTTCTAAATCAAGATAGAATTGTTCTTGTAACTGATGAAGTTACAGACGCATCAATGACTGTATTAATTGCAGAATTATTATATTTAAATTCACTTAATCATGACCCAATTCATATGTATATTATGAGCCCAGGAGGAAGCTGTTTAGATGGCTTTGCTGCTCTTGATATTATGAATTATATTGCAAGTCCAGTTTATACTTATTGTATTGGCTATGCAGCATCTATGGGTGCAGCTCTTTTATCAAATGGAGAAAAAGGTCATAGAATGATTTTACCAAATTCTCAAGTTATGTGCCATCGTTCAGCTGGTGGTAGCCAAGGTAGAATTATGGATGCAAAAGTTTCATTTGAAAATTGGGAAGAATTAGACCAACGTTTAGCAGCATTAATTGCTAGAAACTGTGGTATGACTCTTGATGATTATGAAAAGACAGTTGAAAGAGACCACTGGATGTGGCCTGAAACAGCTTTAAAGTTTGGAATTGTTGATGCTATCATTAGAAGCGAAGAAGATGCAAAACTTCCTATTCTTACATCTAAAGATGTGGATGCATTAAAGCAATTCTCTAACGAAATGTTCTCTGGTGCTAATGCAACAGACCCTAAGATTCTAGAAGCAATTAAGAAAGCTGAAAAGATTGCTAAAGATTCTAAGAAAAACTCAAGAAAAAGAATTAGTCAATTAGACTAATTCTTTAAGAAAGGAGAATAACTATGGGATTTAAAGCAGTAGGATTTCCATCAAATGATGATATTCCTGAAAAGAAGAAAAAGAAAAAGGCTACAAGCGGTATTGGTCGCGATATAGAAAGAATGAAGAAAGACATTCTAAATCCAGAAGCTTTAAAGAAGGTATTACCACCAGAAGCTTTAGAGGATATTGATAATATCGCTAAACAAAATGGTTTAAGTCTTGATGATATTTTACAACAGTCAATTGATAAAACAACTGAAATGTTAAACAACATGAGTGATGACCAAATTGAAGATATGCTTAAGAGTGGAAGAATTCCTATTAACTTACCTACACTTGGTCAACAATTTACACCTGGCCAACCTTTAAATGGCGACCATGATTTTGATGATATGTTCAATATGTTAAATCAATTAGGTAATATGTTAAATCCAAATTCTCAAAGTTCTCAAGGTAATCCAAATCAAGGATTAAATCAAGCTAGTCCAATGGACTTCAATAGTTTAATGAATCAATTCTTCGGAGGCGGACCTACAGAACCAGCTGAAGACCCATATATTAAGACTTTCAAGAAGAATACTTTATTAAACATCTCAACAGCTTTATTTAATCCTGAAAACTTTGAATCTGTAAGAGCTAAATCTGATTATAATCTTTATGAAAACTTTAAGGATAAATATGGCGAATCAGGTTGGACTTTGTCTAACATGCCTGAAGTTCTAGTTTATAGTGAAGACAATGTTCCTATTGGAGATGTTGATGAACTTCAACTAATTGATTATACAGATTTATATATCTTAATGTATGCAGAGGCAAAGGATAAATCAAACCAAGGATTCTTTGTAGCAATAATTGAAAATCCTGACACAGATGAATTTGAAATTGTTGTTCCTGAATTTGGAAACTCATATTCTGAGGAAGGAAGATTATTCAATATCGATACTGACCCAGAGATGTTTGATAATAATGACAAATTCAAACTTACAAATCTTGATAAGGTTAGAGCTGGATTAGACTTTATGTTAACTCCAGCTAGAAAATGTCTTATTTCAATTGAGAAATTTGGTAAGGTTGTTCCAGGCCTTGATGTTTCAAATAAAACATCAAGATGGCTTAGAGTTGGAAAGATAGTTTCAAATGAAAGTTTAGATGCAAAGCTTTTCAAGAGAGATGCAGATTTAAATGAATTTGAAACTTCATTTGATTTATATTTCAAATTGCCAGAAGAAATAAGCCCAGAAGCTAAACATATCTTAACAGAGTATATTTCTAAAATAAATTTTGAAGACACATATCTTGTTTCAGATTGTGAATTAAAGTATGATGTTTTAAATGATAGAATATATATTGATGTAAATCTAGGTGAATACCTTGAGGGTTTAGCTGCTTGGAAGAAAATGGATAGTGATATCTGGGGAGACACCAGTGCTCCTAGAACTAGAAGTTCTAAAGTCACTCCTTCAACTCCATCTTCAAATGAAGATGATGAGGATGATGACGAAACTATTTAATAATTAAGATGCTACTTTGGTAGCATCTTTTTTTAAGATTATTTTTTAAATAAAATAATAAATATTTGCCTTTAGTTAGTTTCAAGAACTAACAAAAAATTATCTCAAATATACTAATACTCGTTATTAGTTTCTTTTAATCCCGCTCTTACTGATTTCGGGGTTACGAACTATGTATTCACAATAAAATTATATTTAAATTGCGAGAAGTCGGTGGATTCCGTAGTTTGTTTCATGGTCAGTAAAAACACCAACATGTCAAATGGCAAGGAGGTAAAAATATGTGTAAAGTATTAAAACGTGATGGTTCTATTGTTAATTTTGATAGAACTAAAATTGAAAATGCAATCAGAAATGCAAATCGTGATGTTGAAGGTAGTGAAAAAGCAGATGAAGACACTATTAAGAAAATAGTTGATTCTATTGAAACAGAATCAGATTTATCTGTAGAAAAAATTCAAGATGAAGTTGAATTTAATCTTATGAAACATAAGAAATTTAAGCTTGCAAAGATGTATATCACTTACAGATATAAACATCAACTTGAAAGAGAAAACTACAAAACATTAATGTCTAAGGTTCGGAGAGAAGCTTACAGCATCTAATGTTCAAAATCAAAATGCAAATGTCGATGAATATTCTTTCGGTGGAAGAATGGGTGAAGCAAACCATGTAATGACTAAAGAATATGCATTAAACTATTGTATGAGTAAGATGTCAAGAGAAAATCATTTAAACAATGAAATCTATATCCATGATTTAGATTCTTATGCAGTAGGAATGCATAACTGTTTAAGTTTACCTATTGACAAATTACTAGAAAAAGGATTTAATACAAGACAAACAGATGTCAGAGGTGCAAACTCAATTACAACTGCCTTTCAATTAATTGCAGTGTTATTCCAAATTCAAAGTTTACAACAATTTGGTGGAGTTTCAGCAACTCACATCGACTGGAGTTTAGTTCCTTACATCAGATTAAGTTTCTTAAAGCATTACTTCGAAGGATTAAAATATATTGTAGGAGACACTCAAGGAGCAGAAACTTACAAAGAATTAGTTCCGGATGGGGCAAATGCTAGAGACATTTCTATTATAGATAAGACTTTCTATTCAAATGAAAAGGCTTATGAATATGCTTTAGATATGACAGTAAAGGATACAAAACAAGGTGCTGAAGGAATGTATCACAACCTAAATACACTTCAAAGCAGGTCCGGAAATCAATTACCATTCTCAAGTATCAATTATGGAACTTGTACTTCAACTGAAGGTAGAATTGTAATTAAAGCTTTACTAGAAGCATCTATTGAAGGTGTAGGGAAACTTCATAAAACATCAATATTCCCTTGTGGAATTTTCCAATTAGGTGAAGGTATCAACAGAAAACCTGGAGACCCAAATTACGATTTATATCAATTAGCGTTAAAGTCAACTGCAAAAAGACTTTATCCAAACTATGCGAATATAGATTGGTCTGGAAATGCAGGTTATGATAAGAATGACCCTAAAACTTATTTTTCAACGATGGGTTGTAGAACTGCAAATGGCTGGGACATTAATGGTTTTGGTCAACGAAAAGATGGACGTGGAAACATCTGTCCAGTTACAATAATTCTTCCAACACTTGCAATGGAAGCTGATAGAGATGTAGAAAAGTTTATGGAACTTCTTGATAAGAAGATTCATGAAGCTCGTGATATGTTAAAAGAAAGATTCGAGTGGATATGTTCTCAAGACCCTTCAGCTGCAAAGTTCATGTATGAAAATGGAACTATGGAAGGATATATTCCTGAAGAAGGAATTAGAAGTGCTCTTAAGCACGGAACACTTGCAATTGGTCAAATTGCATTAGCAGAAACACTTCAACTACTAGTTGGATGTAACCATACAACAGAAAAAGGTATGGAGTTAGCAAAACGTATTGAAGCATTATTCAAACAACGTTGTGCTGAATTTAAGAATGAAGATAGACTTAACTATGGTGTATATTATACACCTGCAGAAAATTTATGTCACACTGCATTAGAAAAGTTTAGAAAGAAATATGGCGTTATAAAAGACGTTTCTGATAAAGAATTCTTTACAAACTCTATGCATGTTCCAGTTTGGGAAAAAATAGACCCATTCCAAAAGATTAACATCGAATCACAATTAACAGGATATTCTTCTGCTGGATGTATTACTTATGTTGAATTAGATTCAGATATGAGTAAAAATATCTCTGCATTAGAAACAATTGTTAATTATGCAATGGATAAAGACATTCCATATTTTGCTATAAATGTTCCATCTGACACTTGTTTAGATTGTGGATATCAAGGTGAAATATATAATGAATGTCCTATTTGTAAGTCTAAGAATGTTGAAAGACTTAGACGTGTAACTGGATATTTAACAGGTGACTATAAGACAGCATTCAATCTTGGAAAACAACAAGAAGCTGAAATGAGAGTTAAGCACAATAAATATCTCGGAAGAGTTAACGGTTTAATTGACGGAACTTTATAGTTCCGTCTTTTAATTTCTGTTTAGAATATATATTATAGAATTGAGCTTGAAACAAGGAGGAATAAGATGAAATTTCAAGAAATATTATTTGCTGACACCGCAAATGGACCAGGTTTTAGAGTTTCAATCTGGGTTTCAGGTTGTGACATTCATTGTCCAGGATGTTTCAATTTATCAGCTCAAGACCCAACATATGGTTGTGATTTCACTGAAAACACTATTAACGAAATTATAACACATCTTGATAGGGATGAAATTAAAGGTCTTTCTATACTTGGTGGTGAACCAACATTCATACCAAATAGAAGTGCTGTAACTGATTTAGTTAGAAGAGTTAAAAGTCATTTTGGTGATAAGAAAACTATATGGCTATGGACAGGGCATTTATTTGAACAGGTTAAAGACTTAGAAATGATGAAGTATATTGACGTTTGTGTTGATGGACCATTCATAGAAGCTCAAAAAGATTTGAGATTACAATATGCTGGTTCAACTAATCAACGTGTAATCGATGTTCAAAAAAGTCTAAAAGAAAAAGAAATTGTAAAATATAAGGAGAATTAAAAATGGGTAAATCAAAGAATAATGTTGCCAAGACAACATTTAACCATAAAGTTCACATTAGTTCTCGGAAATAC
>Ga0247610_10002009_pt1 | contig 24165 bp, 18 predicted proteins | sample 174DNAGHGhighgp2_FD_193483 | JGI IMG/M metagenome (GOLD analysis project Ga0247610, IMG submission 193483) | Sheep rumen microbial communities from Palmerston North, Manawatu-Wanganui, New Zealand - 1742 DNA GHGhigh gp2 | ecosystem: Host-associated > Mammals > Digestive system > Stomach > Rumen...
AAAAATTGTTTATGCTAGAAGCTTAGATAATGCTAGAAAGCTACCTCATAGAGTATTTTCTGAAGAGGGATTAATGAATCAAGGAGAATGATATTTTGGGTAAATATATAATTGCATTTGATCAAGGAACAACTTCATCTAGAGTTATCGTATTTGATGAGAGAGCTAATATTATTTATAGCAAATCAAAAGAATTTGAGCAATTTTATCCTAAGAATGGATATGTTGAGCATGATCCATTAGTTATTTATAATGATTGTGTTGATTTATTAGTTTCAGCATTAAAGGATATCAATATTGATTATTCTGAAATATTAGGTTTAGGAATTACAAATCAAAGAGAAACTACAGTTTTATGGGATAAAAGAACTGGTATGCCAGTTTATAATGCTATATGCTGGCAATCAGGGCAATCTTCATCAATTTGTGAGGATTTAAAAAACAAAGGATACGATAATTTAATTGAATCTAAAACAGGATTAATTATAAATCCTTATTTTTCTGCGTCTAAAATCAAATGGATTTTAGATAATGTAAATGGTGTAAAGAATTTGATGGATGAAGGAAATTTGATGTTTGGTACTATTGATTCATGGTTAATTTATAAATTGACAGGTAATCATTATACTGATATTACTAATGCATCTAGAACTATGCTTTTTAATATTCATACATTAAATTGGGATCAGGAGCTTTTAGATTTATTTGAAATTAATAAAAATATGTTACCTAAAGTATTAGATTGTGATTCATCATTTGGTTTTGTAAAAGAGGAAAGAATTTCTAAATATTTAAATTTAGAAATATGTGGTGTTGCAGGTGATCAGGAGGCATCCTTAATAGGTCATACATGCTTCAATGAAAATGAATTAAAAATAACATATGGTACAGGAAGCTTTATGCTATTAAATACAGGAATTGAAGCTAAAAAAAGTAATAATGGCTTATTAACTACAATCGGCTATAAGATAAAAGGTAATCTTGCTTATGCATTAGAGGGTAGTGTATTTATTGCAGGTGCGGCATTTAAATTCATTAGAGATAATCTAGAAATAGTAAAAAAGCTAGATGATATAGAATTTTCATCACTAACATCTAATGGTGTTATTTTTGTTCCTGCATTAACAGGATTAGGAGCACCATATTGGCAAAGCGAAGCACGTGGTGCCTTTTTAGGATTAACTCGTGCATCAACTAAATCTGATTTAGCATTCGCAACAATATTAGGAGTTGCCTATTTAAATTATGATGTATTTAAAATTATGGAATCAGATATTAATTCTAATATTAAAAGTGTATCAGCAGATGGTGGTGCATCATTAAATAAGATTTTGATGCAAACAGAAGCTAATTTATTTAAATCAACAATTAATACATTATCTATTAGTGAGGCCACATCCTTAGGTGTATATTATTTGGTTGGCTTAAATAAAGGCTTATTTAAATCATTAGATGAAATAAAAAGCCATTATAAGCTAAGAAGAACTTATAATCCAAATGATATTAAATATGAAATTGATTATGAAAAATGGCAGCGTGCTATAAAGGCTGTGGAGGTTTTCAGTGAAACAACAAAATAATATTAAGAATGAAAAAATTATATATACAGCTAGCTTTAAAGCTAAAAGAAGTGAAGAGTTATTATCATTTTTATTAGAAAAAATGAATACTTCAAGAAATAATGTAAAAAACATTTTATCTAATCATCAGGTTTTAGTAAATGGTAATGTAGTTACTCAATTTAATTATATGCTTGGACGTGAGGATGAAATTAAAATCTCTAAAAATCCAATTAGAGATGATAAGAATAAAAAGACTCAATTTAAGAAAAGACCACCAAGAATAGATATTATTTATGAGGATAATGATTTTATTGCTATAGATAAGCCAGCAGGATTATTATCTGTTGAATCTGATAATGATAATGAATCTGCTTATCTATATGTATCTAAATTCTTAGAACAAGAGGATAAAAGAAATAGATGCTATATCGTTCATAGAATTGATAAGGAAACATCTGGTGTTTTAATATTTGCTAAAAACCCAATTATTCATTCTAATTTAAGATTGAATTGGAATGATTATGTAATTACTAGAGAATATTATGCTATAGTTGAAGGTAGAATGCCTAAAAAGGAAGATACAATAATTACCTATTTAAAGGAAAATCAAAATAATTTAGTTTATGTAACTGATGATAATAGAGGTCAAAAGGCAATCACTCATTATAAGGTAATTAATGAAAATAATGAATATTCATTATTAAAGGTTTTAATTGATACAGGAAGAAAGAATCAAATAAGAGTTCATATGAATCATTTAGGTCATCCAATCGTATTTGATGAAAAATATGGATATACTAAAAATCCATTAAAAAGATTAGGACTTCACGCATCAGTATTAGAAATTAAAAATCCAATAAATGGTGAAGTATTAAGATTTGAAGCTAAACTACCAGCTAGTTTCAAAGCATTATTTAAGAAAGAGAAGTAATAAAAAATGAAATATGCAATGTTAATAGATTCAGAAAATGCGAAGCCACAATTAGATGAAATATTTCAAGAAATTTCAAAATATGGCGAAACTCCAATTAGATATTTAATTGGAGATTTTACTACGTTTCAGGCTAAAAACTGGGTTCCACTTTGTCAAAAATACGCTATAAGCTGTATTCAAACAATGAATTTTACATCAGGTAAAAATTCTTTAGATATATCTTTAGTTATTGAAGGAATGAAAATTTTATATGAAAAATCATATATTGATGGACTTATCCTAGTCGCATCAGATTCAGATTATACTCCGCTATGTAGGGAGTGGCGTAATATGGGTAAGGATGTTATAGGTATAGGTAAAATGAATTCACCTGAATCATATAGAGCATCTTGTACTAAATTTATTTATATAGAAAATTTATTAACTAAGACCTTTGAAACTAAGGAAAGCTCACTTCCACTTGATAAAATTAAAAAGTTTGTTTTAGAATTAATAGATTCAAATAATGGAAGATGTCAAATGTCTTTAGTATGTGAATCATTATTAAAAGCATTCCCTGATTTTGATGTTAGAAGCTATGGCTATTCTAAATCAATAGATTTTTTTAAAAACGAATTTAGTGAGCTAAGATTAGAAGAAGGAATTAAAAATACATATTTTTTAATTATAAATGATTATCCAAAGCCGATTAAGCCAGTAAAGCCTATTCCTAAAAAAGAACCAAAGCCTAAAAAAGCTAAAAAGGCTGAGCCTAAAAAGAAAAAGGCTAATAATTTAGAGGTTTTAAGAGAAGAAATTGATGATGATGATTTACCATTTTAAGAAAGTGAGGTATCTAAAAAATGAAAGAAAATGATTTTGTATATTCTTTAACAAATGGAATTGGAATAATAAAAGAAATGTTTTTAGATACCATAACTGTCTTATATGAAAATAATTTAGAAGTTAAAGAAAACTATTATGACGTAACTCCAATTTCAAATAACGCCATTGATTTATTAAAAAATGATGAATTTTACGATATGCTACCAGAAGTATCAATTGAAAGAGCAGATGATATTGTAGAACAAAAAAGAATCAAAAAAATAGCTATAATGGACTCTAATTTGACATCTTTGGTAAAGGGTTCTGGTTTTGAGGATTATCGTGTTAATATCACATTTACTAAAAAAGGCTTTAGAGCGAGCTGCTCATGCCCTGTCCAAACATCTAATTGTAAGCATGTAGCCGCAGTATTAATTGAATTATCAAATAAGATTAAAGGATTTAAGAGTAATATAATTCAAAGTGATTTTACTAATTACGTTAGTGATATTAAATCTAAAATTTCTACAAGATCTAATTTAGAAAATTTAGATAATTTTTCATTATATTTAAATCAATGTAATATAGATGATATAAAAAATAATTTAAATTTATTAGAATCAATATCGGATAATAAAAAGCTTGAAATAATAGTTGGAATGATCTATTTTAATCTACATTCAAAAAATGTTTTTAATTCATATTTTAATGGATATCCAAGAATTAATAATGTATTAAATAAATTAGCTCATAGAAGCTATATTTTTGATGCGTTAACGAAAGATTTATATGTAGAAAAAACTAATGATATGCTATATTATCTTATAGCCTTTTTAGCTAATCAAAAATATGAAAAATTATTTGTTCTAGCAATTAATAATACTAACGATTCAAGTATTTATACAGATTTTTTATTCGAAAAAATAAAAATTGATAAGAAAATAATTGATTCTATTTATGATTATAGAGGATATGATTATTGGAGATTTGAATATTTAAAAAGAGATATTTTTGATAAAGCATCAATGGATTTAAAATTGTATATTATGGAAAATTATAGTACGAGATATGTAGATATTTCTACGATATCTAATTTTCCATTTCCTAAACAGCTTTCTATATTAAAAAATTATGATAATAGTAAGGAAGCCTTAAAATATATTAATGATAATTATTATGCTTTTTATGATTTAGAGCCTAAAAAATTATTTAGTACTATATTTATTCATTTTGATGCTGCATATAAGGCTGATAGAAATAAAACAATTTCTTTATTAATGAATGATAAGGAAGCTATTAATTTTGTCTATTTATTAGATAAAACTAAATGTAATATTGATGCATTTAATCCTTATGCATTTTTTAAATATTATGATTATAAGGTTAAGATGTATGGAGAACCAGAAGATGGCTGTGTAAAAGTATTTATTTCAATATTTTTAGATGATATTGAAATAATGACATTGACATATGGAAATTATTTTAGCTTTGAATCATCATATGATATGGATTTTGTAAATAAGTTTAATAAGGATATTTTAGATTATGTAGAGGATAATTATCCTAATTTTAAAGAAGAATATGCTCAAAAATATGCCGAAATAAAGGCTATTATTGATGAGAAAAAGAAAAAAGAATATATTTATAAGATAAAAAAATTATCATCAATTGTTAATAGAATTGATGATAAGCTAATCGATAAGGTTGAATTAAAATATTCATTTAGTAAAAAAATATCATATAGAACATATCATACTACATTTGAAATGGAAATTAAGGTAGGTATTAATAAATTTTATATTGTTAAGGATTTTGTTGAATTTTTAGATAATATAGAAAAAAATAAAAATGTTAAATATGGTAAGGAATTAGAATTTAATCATAATATTGATAATTTTAGTGATGTAGATAAAAATGTCATAAATTATTTATTAACATTACCATATGAGGATTATTATAGAGGAGATAGAAGAACATTATTATTACCTGTTAAGTGCTTCGATGTTATTTTAAATTTATTAAAGGGTAAAACTATTATTTATAATAATAAGGAGTATTTAGTTAAATTAGATGAGGTAAAGCCTGATATTTCAATTGATGATAATTATATTTTAAAATCAAATATAAATAATGATAATTTATTAGAATTAAAAAATTTATATTATTTAGATAATAATTTAGGCTTAATCAATAAGATTATATCTGATGAAAAAACTCAAGATTTAATCAGCTTTGCTGGTGAAAATAACAATATGGATTTATCTATTGTTAAGCAAGAATTCATGGATGAAATATATCCTAATTTTATTGATTCAATAACTGTCCCTGATGTTATTAGAAATGAATACCAGAATAATTTAATTAAAATTGAGGCATATTTTGATTATCAAAAGGGAAAAATAACTTGCGAAACTAAAATATTTAAGAAGGATGTTTTATTAACATCTGATTCATTTATGAATTCTACTGATAAGACTAAATTTTTAAAGTATAGTAATTATTTAGAAAGATTAGGATTTATTGATTCAAAGGAATTAATTGATCAAAGATTAATTTTAAAATTCTTTAATTTAGATTTTAAGGAATTAAGAAATCTATGTGATGTATATTTATCTGATACTATTAAGAATAAGAGTGTATCTAAATTAGTAACACCATCTATTAGAATTCAATATGAAAATAATATGATGGAGGCATTTTTAGAGGAATCTGAATATAGCTCTGATGAATTAGTTTTAATTATGAAGGCTATTAGACAGAAGAAAAATTTTATTTTATTAGATAATGATAGAATAATTGATCTAGATGATAAAGAGGCTTTTGAATTTAGTGAGGCTATAAATGATTTAAGATTAGATATTAAAAATCTATATCAGAAGCAGCGAATTGAAACATATGATGCCCTAAAGGCTTATGCTTATTTAGATAATTGTAGTGTAGATGAATATATATCTAAAATGGTTTTAGATATTAAAAATTTTAAATCTTTAGATTTTAAATTACCTGAATTAAGTATAGGTACTAAATTAAGAAAATATCAAAAGGAAGCCTTTAAATGGTTAAATGTTTTAGCTAAATATCATATGGGTGGTATTTTAGCTGATGATATGGGCTTAGGTAAAACATTAGAAGTTATTACAGCAATTAAAGCAAATGATGATAATTTACCTTCATTAATTGTTTGTCCTAAGAGCTTATTATTTAACTGGTATTCTGAATTTGAAAAATTTGATGGTGAAACTGATGTTAGAATGATTTATGGAAATTCTGATATAAGAAAAAACCGAATTTTGGGAATTAATCCAGATAAAAAAGTAATTTATATTACAGCTTATGATTCATTAAGAAATGATATTGAATTATTTCAAAATCTAAAATTTAATTATTTAATTTTAGATGAGGCCCAAAATATTAAAAATGTCAATGCACAAAAGAGCTTAGCTGTAAAACAAATTGATGCTTCATATAGATTTGCTTTAACTGGTACACCTATTGAAAATAATATTATTGATTTATGGAGCATTTTTGATTTTGTAATGCCAGGATATTTACAGGATTTAAATAATTTTAAAGCAAGATATTTAAATAATAATTCTTTTAATGAAATTATTAGAAAAAAGGTCGCTCCATTTATTTTAAGAAGAACTAAGGAAGAGGTATTAAATGATTTACCTCCTAAATATGAACGTATTGTATCCTGTGATATGAATACATTCCAAAGAAAGATTTATGATGCTCATATTAATGATGCTAAAATAAAGCTTGATGAGGGATTAAGTGTTGAGGTTTTAGCATATTTAACAAGACTTAGACAAATATGTGTTTCTCCTAAATTATTTGTTGATGAATATGAGCATGGATCAGGAAAACTTGAATATTTAAGAGAAATGATTCCTACATATATAAATGATGGACATAGAATATTAATATTTTCATCATTTGTAAGTGGATTAAATATGGTAGCGTCCCTTTTAAAGGAACTAAATATTAGATATTTAATTTTAACTGGTGATACAAAGCTTGAACAAAGAAAAATAGATACTGATGAATTTAATAAAAATGAGGATATTAAGGTTTATTTAATATCTTTAAAGGCTGGAGGTACAGGCTTAAATTTAGTTGGTGCTGATACTGTAATTCATTTAGACCCATGGTGGAATGTTAGTGCTGAAAATCAAGCAACCGATAGAGCACATAGAATTGGTCAAACTAGAAATGTTGAGGTAATTAAGCTTGTTGCCTCAGAATCAATAGAAGAAAGGGTTATTGAACTTCAAAATATTAAAAGGAAGGTTATAGAGGATATTATTTCTGATAATGATAAGTCTATAACTACATTTAGTTTAGAGGATATGAAGTTCATATTGAGCTAATATGGAAGAAATAAAGGATCCTAATAAGGAAGTAGATGAAATAAATCTTATTATGAATGAATATCATGATAAGAAAAATAAAATAGGTATATTATATAACGAATATACAATTAATTATGGTAAGGAATATAATATGGCTAATTTAGCAAATACCTTATTAAATTCATTTAATACTTTTGAAAAATTTTATGCGATTATTGAGGATAAGGTAGAGTTTGCTAAAAAGCTAAGAGATTTAGCTAATATGTCTATTGATTTATTAGAAATTAAAACAGAGGCTAATCTTGGAAAGATGAGATTAGGAAAGAAAAAAAGAATTGTAAAAAAGGAATATCCACTTAATAAGGAAAAACTGACAAATCTTTTGAATAAGATTGATGAAATCAATGATTTCCTAACAAAATTTTGTAAAATAGGCTAATTTGTCGAATAAAATACTTTACAAATGCGATTTTGTGTAATAAAATTTGTATTGTATTTGTTATGGAGGTATTTTTGAAATGATTAGAATTGGTATTTATGGTTATGGTAATCTAGCTCGTGGTGTAGAAGCAGCTATAAAGAAAAATGATGATATGGAATTAGTTGCTGTATTCACAAGAAGAGAGCCAGAAACAGTTAAGGTTAATACAGAAAATGTTAAGGTAGTTAAGGCTACAGATGTTACTAAATATAAGAATGATATTGATGTATTAGTAATTTGTGGTGGTTCTAGAACAGATTTACCTGTTCAAACTCCAGAATTAGTAAAATACTTCAATGTTATTGATTCATTTGATACACATGCCCATGTTAGTGAGCATTATCAAAATGTTGAAAAGAATGCATTTGAAACTAAGCACATTGGCGTAATTTCTATGGGCTGGGATCCAGGTATGTTCTCTTTAAATAGAGCTATTATGAATGCAGTATTACCTGATGGTAATGATTATACATTCTGGGGTAAGGGTGTATCTCAGGGTCATAGTGATGCAATTAGAAGAATTAAGGGTGTTAAAGACGCAAGACAATATACTTGTCCTGTTCAAAGTGCGCTTGATGCAGTAAGAAATGGAGAAAATCCAAAGCTTACTACAAGAGAAAAGCATACACGTTTATGCTACGTTGTAGCTGATCCTAAGGATTATGATAGAATTGAAAAAGAAATTAAGACAATGCCAGATTATTTTTCTGACTATGATACAACAGTAAATTTCATTTCTCAAGAGGAATTAGATAAGAATCATAAGGGCTTACCTCATGGTGGATTTGTAATTAGAACAGGTGAAACATCAAAGGGTGTTAAGCATGTTATTGAATATAGCTTAAAGCTAGATTCAAATCCTGAATTTACAGGTTCTGTAATTGTTGCATATGCAAGAGGCGCTTATCGTTTAGCTAAGCGTGGTGAATGTGGTGCTAGAACTGTATTTGATTTCGCACCAAGAGATATTGCTAAATGCTCATATGAGGAATTATTAAAACATACTTTATAAAAAAATATGGTGGTTGTACCACCATTATTTTTTATATATTGGACTTGATTGCTCTAATTTAAATAAATTTATATTATAAATAGAATCTAATATTAAAGATGCATTTAATTCTATGTCTAATGCTAAATTAATATTATGCTTAATATTTGTCAAAATATTAAGCTCTTTTTTTATTTTATTTAAATAATTTTTTCCTTTTTCGTTATATCCTAATACTCTAATAAAATCTATTTCATTATCATATATTTTATTAATATCATTTTTCTTAATATTTAGAAGAATATAGATAAGCATTCTTTTAATTCTTGTTTTAGTATATCTTTTAGATACAAGTGAGTCTATAAAAGAATTATAATCATTAAAATCCTTTATAGTATCTAATTTATTTTCTAATCCCTCATCTACAAAAAAGATTTCTTTTAATTCACTTTTTTTAGTTGATAATATTTTATATTTTAAATATTTAAATAATTCATTTTCATCTAATATATTGTTTTTATCTTTTGATACAAAATTTGGACAATATTTATCTAATAATGATAAATCATTTCTAATTGCTAATGCAGAAGTAATATGTTCGTCATTTGGCGTTAAATCCAAATAATTAGAATTGATTCTTTTTATTGTTTTTAATTCTATATTAAAATTATTTTGTTTGATTGCTTTAAAATAAAAATATCCTAATAAATCATTTGAAAGTAGATCAATATTTGATTTATTTTTATATGAATTAGAATAATCATCCTTATTATTAATATCATTTTCTTTTAAATAATATTCATTATAAATAGATATATCATTTAATTCACTACCAATCCATATTTCATCTACCTTAAGCATATTTAATATTTTAACTGCATTTGATGAAAATATATCAGCTCTTTCAATAGAATAAACTAATGGTAATTCTATAATTAGATCAATATTTGCTTCTAATGCTTGATGAGTCTTAGTAAATTTATCAAATAATGATAAATCTCCTCTCATAGTAAAAGAAGATGACATTACACAAATTAGTAAATCAGCATTAGATTTAGTTTTTACTTCATTTATATGATGAATATGACCATTATGTAATGGGTTATATTCAACTATTAATCCAACTATTTTCATAACATCACCTAGCATCATTATACAATTATTATTTAATAAATTAAATAAAGAAATAGTAATTGGAGGCTATTAATGATATAATTGATACAAGTGAGGTTTTGAAAAAATGAATTGGAATTTAAAATTATTATATGAAAATGAAGATGATTTAAAGCGTGATTTTGAATCATTAGATACTGATTTAGAAAATATAAAAAAATTAAAGGGAACATTAGGTACATATGATGGATTAAAAAAATATATGTATTTAAATAGAAACCTGTCATTAAATTTATCAAGATTATATTCTTATTATGCGATGCAAAAGGATATGAATCAAAAGAATCAGGAAAATGCTAGATTATTTTCTATCATTATGAATAAATATTATGATGTTATTTCAGGCTTAAGCTTTATAGAACCAGAGCTTATGAGCTATGGCAAGGATAAAATTATGGCATTAATTGATAATGAATTAGAGCCATTAAGATTCAGCTTAATTAAAATATTTGATTCAAAGAAGCATATTATGAGTGAAAAGGTAGAAGAGGTAATTTCAAATTATAATTCTGTATCAAATGCCTTTTCAAGATTATTTGATAATTTATCTATAGTAGATAGTAAGCCTGTAAAGGTTAAGCTATCTAATGGTGAGGTAATTGAATCTACTAAGCAGTTATTAACATATTATTTAGCTAAGCTAGATAATCAAAAGGATAGAAAAAAGGTTTTTGAATCTATCTATAAATATTATTATGATCATAAAGAAACATATGCGTCTATTTATGATGGTATGACATCTGCTGAATTAGCTTATGCTAAATCAAAAAATTATCAGGATATCCTATCTTCTCATTTAGATTCAAATAATATTCCATCAAGTGTATATTTATCTTTAATTAATACAACAAAGAAAAATACAGCTCCAATTAAAAAATATTATGAAATAAGAAAGAAATATTTTAATTTAAGTAAGCATCATACATATGATAGATTCTTAAAATTTAAGGAATCAAAAGTTAAATATAGCTATTTAGAATCTAAGGATATGGTATTAGATGCGACTAAGAGAATATCAGATGAATATTATAATAAGGCTAAGGAAGCTTTAGAGAATGGAAGAGTTGATGTATATCCATTAGATGGTAAATATAATGGCGCTTATTCAACAGGGGCTTATGATAGAGGTTCATTCATTTTATTAAATCATACTGATGATTTGAATTCAGCATTTACATTAGCTCATGAATGTGGACATTCAATTCACACATTATATGCAAATCAAAATCAAGCACCTGAAACTGCAGATTATACAATTTTTGTGGCTGAGGTTGCATCTACATTTAATGAGGCATTATTCTTAGATTATTTATTAGATAAAACAAATGATAAAGATGAAAAGATTTGCCTATTACAGGAAGCGATAGATGGAATTTTAGCAACTTTCTATCGTCAGGCATTATTTGCTGATTTTGAATATCAGGCACATAAACTAAAGGAAGAGGGTAAAACCTTAGATTCTGATATTTTAAGTGAAATATTTATTAAATTATATAAAACATATTATGGAATCAATATTAAGAGTGAAAAATATAAACAATTTGTTTGGGCTTATATTCCTCATTTCTATCATTCTCCATATTATGTATATCAGTATGCGACTAGCTATAGTGCATCTAGCTTAATTTATGAAAAGGTTAAATCTGGTGATAAGGAAGCACTAGATAAATATTTAAATATGCTTAAGAGTGGAGGTAGTGATTATCCTATTGAATTACTAAAGAAGGGTGGATGTGATTTAACTACTAGTGAGCCATTTTTAAGTGTAGTTAGAAAATTAGATAGATTAGTCAATGAACTTGAGGAATTATTGAATGAATAATTATATATTCAAAAATAATCCTTATGATTTAGTATTTGAATATCTATTTAATGAATATAAAAAAGAAAATAAAATTAATTCTAATTCAACTATTATTTATCCTGGATTAGATAAGGATATTATTTCTATATCAAATATTGCAAAAGATAATAATTTAAAATTAATTGTTATTGCTAAAAATGATTTAAATATAGAAATTATTAATATCATAAATCAAAATAATCATGAGCTTATTACTATTCCTTCTAGTTTAGAAATAGAAGAATTAATAATGATGGCTAATGATTTAAAGGAAGATATTGATAATAGCCTAATTATTAATTTATTTAAAGAGAAAAAGGCAGTAAGTGCTTATTTTAAGAATTCTAAGGAAATATATGAATGTTTTAATGAAAAGAATTTATATTTAGAATTAAGATTTGGTATATTTACAGGAATTGCTAAATATTTTAAGATGCAGGATTTTGATATTAATATTATTGGAATTAAAACAATAGATTATGATAGTGATTTAATTGATTTAGATTTATTTTCTGAAGTAGTAAAAGAGCCTATAAATTATTTAGATGATTCAATGGTTATAAAAATTTAAATATATGTATTCTTACTTGAAACTTATTATCATTTATGATAATATATCAAAGAATACTTTAAGATAGTCCAGAGAGGCTAACAAGATTACTGATGGTTTATATTATGCTATTACTAGTTTTCTAGTCTTTTGGACTGGAAAACTATTTTTTTTGAGGTGTAGCATGAGAGGTTTATTAAATTTAAAGGATTTGTCTACTGATAAGATCTTAGAATTAATCAAGTATGCAGAAAAACTAAAGAAGGGATTTAGAATTCAATATCCTGATAAGAAGATTGCGACTGTATTTTTTGAAAATTCTACTAGAACACATTATTCATTCCAATGTGCTTTAATGAATTTAGGTATTAAGATTATTGATGTAGATACATCACATTCTAGTGTTAACAAGGGTGAATCATTATATGATACAGTTAGAACATTAGAGGCATTAGGTGTTGATGGTATCGTAATAAGACATTCTAAGGATGATTATTATAAGGAATTAGAAAATATTAAAATCCCTATTTTCAATGGTGGTGATGGTAAGGCAAATCACCCAACCCAATCATTATTAGATTTAATGACTATTCATGAGGAATTTGGAAAATTCAAGGGCTTAAAGTGCTGTATCGTTGGTGATATTTCACATTCAAGAGTAGCCCATACAAATATTGAAATTATGCAAAGGCTTGGTATGGAGGTTTATATTTCTGGCCCTGAAGAATTTAATGATAATTCAGCTCCATATATCCCACTAGATCAGGCTATAGATGAAATGGATATAATTATGTTACTACGTGTTCAATTCGAAAGACATCAAGAAAAGATGAGTATTACTGTAGAGGAATATCATCAAAAGTATGGAATGACTGTAGAAAGGATGAAAAGAATGAAGGAAAAGGCCATTATCATGCATCCAGCACCATTTAATAGAGGTGTTGAGATTGCTGGTGAGGTTGCTGAATGCGAGAAGTCTAGAATTTTTGAGCAAATGACTAATGGCGTTTATGTAAGAATGGCTGTAATTTCTGATTCATTAGATGGTAACCTATAATGATATTATTAAAGAATGGAAAAATTATTGAAAATAATCAATTAGTTAAAAAGGATATTTTAATTGTTGATGATACTATTGCTGAAATAGAAGATGAAATAAATAAAGATAATGCAGAGGTAATAGATTGTAATAATTTATTAGTAATGCCTGGATTAGTTGATGTTCATGTTCATTTTAGAGAGCCTGGATATGAATATAAGGAAACTATTAAAACAGGAACATTAGGTGCGGCTAAGGGTGGAGTTACAACTTGTATGCCTATGCCTAATTTAAAGCCTACTCCTGATAATAGAGAAAATGTATTAAAGGAATTAGAAATAATTGAGAAGGATGCGATTGTTAATTGCTATCCTTATGGCTCTATAACTAAGGGCGAGCAAGGAAAAGAGCCTTCTAGGGTTGATGAATTTTATGATTTAGTTCATGCAATTTCTGATGATGGTATGGGGAATCATAATTTAGCTATTTTAGAGGATCAAATGAGATTAGCTAAAAAATATAATTTAGTTGTTGCCTCACATTCAGAGGATTTAAATTATGTTAAGAATAAAGCCCCTGAGGGTGAAATAATCGCTGTTGATAGAGAAATAGAATTAGCTAAGAAAATAGGCTGCAAATATCATTTCTGTCATTTATCAACTAGAAAATCAATTGAGCTTGTAAGACAGGCTAAAAAAGAGGGCTATACAAATATCACATGTGAAATAGCTCCTCATCATTTGGTTTTGAATCAAAGCCTAGTAAATTTAAATACAAATTATAAAATGAATCCGCCACTTAGAAGTGAGGATGATAGATTAGCCTGTGTTGAGGCATTAATTGATGGTACTTGTGATTGTATCGCAACAGACCATGCCCCTCATAGTGAGGCTGAAAAGGCATTAGAATTCTTAAAAGCTCCAAATGGTATTATAGGAATTGAAACAATGCTACCACTTATTTATACAGAATTTGTAATGCCAGGATTAATAACATATGAAAGAATGCTTGAGCTTATGGTATATAATCCCATTAAGATTTTTGAATTACCTAAGAGAGACTTAAAGGTTGGAATGATTGCTGATGTAATCGCAGCTGATATTAATCATTCACATATCTATTCCTATAGTGAGATTCAATCTTTAAGTAAAAATAGTCCATTTATTGGAAGAACTTTATATGGCTTTAATACATTAACAATCGTTAATGGAAAAGTAGTTTATAAAAAATAGAAAGGAAAAAAATTACATGAATAATAAGAAGCTTGTTTTAGAAACAGGAGAAGTATTTTTAGGTGTAGGATTTGGTGCTGATTGTGAAAAGGTTGCTGAATTAGTTTATAACACATCAGTTGTAGGCTACCAAGAGGCATTTTCAGATCCATCTAATTTAGAGTACATTATGGTTATGGGTTACCCTGTAATCGGTAGCTATGGCTTAACTGATGAGGATTATGAATCTGATAGCTTAACTATTTCAGGTTTAGTTGTAAGAGAATATAGTAAATATCCATCTAACTTTAGATATACTCATGAGCTAAGTGAGAAAATGGATGAGAATAATGTTCCTGGTATTTCTGGTTTAGATACTAGAGAGATTGTTAGAATCCTAAAGGAAAAGGGCTCTATGAGAGCTATGATAGCTAATATTGATACTGATACAAAGGAATGCTTAAAGAAGATTAAGGAATATTCAGTTCCAAAGGATGTTGTATCTAGAATTTCAACTAAGAAGGTATGGTATTCTCGTACCCTAAATTATAAATATACTGTTGCTTGTATAGATTTAGGCTTAAAAAAGAGCTTAATTAAAATGCTTAAGGATTTATCATGTAATGTTGTTGTACTTCCTTATAATTCATCAATTGAAACAATTATGAAATATAAGCCAAATGGATTATTTATTTCTGATGGTCCATCTAACCCATATGATATTGAAAATGTAATTGATACAATCAATACATTAAAGGGTAAAATGCCAATTTTAGGTGTTGGCTTAGGACAAGAAATTATCGAGCTTGCTTATGGTGCTAAGCTTTATAAGCAGCATGTAGGTCATAATGGATGTAATATTCCTGTTAGAAATTTAGCTAACAATAAGATTGAAATTACATCTCAAAATGATCAATATGCAGTTGATATTGAATCATTAAAGAAGACTAATTTAAAGCCTACACATCAAAATGTAATTGACGGAATCATTACTGGTGTTGAGGATTTAGAAAATAAGGTTATTGCTGTACAATATAATCCAGCTCCAACAGGAGACAGTGATTTTGTATTTGAAAGATTTATTAAATTAATGGGAGGTAAGAAGAATGCCTAAGCGTACTGATATTAAAAAGATTATGGTAATTGGTTCAGGCCCAATCGTTATTGGTCAGGCTGCTGAATTCGATTACGCTGGTACTCAAGCTTGTCTTTCATTAAAGGAAGAAGGATATGAGGTTATTTTAGTTAATTCAAATCCTGCAACTATTATGACTGACCCTAATATTGCTGATAAGATTTATATGGAACCACTAGATCTAGAGCATGTTGCTAAAATCATTAGATATGAGCGTCCTGACGGATTAATTGCATCTATGGGTGGTCAAACAGGCTTAAATTTAGGTATGCAATTAGCTAAGAAGGGTATCTTAGATGAATGTGGTGTTGAATTATTAGGTATTAAGGCTGAAACAATTGATAAGGCTGAGGATAGAGAGCTATTCAAGGAATTATGTATTAGTGTTGGTGAGCCAGTTATTGAATCTGAAATTGCTAATAATTTAGATGAAATTGTAAAAGCAGCTCATGATATTGGCTTCCCAGTTATTTTAAGACCAGCATTCACATTAGGTGGTACTGGTGGTGGATTTGCTAATAATGATGAGGAATTATTACCTTTAGCAAAGAACGCTTTAAAATTATCTCCTGTATCTCAGGTATTAGTTGAGAAGTCAATTAAGGGATATAAGGAAATTGAATTTGAAATGATGAGAGATAAAAATGACACTGTCATTGCTATCTGCTCAATGGAAAATATTGACCCAGTTGGTGTTCATACAGGAGATTCTATAGTTTTAGCTCCTGTTCAAACATTAACATTAAAGGAATTCTCTATGCTTAAGGCATCAGCCGTAAAGCTTATGAGAGCGTTAGATTTAGAGGGTGGATGTAATATTCAATTTGCATTAGACCCATATTCATTTAAATACTATTTAATTGAGGTTAATCCAAGAGTTTCTAGATCAAGTGCTTTAGCATCTAAGGCTTCAGGATTCCCTATTGCTAGAGTTTCATCTAAGATTGCTGTAGGTTTAACATTAGATGAAATTAAGATTGCTGCTACAGTAGCTTCATTTGAACCAACAATTGACTATGTAGTATGTAAATTCCCTAGATTCCCATTTGATAAATTCCAGGATGCAAATAGAAAGCTTTCAACACAAATGAAGGCAACAGGTGAGGTAATGTCAATTGGTAGAACAATTGAAGAATCATTATTAAAATCTGTAAGAAGCTTAGAGAATAAGGTAGATCATTTAGAATTACCATTCCTAAAGGATAAGTCTTTAGATGAATTATATGAATTCATTTCTAAGGAAACAGATGAAAGAATTTATGCTATTTGTGAAGCATTAAGAAAGAATGCTGACATTGATGATTTATATGATTTAACTAAGATTGATAGATTATTCTTAAGAAATCTATATAATATTGTTGAAATGGAAAAAACTATTAAGGAAAATCCAAAGAATATAGATGTATTATATGAGGCTAAGAGAATGGGATTCTCTGATTCATATATTGCTAGAACTTGGGGTATTTCTTATGTTGATGTTTATAATTTAAGAAAAGAAAATAATATTTATCCAGTTTATAAAAAGGTTGATACATGTGGTGCTGAATATTCATCTGATGTTCCATATTTATATTCAACATATGAGCATGAAAATGAATCAATTAGATCAGATAGAAAGAAGATTGTAGTATTAGGCTCAGGTCCTATTAGAATTGGACAGGGTGTAGAATTTGACTATACTACAGTTCATGCTATTTGGGGTATTCAGGAGGCTGGCTATGAGGCTATTATAATTAACTGTAACCCTGAAACAGTTTCAACAGATTATACTGTATCTGATAAATTATATTTTGAGCCTTTAACATTTGAAGATGTTATGAATGTTATTGATCATGAAAAGCCTGAAGGTGTAGTAGTAGCATTAGGTGGTCAAACAGCTATTAATTTAGCTGATAAGCTAGCTAAGCAAAATATTAAGATTTTCGGTACTCAGGCTGATGCAATCGATGTAGCTGAGGATAGAAAGCTATTCGAAGAGGCTATGAATGAAATTGGCATCCCTATGCCAAAGGGCTATGGTGTATTCTCAGTTGAGGAGGCTGTAAAGGCAGCTAATGAAATTGGATACCCAGTATTAGTTAGACCATCATTCGTTCTTGGTGGTAGAATGATGCACATTGTTTATGATGAGAAGGTATTAAAGGCTAAGGTTAAAGAGGCTGTTGCATTTGATAATGAGCACCCAATTTTAGTTGATAAATATGTATTTGGTCAGGAATGTGAAGTAGATGCTATCTGTGATGGTGATGATGTGTTCATTCCTGGTATTATGGAGCATATCGAAAGAACTGGTGTTCACTCAGGAGATTCAATGAGTGTTTACCCTCCTTATTCATTAAGCGAAGAGGCAAAGAAGACTATTGTAGATTATACTATTAGAATTGGTATTAAGCTAAAGATGGTTGGCTTATTCAATATTCAATTCATTGTTGATAAGAATAACAATGTATCAATTATTGAGGTTAACCCTAGATCATCTAGAACAGTGCCATTCCTAGCTAAATCTACTGATACACCTATTGCGAATATCGCAACTAAGGTAATGCTTGGTGCTAAGCTAAAGGATTTAGGATATGTTGGCTTAGGTAAGAAGCGTAAGAGATGGTATGTTAAGACACCTACATTCTCATTCACAAAGCTAACTGGTCTAGATGTTGTATTATCACCTGAAATGAAATCTACAGGTGAAGCAATCGGTTATGATTATTCATTAAATAGAGCCTTATATAAATCTTTAAAGGCTTCTAATACAAGAGTATCTAATTATGGTACAATATTAGCGACTATCGCTGATGCTGATAAGGAAGCAGCTCTTCCTTTAATTAGAAGATTCTATAAGCTAGGATTTAATATTGAGGCAACATCAGGTACAGCTGATTTCTTAAAGAAGAATGGAATTAAAACTCGTGCTAAGAAAAAGATTAGTGAGGGTAGTGAGGAAATCCTTGATTCTATAAGAAAGGGCTATGTTACTTATGTTATTAACACATCTACTGAGGGTGTTAATCAAAATATTGATGGTAAGCTAATTAGACGTGCTGCCATTGATAATAATGTTACTGTATTCACATGTCTTGATACTGTAAAGGTATTATTAGATGTATTAGAAGAGGTAACAATGGGAATTTCTGTAATTGATAAGGAGTAGATAAAAAATGAAAGAAGTAGAGTTAACAATTACACAAAACGAAAAGGTATCTAAAGATATTTATCTAATGAGACTTGAGGGAGATGTAAGCGAGATTAAGAACTGTGGTGAGTTCATTAATATAACTTTACCTTCTCACTACTTAAGAAGACCAATATCTGTTTCAGATTTTGGTGAAGGCTATGTTGATATCTTATTTAAGGTTATTGGCCTTGGTACTAAGGATATGACAGCATTAGAAATTGGCTCTAAGCTAAATTGCTTAGTTGGTTTAGGCATGGGCTTTAATTTAGATAAAACAACTAAGCCAACATTAATTGCTGGTGGTATTGGGGTCGCTCCAATGTTTTCAGTAATTAGAATGTATAATGAAAAGGGCATTAAGCCTCAAATGATTTATGGTGCTAGAAGCAAGGATGATTTAGTATTATTAGATAAGCTAGCTAAATTAACTGATTTACATATTTGTACTGATGATGGCTCTTATGGCTTTAAGGGTACTGTGCTTGATTTAATCAAGGCTGAAAATCTAAATATTGAATATTATTATTCTTGTGGACCATATAGAATGCTTGAGGCATTAGCTAAGGCATATCCTAATGGAGAGGTTTCATTAGAGGCTCGTATGGGATGTGGCTTTGGTGCTTGTATGGGATGCTCAATTAAGACAACTAATGGACCTAAGAGAGTATGTAAGGATGGTCCTGTATTTAATGCAAGTGAGGTGGAATTTTAATGAATACTAAGATTAATTTTTTAGGTAAGGATTTTAAGAATCCAATTATTCCAGCCTCTGGTACATTTGGATTTGGTTATGAATATGCAGAATTATATGATATTAATTGCTTAGGCTCTATATCATGTAAGGGTACTACATTAAATCCTAGATATGGTAACCCATTACCTAGAATTGCTGAATGTCCTGCTGGATTAATTAATTCAATTGGACTTCAAAATCCAGGTGTTGATAAGGTTATATCAGAGGAATTACCAAAGCTAGATAAGGTTTATAGTGACCAAATTATCGCAAATGTAGGTGGACATTCTCAATTCGAATATGTTGAAACATGTAAAAGATTATCAAAGTGTGATAAGGTATTCGCAATTGAATTAAATATCTCATGCCCTAATGTTGAGGGTGGAGGTATGGCATTTGGTGTTGACCCTGATACTGCCTATACATTAGTTAAGGCTGTTAAGAAGGCATGTAAGACAAAGCCAATTATTGTTAAGCTTTCACCTAATGTTACTGACATTGTAAAGATGGCTAAGGCTGTTGAAGAGGCAGGAGCTGATGCTATAAGCTTAATTAATACATTAGTAGGTATGAGAATAAGCCTAAGAACAGGTCAGCCTATTATCGCAGTTAAAAAGGGTGGATATTCAGGACCTGGTATATTCCCTGTAGCATTAAGAATGGTATATGAGGTATCTCATGCTGTATCAATTCCTGTAATTGGTATGGGCGGTATTTCTAATGCATATGAGGTTTTAGAAATGATGATGGCTGGTGCTTCACTAGTTATGATTGGTTCTGAAAATCTAGTAAATCCATATGCTTGTCGTGATATCATTAATGATTTACCAAGAGTTATGAACGAATTTAATATTGATGATTTAAGCACAATCATCGGAAAGGCAAAATAAAATGAGAGATGTTATTATAGCTTGTGATTTCAAGAACAAAAATGATTTATATGAATTTTTAAAGCCATTTGATGGTTTAAATCCATATTTAAAGGTAGGTATGGAAATCTTCTATAAGGAAGGACCATCATTAGTTAGAGAGCTTCATGAAAAGGGATTTAAAATCTTCTTAGATTTAAAATGCCATGATATCCCTAACACTGTAGAGTCAGCTATGAGAAATTTAGGTGAATTAGGTGTTGAAATCACTAATGTTCACGCAGCTGGTGGTATTAAGATGATGGAGGCTGCAAGACGTGGCTTAGATTCAACTGAAGCAGGAAAGAAGACTAAGCTAATTGCAGTTACACAATTAACTTCAATTTCACAGGAAGTATTAGAAAATGAATTATTAATTAAAGAAAATTTAGCTGACGTTGTAAAGCAATATGCTCTAAATGCAAAATCTGCAGGCTTAGATGGTGTTGTATGTAGCGCACTTGAGGCTCCAATTATTAAAGAATTAGGCCTATTAAGTGTAACACCTGGTATTAGATTTGCTGATAACTCAGTAGATGATCAAAAGCGTGTAGCAACTCCAGCATTAGCTAAGGAGTTAGGCTCAACATATATTGTTGTAGGAAGAAGTATTACTAAGGCAGAGGATCCAGTTGCTGCCTATAAGAGATGTGTAAAGGAGTTTTGTTAAAATGAATGAAAAGGAATTAGCAGTAGAGGTTGCTAAAAATTTACTAAAGATTAAGGCTGTATTCTTAAAGCCAAATGACCCATTTACTTGGGCATCAGGAATTAAATCACCAATTTATTGTGATAATAGATTAACATTATCTTTCCCTGATGTAAGAAAGGTAGTAGAGAATGGCTTAGCTGAAACTATTAAGAAGTATTATCCAGATGTTGAGGTAATCGAAGGTACTTCAACTGCAGGTATCGCTCATGCAGCTATGGTTGCTGAAATCCTAGGCTTACCTATGGGCTATGTTAGAGGTGGAGCTAAGGACCATGGTAGAGGAAACCAAATTGAAGGTATCGTACCAGAGGGAAAGAAGGTTGTAGTTGTTGAGGATTTAATTTCTACAGCTGGTTCATCTTTAGAGGTTGTTGAAGTATTAAGAGAAGCTGGTGCTAATGTATTAGGTATCGTTTCTATCTTTACTTACGGCTTAAAGAAGGGTATTGAAAGATTAGAGGCTGCAAAATGCGAAAATCATTCAATTTCTAATTTTGAAACATTAGTAAATGTTGCAGCAAAAGAGCAATATATTAGCGAAGCTGATATTAAGAAGGTATTAAAATTCCAATCTAATCCAAGTGATCCATCTTGGATGGAAGCATAATTAAAAGAACAATAAAATGATTTAAAGTGGTGATAAAATGTTCGATTTAGAATCGATCACTGATCCATCCTTTATAAAGAAATTATCAATTAAGGAATTAAATGAGCTTGCAAAGGACATAAGATTATTTTTAATTGATAATATTTCTAAAACAGGAGGCCACCTATCTAGTAATCTTGGTGTTGTTGAAATTACAATAGCTATGTATTATGTTTTTGACCCAGAAAAGGATAAATTCCTTTTCGATGTAGGTCATCAATCATATGTTCATAAAATTTTAACAGGAAGAGCTAAGGATTTTAAAACATTAAGACAATATGGTGGAATGTCAGGATATATTTCAAAAACTGAATCTAAATATGATATATGGGAATCTGGTCATTCATCAACATCTATCTCTGCTATGGCAGGTATGCTAGTAAATGATAACGAAAGTGATAGAATCATTACAGTAATAGGTGATTCATCTATTACAAATGGTATTGCCCTAGAGGGATTAAATTATATTGGTGAAAAAAAAGATAAAAGAGCTATTATTATTTTAAACGATAATAAGATGGGTATATCAAAGTCAGTTGGTGCCTTTTCTAAGATGTTTTCTAGAATGAGAGGTACTCGCTTTTATCGTGGCTTTAAAGCATTTTTAATTCATATTTTACCAAGAATTATAGTAAGAATATTCCATAGATTAAAACGAAGCTTTAAGGCTTTAATTCAGCATGATAATATGTTTGAGGATATGGGATATGATTATTATGGACCATATGATGGTAATAACATAAAAACATTAATTAAATTATTTGAAAGAATTAAAACTCATACTGATTCACCTGTAGTTTTACATTTAAATACTATTAAGGGTAAGGGCTATAAAATTAGTGAGGAGGATAAGAATGGAGATTTCCATGGTGTACCTCCATTTGACCCACTAACAGGAGAGCCTTTAAAAAAGCCTCAAGGTATAAGCTATAGTGAGGCGGTTTCAAATTATTTAATTGAAAAAAGAAAAAATAATGAATTTGTTGTAATTACTCCTGCAATGCTTGCAGGCTCTAAGCTATTAAAATTCCAAGCTGAATATTCTAGTGATATATTTGATGTAGGAATTGCTGAAGAGCACGCAGCTGTAATGGGAGCTGGTGTTGCATTAAATAATAAGAGAGTTGTATTATTAATGTATTCTACATTTGCTCAAAGAGCATTTGATGAATTTTTAAATGATATAGCTCGTCAGGATTTACCTGTTATTATCGGTATCGATAGGGCAGGTATAGTAGGAGAGGATGGAGCGACACATCAGGGTATTTATGATGTTGCAATGTTCTCATTAATGCCTAATTTCATTATTACAATGCCAAGAAACCAACAAGAGCTGATAGGATTATTCAATTATGCCTTTTTAGAGAAGCATCCGATTGTAATAAGATATCCTCGACAAAGAGAATTAGAATCTAACATAGATTATAATTATGTATCAAATCTAAATTGGGAATTATTAAATAAGGGAACTAAATTAAATATTTTAGGATATGGTACTGATATTGAAAGAATCAGTAAATTAGTTAAGGATAATAATTTAGATTCAAATGTTTATGATTGTAAATCAATAAAGCCAATGGATTTAAATGCATTAGATTCAATATTTAATAATGGATTACCAATTTTAGTATTTGAACAAGTAGTATCTAGTGGTACTCTATATCATAAGATACTAGAATATAAGGAAGAAAAGAATTATAAATCTAAGGTTTACAAGCATTCATTTGATACTAATACATTGATTCCTCATGGCTCAATGAATGATATTTACGAGCATTTTGGATTATCAAATGATGATTTATTAAAAGCAATAAAGGATTTACTATAAATGAAAAGGGACTATTCAAGCGAATAGTCCTTTTATAATTTCTTTAAATATTCAATTATTTCATCTACTAAAAAGCTTGGAGTAGAAG
>Ga0247610_10002010_pt1 | contig 24158 bp, 24 predicted proteins | sample 174DNAGHGhighgp2_FD_193483 | JGI IMG/M metagenome (GOLD analysis project Ga0247610, IMG submission 193483) | Sheep rumen microbial communities from Palmerston North, Manawatu-Wanganui, New Zealand - 1742 DNA GHGhigh gp2 | ecosystem: Host-associated > Mammals > Digestive system > Stomach > Rumen...
GACCATCGCATCGGATGTGGTTCCTGCAGTGTCGTCAGCCACCTTTGCCGAAGGATATGTGTGGAGCGTGAATAACGACAACGGCTATAATATTTGCAGGTCAAACTTTGATGCCACAAACAATCTCATTGGATTGCCTGAAGTGATGATTGCAAACGTCTCCTATGTCAACGATATGGCATATAACCCCGCTGACGGATTGGTTTATCTCATCACGGAAGAGCACCTGAAAAGCTTCAATCCGGCTGACCCCAGCAATATCCAAGACCATGGCGTGATAGAGCACGATGGCTTCAATTTGGCTATCGACATGGAGGGAAACGCTTATATGATAAGTTCTTGGGGCGAGTTTGGCATGCTGGATCTTTCCAATGCACAATTGACCGTAATCAACTCAATTGATTTGCCTTTAAAAATGTCTTTTGACATGCTGACGGGCGAATTGTTTGGCGTCCATTATGGCAATCTGTATCAGCTTGACCCCTATACCGGTGCATATACCCTATTGGGTGCGCTCCATGGTGGAGGCAACAGCTATGACCCGACTTGCCTGTTTATGACCTACAGCTCAACTCCTTCGGAATTCACGGTCGGCAACTTGATTTATCGCGTCAATGACGACCAAACTTCCGTTACGGTCATTGGCCATGTGGACGGTTACAATGCACAAGGGGCGTTGGTCATTCCTGAATTGGTGAGTTACGAGGGCCATGACTATGCCGTGACGGTCATCGGAAACGCTGCATTTATGTATTGTTTCTATTTGACAAGTTTGACCATTCCGAACTCAGTGAGCACTATCGAAGAGGCTGCATTTGCCTACTGTTCAGGTTTCACCGGTGATTTGGTGATTCCGAATTCTGTCAACACCATCGAGGCAAGTGCCTTCCACACATGCTATGGTTTTGACGGAACACTGGTATTGGGTAACGGTGTCACGAGCATAGGTGTCTGGGCTTTCAACTCATGCGACGGCTTAACTGGCGTTTTGAACATTCCGAGCAATGTGGCATCCATTGGCGAAGACGCTTTCGTGTATTGTAAATTCGACGACATAGTGGTCGACCCTGAAAACCCCAATTTTGACTCAAGAAACGACTGCAACGCCATCATTGAAACAAGCACGAACGAACTGACCACAGGTTGCAAGAATACGGTTATTCCTAATTCCGTCACTGTCATTGGCAACAACGCCTTCAAGGGCATTACAGGGATGACTTCGATAGAGATACCGAATTCGGTGGTTTCCATTGGAGACAATGCCTTTGCTTTTTGCTTCGATTTGACGGGTGACTTGGTGATTCCGAATTCAGTTGAAACCATTGGTGAGAGTGCGTTCTTCCAGTGCGAAGGATTAGATGGGAAACTGGTTATAGGCGAATCTGTTTCCTCCATCGGCGATATGGCCTTCAGGAAGTGCTCACACATTTCGTCGGCGGTTTCTTTGGCCACCACACCTCCTGCTCTTGGAAATGATTTGGGAGGCATGGCATTTGCCGAATTTGGTATCCAAACGCTTACCGTTCCATGCGGATGCGTTGAGGCTTACCAAAACTCTCAATGGTATGACCCAATCGGACTGAATGGCTTCAACGAGTTTATCGAGGATTGCACCGCGGTTTCGGAAATTAGCGATATTGTTACCGCCGTTTATCCGAATCCCACTAACGGTATGATAAAGATTGAGGCTGAAAACATGAAGAACATCAGCATTTTCAATATGCTTGGCGAAAGAGTGTTTGAAGGCACCGCCTATGGCGACACCTTTGAATTTGACTTCAGCCATCAAGGTGCCGGCATCTACTTCATCAAAGTGGTGTCCATGAAGGGCATCGAGACCATGAAGGTTACGGTTAGGTAATCACGCACCTCTTTAAGAAAAAACAAAGAGTCGTTGCTCGAAGGGGCGACGACTCTCTTTTTCTAAATATAGAGCAGTAATTACGGCTTAACAGCCCTCTTGTATGCGCGCCTCCGCATGAAAGGCGTCGTCTCGTAGTCGCCGAAGAGCGACTGCACCTTGTAGTTCTCCTCCAACTGAGGGTTCATGATGATGGTGTCGATGCCCCGCTTGATGCAGTTCTCGTGAAGGTACTTGAACAACAGCACCGGGATGCCGCATTGCTGATACTCGGGCATCACGCCCATGATCAATGCCTCAAGGGTGTCGTTCTTCTTCAAGGCCTTCAAGATATTAATGAAGCCAAACGGGAACAGACGTCCGTTGGATTTCTTCACCGCTTTGGATAGCGAAGGCACGCAGAAGATGAATCCTATAGGCTTGTCGTTGGCATCGACGGCCAAGGCGACGAAGTCTTTGTCGAGGATGGGAACGTAAGTCTTCAGGTAGGCGTCAATTTGCTTGTCTGTCAAAGGCGAGAAACCATTCAAGGGCGCGAATGCCTCGTTATACATGTGGAAGATCTCCCTCCCATAACGGTCTCCCATCTCTTTCATGCTGTGCGGCTGCACCACATGCACCTTGAATCGCTCCTCTATCAGGTTGGCGAACTGGAACATCGAAGGCAGCTCCTTGCTTACCTCAAGCGTCCGTTGGGTCCAGTCGACGTCTTTCGTGAAGCCGAGGCGTTCCAGCATCTCGCCGTAATACGGATAGTTATAAAGGCAGGTGAACGGGCTGAGGTGTTCATAGCCTTCCACCAGAAGGCCTTCCTTGTCCATGTCGGTGAATCCCCATGGGCCACGCATCTCGGTGCGCCCGCGTTGTTGACCCCAGTCGGCAACGGTATCGATCAAGGCGCGCAACACTTCCTCGTCTTCGATGAAGTCGAGCCAGCCGAAACGGACGATATTCTCCGTATCGTCGGCCTTGTGGTTGACGATGGCGGCCTCGCGTCCCACGATTTCGTCGCCACGGTAGGCCAAGAAGCAGTCAGCCTCGCAAAAGTCGTAGGCGCCGTTTTTCTCTGGGTTGAAGGTGTCGTATTCGTCGCCTTCCAAGGCAGGTACCCAATTCGGGCAGTCTTTATATAAATGGAGTGGAAAAGTCACAAACTTCTTCAACTGCTTGTGACTTTCCACCTTTTCGATTCGGATGCTCATAGGCTTAAAGGGTTGAATTCGCGCTGATAAAGTCAATGACCTCCCCCACCGTGGTGAACTTTGGATTGCCTTCGAACTTGAAAGCGAACTTGTTCTCGATAGCGAGGCTCAGCAGCAAGATGGTCAATGAGTCCAAGCCCACATCGCGGACAAGCTGTGAGTCTTCATTGATCGTGCTGAAATCAGCGGACGGCTTGATGAGCTTCAGGATTTCCTTCAGCTCGTTGAAAATCTGTTCTCTTTCCATGGCTTATTGGTTTCTTGAGACTTTCATGGCGCCAGTACGCTTGAAGTCCTCCTTACGCACTGTGACTTTACTAACACGATGGGTTGAGGGTAACTCAGCATTCACTTTGCCGACTAAATCCTTGAAATAGGCTTCCACTTCTTCCCATGGGCCATTGCCAAACTCCTCCATACGGGGCAATATCTCGATGGCAATCACCTGACGGCCGTCCAATTCGTCTTCCTTGACGAGGCAGTCGCGGAGCTTCGGGTCCTTGTAGAAAGGCTCTTCGATGCTCTCGGGGCTGACGTTCTCGCCGTTGGAGAGGATGATGAGGTTCTTGATACGGCCAACGATGTACATGTAGCCTTCTTCATCGAAACGCACGAGGTCACCCGTCTTGATCCAGCCGTCCTCGGTAAGAGTTTCGGCTGTCTTTTCAGGATCGCCATAGTAACCGAGGAATACGTTGTCGCCACGGAACCACAACTCGCCATCAACCACTTTCGCCTCTTGTTCAGGATAGAGCTTGCCAACTGAGGTGGGACGCGACTTCACGTCAATATTGCCAGTGGTGAGGTTGGCGCCCTCAGTCATGCCATAGCCTGCAAACAGGTGGATGCCCAACTCATCGAACTCCCCGATGAGTTTCGGAGGAACATTGGCCGCACCCGAGATGATGAATCCCAGTTGTCCACCCAGGAAGGGTTTTCCATACATCTTGACCAGACCCAACAGAATCTCGCAGATGCCAGGAACGGCAACAAGGCATGTAGGACGAATGACGGGGAATTTCGTGACCGTCTCTTTGGTGTTGCCAGCAGAGAACCAGGCACCGCCTTCCATCAGGACGGACAAGGTGCTACGGACCAGGCCAAATACATGGCTCAAGGGCAAAACACAGGCATAACGATGATGACCAAGTTGGCTACCCGGAGCGTAGACGCCATTCAAGGCACCACGCATCAAGGCGCGATGAGGCAGCACGGCACCCTTAGGCGCACCCGTGGTGCCACCCGTGAAAAAGATGGCGGCGGGGTCATCCTTGTCAACCGTAGCCACAGGAGCGGTATGATCGGCGCAATCGGTGATGGCGATAGCCTTGCATGGCACGCCATTCACTGCCTCGGCGAAGTCCTTGCCGTAAGCCAACACCTTTACGCCAAACTTCATGCAGCAACCCACAACGGCTTGAGGAGGAAGCTGCGAAGGCAGGTTGATGGCCACATAACCGGCAGAAGTGACGGCAAGAAACATCTCAACCGCCTCGACGGTAATGTTGTCGAGAATGGCCACCCTGTCACCTTTTTGAAGACCTAACTCGTTCAACAAAGCACGCTTACGGGCTATAATGTCACAGGTTTGCTTATAGCTTAATGTGGTCACTGTATCGGATAAGCAAGGCAGTTCTGCCCATTTTTGCTCAATCCATGTAACGAATTCGGGAAATGTTGGGATAAACCTCAATTGTGCAAGTTCCTCTGCGGGAAGCATGCTCGGAAAATACTCCTTGTTTGTAATAATTGATTGGTTATTAGACATATAACAAAATTTAACTGTTCGTTTTTTTGAATCGATAAAAATACAAAAAATAGTTGAGATGAGACATTTGTCTGAGAAAAAACTTCATTAAATGACATATAGTGCTATGATTGAAGCCGTTACTTTGATGATGAGGTTGAGTATAATGTATTATTTCGACAAAGAAACAATCTTGGAATCTTTAGTTTTTCCTATCTTTGCAGAATCAAACGATGAACATAAACCATGCCCAATCCATCTAATAAACAAGAGCTTCTCGCCGCCATGGCCGACGGCTATGCCAAACTGAATGAACAAATTGCAAAGATGAGCGAAGTGGCGATAGCAGCCCCCTTCGACTTTGCCGCCGACCCGAAGAAATGCGGTGTGCGCTGGCAGTACGACCACTGCCTCCGCGACCTGCTGATCCACCTCTACGAGTGGCAGGTGTTGATGCGCGAGTTTGTGAACAACATCCGTGAAGGTCATCCGCATGACTACCTGCCCGACGAGTACCGCAAGAACTACCACGAGATGGACAAGATGCTGGTAGATAAGCATCAAAACACGCCTTTGGAGGAGGCCAAACGCTTGCTGCAAGTGACCCACAAGGAGATGCTCTGCCTCGCCGAGAGCTTCACTGAAGAGGAACTCTTCACCAAAGGCTACTACAAAAACACCTACACCACCGACATGGCGGCCTACTTCGTGAGCGTCACCTCAAGTCCTTACGGGCAAGCGGTGAAGCTGTTGAAGACGCATCAGAAGAACCTCAAGAAATAACATGGGCACAGCAACGCCATACGAATTCGATGCCATCATCATCCAAAACGAAGATATGGATGCCGCATACGTTGAGGTTCCTTTCGACATCAAGGCGCTCTTTGGCAAAGGTAGGCTGGCGGTCCATGCCACCTTCGACGGCGTGCCATACGACGGGCAGATCGTCAAGATGGGAACGCCATGCTTCATCATCGGTGTGAGGAAGGACATCCGAAAACAAATTGGCAAGACTTTTGGCGACACGGTGCATGTGACATTTTACGAAAGACAATAATACACAAACAATGCCTTCCATTAATCGTTGGCATTTTAAATAAGAAATGAAAAAACTAAAAGAAGGAAACTGTTGGAAAGCTTGTTTTGACCAAAAACACAACAAGTACGTGGGCCGTATCGTTTGCACCAACCGAGAAGGACAGACGCGTGAACTCTATGAAATCACTAGAGAGGTTTTCAATCGATTGGGGTCGTTTCCCGATGACTACGACGACGAATGTCTGATCCGAACCGGGAAACTGTTGTTTCGTTTCGAAGACACCATGTATGGAACGCTGGGACCCGTTAATACGGTATATGACGACAACTATACCGAAAGTGACTGGCATGAAGCGTACAAATCGCTGACTCAAAAATAGCACTATGACGAATCTGGAAAAATGCAATGCTGGAATAGAGTATTCGTATGCCGATGAGGAACTGATTGCCCTCAAGACCGAGGCCATTCGGCAGTGCGAGATCTTCAACGCCATCGACGGGCGCGACTACATGGCGCAGTACCGTCACCTGCAGCAGATGCTGGGCGCTGTGGGCGAGCGCGTGTGGATTGCCAAGACCTTCAACTGTGACCGTGGCAAGAACATCTTCATCGGCGACGACTTCACCGGCAACCACAACCTCACCATCCTCGACATCCGCGAGGTCTATATCGGCAACCATGTGATGATTGGCCCGAACACGCTGATTACCACCGTCGGGCATCCCCTATCGCCCAAAGGTCGCAGAGAGTATCACGCTTTGGCCAAGCCCGTGCGCATAGGCAACGATGTGTGGATTGGCGGCAACGTCACCATCCTGCCCGGCGTGATCATCGGCAACAACGTGGTGGTGGCGGCAGGGGCTGTGATCAACAAAGACGTTCCTGATAACACTTTAGTGGGCGGTGTGCCGGCGAGGGTTATTAAGGTGATTGAGGATGATGTTTGAATTTGAATAACATATAAAAACCACATCATAAATGAAGATAATCATCATCGACGGAGGCCCGCGTGCAACATTCAACACGGCCTCGATGCTTAAGAAATTCGCTGAAGGAGCTGGTTCCGTCAGCGACGAAATCGAGGTGAAGACCATTCGCCTCTATGCCCTCGACTACAAAGGCTGCATGTCGTGCATGGCCTGCAAAATCAAAGGCAAGGCCTCGCAGGTGTGTAAATACAAGGATGCTTTGACTCCTGTCTTGGAGGAGATTGCGCAAGCTGACGGTTTGGTATTAGGTTCGCCCAACTATTTCGGTGAAATCACTGGCCAGATGAGGGCTTTCTTGGAGCGTTTGGCCTTCCCCTGGCTCTCCTACAACGACTACAGCATCACCGCCCCGAAGCGGATGCCCGTGGTGCTGGTGGAGACGCAAAACGGTGGCGTGGGCGGCAGCAACTGCAACGGCTACGGCACGATGGAGCCTTGCATCGCCAAAGCCCTCGGACAACCGAAGAAACTGTTTGCCAACAACACCTACCAAGTGAAGAACTACGACAATTTCGAGTTGGGAGGATTCTCGGAGGAAGCCAAACGCAGGTATCGCGAGGAGCACTGGGAAGAAGACCTGCAAAAGGCCTTCGATGCTGGCCGACAGATGGCGGAAACGATTATTAAGGCGTGATGAGAAAGCTTTTACTGATATTAGCCTTGGCCTGTTCCTTCAACCTTTTTAGCCAAACCATCGACACGGTAGCGATGCGTTCGGCCATCGAGAGGCAGTTGGTGACCTATCCTGAATCCACATTGCAGGACATTTACAAGAGTTTCTACCAAGAGCATTTTGGCCCAGGCCATATCATCAGCGACACGGCCTCGGCGCGACGCTATCTGATGCGTGAACTCTCGGAAATGGGCAAAACCCAATCGCCTTATTTTGAGCCAACGGGGAGCCAAGGCGATTACATTCGCGTATATCTCTCTGCTGTCGCCAACAGCCTGATTACCGCCGAGCAACTTTTGGATGCTTTTGTCAGAAGTGCCAATTCAAGGCAGGAGCCGACCGTCAGTTGGTTGGAAAAATGGGAAACCATAGTCAGCATTATTCAAGCCAACAAGATGGAAATCGAAGGCTTCGAAACCAACCTTCCCCTGCTGACCGAAGCCGCCCGAAACAACCAAGCCGTGCACCACAGCCGCCGCTACAACGAGGCATATCACCCGCATTACCGCATCGTGGAGCGCGGCATTTTTGAGCGGGAATTATATCCTGCACTGAAATAACCCCAGCTTCTTCTTTCGTTATTGTAGTTATCATTTATTATTATTAATCTGAAACACAATAACTTATAAACAATTTCAAAATTAGTGCATTTTTTTGGTACATTGTATCAGAAAATGCACTATTTTTGCACAATCAAACAAATAGATAAATTTATATCGAATGGCAGCGCAGCACAATACATCACTTGTAGTACAGAAGTCGACATTGAGTCGGTTGCCGCTTTACTATAGCCACATCCGCAAGATGCAGCAGCAAGGCGACAAATATGTTTCGGCTGCCGCCATTGCCCAAAGCCTCAACCTCAACCCCGTTCTGGTTCGCAAAGACCTGTCGGGTGTGAGTAGCGTGGAAGGAAAGCCTCGCGCTGGTTTTGAAATCGATACCTTATTAAATGATTTGAGCGAGTTTTTGGGTTACAACAAAGTGGACGAAGCCATACTGGTTGGCGTGGGTAGCCTCGGTCGACTGATTCTGACCAACACGGAGTTTTCGAGCATGGGTTTAGACATCGCTGTAGGATTCGACAAAGATCCCGATCTGGTTGGTCTCCAAATTGGGAGTAAATATATCCTGCCCATGGAAAAGATGGAGAGCTACATCAAACGCACTGGTGTCAAAATCGGCATCATCACCGTGCCCGCCGACCAAGCCCAAAGTGTGTGCGACCAAATGGTGGAATGCGGTATCCTCGCCATCTGGAACTTTGCCTTCACCCTACTTAACGTGCCAAAAGGCATTCTCGTGAAAAACGAGAACCTCCCCTCCTCTCTCGCCGTGCTGTCGCAACAGCTTGCCAAGAAATTGAGCAACGTCAAATAATCAATACAATTTCCAATTTACATAAACTAATAAATTGATAGTAACCAAAGAGAAGAAACCCAATATTCAAAATCAATAAAAAAATATCGAAATAAGAAAAGATCAACCAATTACCGAAAACAAAAGGATTTTCAACAACCAATAACCAAACCAAAAACAACATTAAAACCAAAATAAAATGAATAGATTCACATTACCGAGAGACCTTTATCATGGTGAGAACGCTTTAGAAGCATTGAAGACCTTTACAGGCAAACGCGCTGTTATCTGCGTTGGCGGAGGAAGCATGAAACGCTTTGGATTTTTGGACAAGGCCATTGCCTACATACAAGAAGCCGGCATGGAAGTGAAAGTGATTGACGGCATCGAGCCCGACCCGTCGGTGGAAACCGTGATGAAAGGTGCAGCCGTGATGCAAGAGTTCCAACCCGACTGGATTGTGGCCATCGGCGGAGGTTCACCCATCGACGCAGCCAAAGCCATGTGGATTAAATATGAATACCCTGAGACCACTTTCGAAGACATGTGCAAAGTGTTCGGTCTGCCCAAACTGAGAAACAAGGCCCATTTCTGCGCCGTTTCGTCCACTTCAGGCACAGCCACCGAAGTGACCGCCTTCTCCATCATCACCGACTATGCCAAGGGCATCAAATATCCCATCGCCGACTTTGAAATCACGCCCGATGTGGCCATCGTCGACCCAGCCTTGGCCCAGACCATGCCCAAGAAGCTTGTGGCTCACACCGGTATGGATGCCATAACGCATGCCATTGAAGCTTACGTCTCGACTGCCCACTGCGACTACACCGACCCGCTGGCCATGCACGCCATCAAGATGATCCAAAGAGACTTGGTGAACTCGTACAATGGCGACGTGACCGCCCGCAACGAGATGCACAATGCCCAATGCCTCGCCGGCATGGCCTTTTCCAACGCCCTGTTAGGCATCGTCCACTCGATGGCCCACAAGACGGGAGCCGCGTTCGCCGACTACGGCGCACACATCATCCATGGTGCAGCCAACGCCATGTATCTGCCCAAAGTGATTGCCTTCAACGCCAAGAATCCCGAGGCCAAACAACGCTACGGTGTCATCGCCGATATTATGAACCTTGGCGGCAACAACGATGACGAAAAGGTGGCCCTGCTCATCGCCGCATTGCGCAAGATGAACGACGACCTCAACATCCCGCACTGCATCAAGAACTACGGTGCCGACTCCTACCCTTGCGAACAAGGTTTTGTGCCTGAGAACGTGTTCCTCGAAAGGTTGCCCGAAATCGCCAAGAACGCTATCGGTGACGCCTGCACAGGCTCCAATCCGCGCATCCCGACGCAAAAGGAGATGGAAGAGCTGCTGAAGTGCTGCTACTACGATACCGAAGTTAATTTTTGAGTTGATATAACCATTTGACAGGCGGGCAGCCAATAAAAGGCTGCTCGCCTAAAATGGTATATAGCATTACAACAAATCTATTCAAACAAAAACAACCCTTTAAAACTAACCCAAAATGAATATTAAAGTATGCATTGGCAGTTCATGCCACCTGAAAGGTTCCTACGATGTCATTCTAGCTATGAAAGACATCCTCAAGAATATGACGTTGAAGACTCCGAGCTGAACAACGCATCCTACTACGGCCGTATCTTTGCCAAGTCGGGCGGCATCGCCAAGGATATTGCTGATGTGGCCAAGGAAATGGGCGTGGAAGGCGTGAAGCCTATCGCCATGAACGGCATCGCGAATGCAAGGCTGCTTTGACCAAGCTGAAATTCAACAAGGCCACCGAAAACTTCTTTGAAGGCATGGCTTGCGACGGAGGTTGCTTGAACGGTCCTGTGTGTATCACTCACAGCCCGCGCAACGTCGTCGATGTGGATAAATACGGCAACGAGGCCAAAGAGAAGACCATCTTCAATACCGTCAAGCTGATGGAAACTTTATAATTGAATTTGTTTTAAAGAGGTTGTTTGAGGGCACATCCAATGGGTGTGCCCTCTTTGTTTTATTGCAGACGAATGTGAATCGCGCTATTCTCTTATTTCCTGTCCCTTCCCAACAACGCTCCAATCCATTGTCGGTTGAGCCTTGAGATGTTCTGCCGCTTGATGAGTTTCGGGCATTCGGCCTCGCAGGCGTAGGTGTTGGTGCAGCTACCAAAGCCCAATTCGTCCATCTTGCAGACCATTTTATGTACGCGGTCGGCGGCCTCGATTTGTCCTTGCGGCAACAAAGCCAAATGGCTGACCTTGGCACCTACAAACAGCATTGCGCTGGCGTTCTTACAAGCCGCCACACAGGCACCGCAACCGATACAGGATGCGGCATCCATGGCCATGTCGGCTTTATGCTTCGGAATCGGAATCATGTTGGCATCAGGCACACCGCCCGTGGTGGTGCTGATGTAGCCTCCCGCCTGGATGATCTTGTCGAAGGCGGAACGGTCCACCACGAGGTCGCGAATGACTGGGAACGGTTTGGCACGCCAGGGCTCAATCCAAATGTCGTCGCCATCATGGAACTTGCGCATGTGGAGTTGGCAGGTGGTGATGCCGTCGTCGTTACCATGAGGGCGACCGTTGATATAGAGTCCGCACATGCCGCAGATGCCTTCGCGGCAGTCGTTGTCGAAGCACACGGGATGGGCAATGCGGTCGTTGACGAGCTGCTCGTTCAGGATGTCGAGCATCTCAAGGAAAGAACAATCGGGTGAGATGCCTTCCAGATGATAGGTTTCGAAATGGCCCTTGGCGCGGGCGTTCTCCTGTCTCCAAATATGTAATGTGAACTTCATGGCTTACTTGTAATTACGTTTTGCGATTTGAATGTGTTCATAGACCAGCGGCTCTTCCTCCATGGTCTCGCGTTGGCCGTGACCTTGGTATTCCCATGCGGCGACATACATAAAGTGCTCATCGTCGCGTAGGGTCTCTCCGTCTTCGGTCTGATGCTCAGTGCGGAAGTGTCCGCCGCACGATTCCTCGCGGTGCATGGCATCGTCGATGACAAGCTGTGCCAGCTCGAAATAGTCCTCCAAACGGTAGGCTTTCTCCAACTCGGGATTCATCTCATTGGCGTTGCCCGGGATGAAGACAGATTTCCAGAACTCTTCTTCCAATTCTGTGACCAGCTTCTTTGCCTTGGTGAGGCTCTCTGTGTTGCGCGCCATACCGCAGTATTCCCACATGATCTTGCCTAACCGTTTGTGGAAATCATCGACGGTCTGTAGAGACGTGGCGCGCCGCGTCTCTACCTGTCCGATTTCTAACAAACGGTTGATGCGTTCCCGAACGGCCTCTTCCGCAGCATCAAATTCAGGCGTGGTAGATGAAATCTTCCCCACATAGATCTGGTCGGCGAGATAGTTCTGCATGGTATAGGGCAAGACGAAATAACCATCAGCTAATCCCTGCATCAAGGCGGAGGCACCGAGGCGGTTGGCACCGTGGTCGCTGAAGTTGGCTTCGCCAGCAGCGAAGAGTCCAGGAATGGTGGTCTGCAGCTCGTAATCGACCCAAAGGCCACCCATTGTGTAGTGGATGGCAGGATAGATCATCATCGGAGTCTCGTAAGGGTTCTCGTCCGTGATTTTTTGGTACATCTGGAAGAGGTTGCCGTATTTCTGTTCGACGACATCCTTGCCCAGGCGCTGGATAGCATCGGCAAAGTCGAGGTAGACGGCATAGCCTGTACCTACGCCATAGCCGGCGTCACAGCGCTCCTTGGCGGCACGGCTGGCCACGTCACGGGGAACAAGGTTGCCAAAGGCGGGATAACGACGCTCCAGGTAATAGTCGCGGTTTTCTTCTGGTATCTCTGTAGGTTTCAACTTCCCAGCACGAATAGCTTCGGCATCTTCCTTTTTCTTGGGCACCCAGATGCGACCGTCGTTACGAAGGCTCTCGCTCATCAGCGTGAGCTTTGATTGATAGTCACCATGCACAGGGATACAGGTCGGGTGGATCTGCACATAGCAGGGATTGGCAAAGGCAGCTCCTTTGCGGTGGCAAACCCATGCTGCACTGCCATTGCTGTTCATGGCATTGGTGGAGAGGTAATAGAGGTTGCCGTAGCCACCAGTGGCGAGTACCACTGCATGGGCAGCATAGCGCTCCATGTCGCCAGTGACAAGGTTGCGGACAATGATGCCGCGGGCACGACCTTCCACCACGACGAGGTCCATCATTTCGCAGCGCGTGTGCAGTTTCACCGTGCCCCGGGCAATCTCGCGGCTCAAGGCACCGTATGCGCCGAGCAGCAGTTGTTGACCCGTCTGCCCTTTGGCATAGAAGGTACGGCTCACTTGTGCGCCACCAAAGGAACGGTTGTCGAGCAGTCCGCCATAGTCGCGGGCGAAAGGCACGCCTTGCGCCACACACTGGTCGATGATGGCACCGCTGACCTCGGCCAGACGGTACACATTGGCCTCACGGGCGCGATAGTCTCCGCCCTTGATGGTGTCGCGGAAGAGGCGTTCCACACTGTCGCCGTCATTCTGGTAGTTCTTGGCCGCATTGATGCCGCCTTGAGCTGCGATGCTGTGGGCACGGCGCGGCGAGTCTTGGATGCAGAAGATGTCGACATTGAAGCCCATGGCACCGAGTGAAGCGGCTGCCGAGGCACCAGCCAGGCCTGTGCCGACCACGATGATGTCAAGTTTGCGCTTGTTGGCCGGGTTGACCAGCTTCTGCGAGGCTTTATAATTTGTCCACTTTTCAGCCAGCGGACCAGCAGGTATCTTAGAGTCTAGTTTCATATCATTGTATGTCTTTTAATTAGGAATGCAGAATGTTGAATGCTGAATTCTTTGGACCTTGTTATCTAGACATTCATAATTCAGCATTCATAATTCAGCATTATTATTATAGTCCGAAATACACCCCGATGACCACCACAGCGAACATCAGGCACACTACCCAGGTATAGATTTGGCCAAGCACCTCAATGGCTTTGCCGTATTTGTAGTTATACAACCCGAAGGTCTGGAACACGGCAGCAAAACCATGCCGCAGGTGGAACCATACGACAGCAAAGAACACCAAATAGGAAATGACGATGTGCAAGATCTTGAATTTCTCGCGGGCTTGGTGGTAAAAGTCAGGCTCGACTTCAAGTCCGGCAGCCTCAAGAACGGCCTTGTCTTCTTGGTCGAAGTTGGTGAGCCAGTTCTCCTTGGCGGAGTATTCGCCGTGTTGTTCGGCATAGTTGAATGCGTCGGGTTGCGTTGTTTTCAAGGCTACGACATCTTCCGTTTTGGCCATGTATTTCCCTTTCACCAAGCCGATCTTCACGAAATAAAAGTCGGTGAAGTGCAGGATGAGGCAAACGAAGATGAGGATGCCCGTCCACACTTGCAGTTTGGAACCAATGTGCGTTTTGGAGCGTTGCGGCTTATGGTAGCCTTTAGGACGAGCCATTTTGTTGGTCACGGCCAGCCAAATGGCCAGAACCACATGCAACAGCAATGCGGCAAGCAGGCCTATCTCCATCACCTTAACGATGACGTAGGTGCCCATGAAATGGCAGAAAGCGTTGTACCATTCACCACCGTCATGCCTCAAAATGAGGAGATTGGCGCTGGCGTGGAACAGCAGGAAGAAACTCAAGAAAGCGCCCAAAGCACCGACGAGAATCTTCTTGGAAATGGAATGTATCTTTGGTAAATTCATGATGATAAGTATTTTCAGTTGGTTATTTCTTAGGTGCTCCTCCACCGAAGTCATCATACAAGATGTTCTCGGGCGCCACACCCAAATTGTCAAGCATGTTGACCACAGCAGCGCTCATCGGGCCGGGACCGCACATGTAGTACTCGATGTCCTCGGGAGCTTTGTGGTCCTTCAGGTAGGTGTCGTACATCACATTATGCACAAAACCGGCGGTATATTTCACACCCTGTGCATCGGCAGCGGGGTCGGGACGGTCCAAAGCCAAGTGGAAATGGAAGTTGGGGAAGTCTTTCTCAAGTTGCAGGAAGTCTTGCAGATAGAAGACCTCGTTCAAGGCGCGAGCGCCATAGAAGTAATGCATCTCGCGGTCCCTTACATTCAAGGTACGAGTCAAGTGCATGATTTGTGCGCGCAAAGGCGCCATACCGGCACCACCGCCTACCCATATCATCTCAGGTAGTTTAGAGTTTAGAGTTGAGAGTTGAGAGTTAGCGGTCCCTGAGCCTGCGGTCCCTGAGGCCCCTCGAAGGGTCGAAGGGCCGGCCTCAACATTGGTATGTTCTTTCACATGGAACTCTCCATAAGGTCCCGACATGATAACCTTATCGCCTGGTTTCAACGAGAAGATATAGGATGAGGCAATGCCTGGATTGACGTTCATGAATCCCGAACGATCAGGTTTGAAAGGCGGCGTTGCGATGCGCACCGTCAGCATGAAGACATCGCCCTCGGCGGGATAGTTGGCCATCGAATAGGCACGGATGGTGGGTTCAGTGTTAACGCATCGAAGGTCAAACATCTTGAACTTCTCCCACGAAGGCAGGTATTCCTCCCCTATCAGATCTTTGTCGAAGTCGGCATATTTGATATCGAACTTCGGTATCTTGATTTGGGCATATGAACCAGGCACGAAGTCCATGTGCTCGCCAGCGGGCAACTGCACCTTAAACTCCTTGATAAAAGTGGCCACATTGCGGTTGCTGACCACCGTGCATTCATATTCCTTCACGTTCAGAATCGACTGCGGCACCACGATTTTCAGGTTTTCCTTCACCTTCACCTGGCACCCCAAGCGCCAGTGGTCCTGAATCTGCTTGCGGGTAAAGAATCCTACTTCGGTGGGCAGAATTGTTCCGCCACCTTCCACCACACGGCATTTGCACTGGCCGCACGAGCCTTTGCCACCACAGGCAGAAGGCAGATACACTTTCTGTTCGGCCAGCGTGGCAATCAACGTGTTGCCCGTCGGGACAGTCAGCACTTTGTCGTCGTTGATGGTGATTTTCACTTCACCTTTGGGCATGAGTTTGTTGCGCACCCATAGCAACAGGGCAACGAGCAGCAAGACGATGCCTAAGAAAACAATAATGCTAAGTAATATATTGGTTGTAAAATCCATAATATCAAATTTTTATACCCATAAAGGCCATGAAAGCGATACCCATCAAACCAGTGATGATAAATGAAATGCCTACACCCTGCAGACCTTTGGGAACTTTGGAATAGCGCAGTTTCTCGCGGATGGCGGCGATGGCCACAATGGCCAGCAGCCAGCCAATGCCTGAGCCGAGACCAAACACGGCAGCCTCACCCACATTACTGAAGTTGCGCTCCTGCATGAAGAGCGAGCAACCCAAAATGGCACAGTTCACCGCAATCAGCGGAAGGAAAATGCCCAAGGCAGAATAAAGCGATGGCGTGAAGGTCTCAATCACCATCTCCAGAATCTGCACGATGGCAGCGATGATGGCAATGAAGAGGATATACGTCAGGAAGCTCAAATCGACAGAAGCCAATTTGGGGCTAATCCAAGATAAAGCACCAGGCAAAAGTAGATATTTGTTGATCAGATAGTTGACTGGAACGGTAACGACCAACACGAAAGTCACAGCAAGTCCTAAACCAGCGCTTGTTTTCACTGTCTTCGAAACGGCAAGATACGAACACATACCAAGGAAGTACGCGAAGATCATATTGTCAACGAAAACCGATTTTATGAACAGGTTAAAGTATTCCATGGCCTATTAGTTTTGGTTGTTCTCTTGCATTTCGGGGTTACGGGTGCGCTGAATCCAGATGATGACACCCACTACGATTAGTGCCATCGGTGGCAAAATCATGAGTCCGTTGTTTTGATAGCCAGCCTCGTAGAACGATTGCGGGATGACCTGGTAACCAAGTAAGGTTCCCGAGCCAAAGAGTTCACGGAAGAAGGCTACGATAATGAGTATCAAGCTGTAACCCAGACCGTTGCCCAAACCGTCCAAGAACGATTCTCCAGGCCCGTGCGACAAGGCAAAAGCCTCCAAACGCCCCATGATGATGCAGTTGGTGATGATAAGACCCACGTAAACAGAAAGTTGCTTGCTAATGTCGTAGGCAAAAGCTTTCAAAAACTGGTCGATGAGGATGACCAAGGCGGCCACCACGACAAGTTGCACGATGATGCGTATGCGCGACGGGATGCCATTGCGCAGTAGCGAGATGATGAAGTTCGACAAGGCCGTCACCACGGTCACGGAGGCACCCATCACCAAGGCGGGTTTGAGTTGGGCGGTCACGGCAAGGCACGAGCAAATGCCGAGCACTAATACCGTGACGGGGTTGGTCTTTCTGAGGGGGTCTATGACGAGTTTTTTGAAGTTGCTCATGGTCTACATCTTATTGTATTCTTGCAAGATCCAGCGTTTGAAAAGCGGGTCTTGTATCTCGATTTCTTTTCCTGTCACGTCAATCAGGTCGCGTTTTGTCAAGGCGTCTTTCAAGATGCGAATGTGGCCGCTTGTGCCCAACTGATAACGCTGTAAAGTGGCCGTCGCCGAAAGGTTTTTCACACCCTCGCTGACGGCACAGAGGAAACTCCGTTGTTTTTCGGTCAGGGTGTCCATCAGGTTGACGAACTGCAAATTCAATGAATCAAGCATTGCTTGAAGTGCTTGGTTTATAATGGTTTCTGAACAAATATCGGTAGTGCGTAGCCAAGTGTATTGCGCAAGTTGCTGCACATAATAGGGGTGGTTCTCCACTTGTTCGGCGAGGTATCCGGCAAGGTCGGGCGTGATGGATTTTCCCGTTTCCTTGAATCTTTCGACGATGAATCTCTGCCATTCCTCGTTGGCGATTTTCGGCAGGAACATCATGTCGCCGAAGCGGTAGAACGGGCTGTTGTACTCTCCGAAAATGTGTAGCATCATGTGCTTTTTGCTTCCATAAAGTATGTAAGCCACATCCGAATGGTCTTGCCAATGGGTGCGCAAGGTCTTTTGGAATTTCAGTGTGTCGCGAAACTCGCCGATTTGCTGGAATTCGTCAATGCAAACAACGACCTTTTTCCTTTTTTTCGTCGCGATTTGTTGAGGCAAGTCCAAGATGTCCTCTCCGATGGGGTCGTTTCGCAAGTCCACGCCGAGCGAAAGCTCATATTGGTTGAGCGGGTCGCCGATGGTCAGTTTCGGAAACAGCCGTGCGATAAATTCTTTGGCGTTGGCCAACAGCGCTTCCGACGAAGACGAAATGCCCTCCAATATCTTCTTTGCGAAAAGGCTGTAAAACTCTTGAGGGTTGTCGCATTTGAACACGTTCATCCTGACGAACAAAATGTCTTTTTGCTCTGCTTGCGTGGCTTTGATGGCTTTCGCGACCAGCGATGACTTCCCCCAACGGCGGGGCGAGATGATGGCGGTATTGGTAAGCGACATGAAGTTGCTCATCAAATGGGAAGTTTCGTCCGTCCTGTCGGTGAAATCGGCGTCTTCAACAATCTTTCCGTATGCAAAAGGTATGTTCATCTTTCCAAATTTGCCGCAAATGTAATAAAATTATATGATATAAATTTGTATCATATAAAATTATTTCATCGCATCGCTTGGTTGTAGTTGCTCAAAAAAAGGTTTGTATTTCTCCAAAGTATTGTCAATCATTTCTTTAACACCGTTTGATGTTTTTGTCGCTCCCGTGATGGCATCGAACTCGATGGGGGCGATTTGTCCGTTTTTGCGGATTTGTTTCCCTTTGAACTGGCCTTGGAACTTCTCCGTAGTGATTTCGCCGCCTAGGCCTGGCGTTTCCGACTCGTGGTCGAAGTTGGCGCCAACGATGTTGCCCTTCGTGTCGATGGCGATGAAGCCCGAAATGGGTCCCCACAAGCCTTTGCCTTGCATGGGGATGACACTGATTTCGCGGTCGATGACGAACAGAGGCAAGAGGCCGTTGTTGTCGGGGCGACCGTTTTCGTCCAAGAGGAATTCGTCGGTGCAATGCTGTTTGTAAAGTTCCGCTGCGTTGTCGGCATTCACGTCGGCGATGCCTGCCGCACGAAGGATGTTGATGCGTTTTTCGTTCTGCTTGTTCGTGTCTTGGAACGGCTTCAACCAAATGGCTGCTGCGGTGAGCAAAACGGCCACGACCACAATCAAGATGGTGGCATACAGGAAGATATAACCGTTGCTGTTGATGTCTTTCTTCATTTTGCGGAGGCTTTTGAGGTGACTAAGGCGCGTTTTTGGCGCATTCTGATATTTCGGGCGACGACGCAGTGGTCGATGAGCGGGGCGAAGCAGTTCATGAGCAGGATGCTGAGCATCATTCCCTCGGGATAGGCCGGGTTGATGACACGGAGCATCACGGCAAAGATACCGATGAGCAGGCCATAGATCCACTTGCCCGTGTTGGTCTGAGCCGCCGTAACAGGGTCGGTGGCCATGAAGACCGCACCGAACATGAAACCGCCCATCAGGTAATGGTAGTAGAACGGCACTTGCATGTATTCATTGGCTCCAATAGCATTGAATATCAAGCCCATGAGACCGCCACCGAGGATGACAGAGAGCATGACACGCCAACTGGCGATACCCGTGAACAACAATAGAATGGCACCTAACAAAATGGCAATCACAGATGTCTCACAGGTAGACCCGGGAATTGTTCCGATGAACATATCCAAGGCGGAAGCAGAAGGATGCACGCCAACGGCCAATTCAGCCAAAGGCGTGGCGCTCGTGATGGCGTCGGTGCCCCAAAGGTCGGCGGCAATCCATACATTGTCGCCCGACATCCGAGTGGGATAAGCGAAGAAGAGGAAGGCGCGCGCCACCAAGGCAGGATTGAGGAAATTCATGCCCGTGCCGCCGAAGACCTCCTTGCCGATGATGACGGCAAAGGCCACTGCCAAAGCAAGTTGCCACAAAGGTGTGGTGACCGGTACAATCATCGGGATGATGAAACCTGTGACCAAAAAGCCTTCGTTCACCTCGTGGTGACGTATCTGCGCGAAGGTGAATTCAATGCCCAAACCGACAATATACGACACAGCCAACATGGGCAACATTCTCAAGAAGCCGAACCAAAGACAATACCACCAACTGGCCACTGTGCCCAATTCGTAAGGCCAATCCGTGGCGTGGAGCGAAGTCTGATAGCCGATGTTCCACATGCCAAAGAGCATGGCGGGAACGAGGGCGATGACAACCATGATCATAGCGCGTTTCAAATCGATGGCGTCACGAACATGGCTGCCGCGCTTGGTGACCCGATTGGGTGTGAAGGCAAAGGTTTCGAAAGCCTCAAAAGTGCTCTGAAGCCATGCGAATTTACCGTCCTCCACAAAGTTCGGCTTGATTCTGTCAACAAAACGACGTAGGTTATTGAACATTATAATCCCTCCTTTCTCAGTTTTTCCAATGCCTCGCGGATGATGGCTTGGATGTCTGTTTTGGATGTGTCGATGAACTCGCAAAGGGCGAAGTCTTCGGGCTCGACTTCGTAAATGCCCAAGTTCTCCATCAGCTCGATGTCGCCGATGATGCAGGCCTTGATGAGTTGCGTAGGATAAATGTCGAAGGGGAAGACCCGCTCGAAATTGCCCGTGAAGACCAAGGGACGCAGGTCACCGTGGGTGTTGGTGTCGAATTTCCAGAAGTTTTCGAAACGCGAAAGCTCGAAGCCCAAGGGCTTGAAGGTGCTTTTCGGCATGAAGCCGCTGAGGAAGGTGCGCGAGAAGCTGAACTTCCTAAAGCCAGGCATCAGCCAGCCCATGAAGTCGTAATAGTCGCCTTCGGGCAGGATGCTCACCAAGTCGTCATAGGCACTCAGAAAACCATCAGCGGCGATTTGTGTGCCACTCAGGATGTCGCCCGAAATGACACGGTTTTGCTTCTTGACCTCGTTGGCTTCTATCTTAGGATATTCATTGTTAAGCAGTTGCGCTTTCGTAATCTCAGCCAAACAAGCCCCAAACCTTACTCGGTAATAATGTGGGTTCTTGATATTGGGTCCAGCTACAGCGACAACACGCTCAGGCTTGTAAATGCCTGTTGCAACCAATTCACCCAACACGGCAACGTCCTGCAGGTTCATCGTCCAGATGATTTCCCCTTTATTAATAGGGTCAATGTGGGCGATTTGTGTGCCGATGTTTCCGGCAGGATGAGAACCTTTTACAAAGTGGATGTTGAACTGTTGATTGTTTAATTGTTTAATTGTTGAGGCAAGACGTTGATTGGGACGGAAACAAACATGGACTTTTCCATCCGTCAATTTTGCCAGCGCCTCAAGGCCTTTTTTGAGTGCCTCTTCCCTACCCCGCATGATGAAATCATAATCAGGTGCCAGAGGTGCGCTACTGAAAGCGCTGACGAAGATGGCCTTGGGCTTGTCGTCGGGGTTGGCGACGGTGCCAAAAGGCCGCTGGCGCAGTTGGGTCCAAAGGCCGCATTGCAGCATGGCCGCTTTGATTGCATCTGCACCCATCGGAATTGGCGAGGATTCGGAATCCGATCTAGCCGAACTAGAAGAATTGGAATCCACCTCAACCACCACCTCCAAAAGCTTGCGTTTCTCGCCTCTCACAATGGCTTTCACCTGCCCGTTGACGGGTGAAGTGAAGCGGATGCGTTCATCGCTCTTGTCGCAAAACAAGGCGTCGCCGACATCCACCAAATCGCCTTCCTCGATTAGCAATCGCGGCGTGAGGCCCACATAGTCAGTGGGCTTTATGGCGAAAGTCGTGATGCTGCGCGCATCGGTGAGGCGTTTCTCAGCCGCTCCACTGACGGGCAAGTCAAGACCTTTCCGTATCTTTATTGTCTCTGACATTTTATTGGATGTAAAGAAAGTCTTTGACATCATAATTAATCGCATCTATATCTCGCTGCAAAATTACGACATTTATGGGGTACAGACAACACGTGCCATTGAAAACTTCCATATCAGTGGTAATTTATCATGGGTCATCAACGCGGTCAATACGAGTTCTGCTCGCCCAACGATGTGGTGAACGCCTCGCAATCCACCAACGACGCTTATCCTTGCGCCATTCACATGGCCATGTTCCTTGAACACGAGGAGTTCCTCCCCCACCTGACCCAAATGATCGTCGCCTTGGAGAAGAAAGCCAAAGAGTTTGCCGAAGTCATCAAGATGGGTCGTACCCAATTGCAGGATGCTGTCCCCATGACCTTGGGACAGACGTTCAGTGGCTTTGCCGCTTCGCTCCGTGGCGAGCTGCGCACTTTGAACAGCGCTGCCCGCGAGTTCCTCACCGTCAACATGGGTGCCACCGCCATCGGTACGGGCATCTGCTCCAAGCCAGGCTATAGCATGGCATGCATCAAGGCCTTGCGCGAGATTACGGGATGGAGCATCCATTTGGCCGACAACCTCATCGAAGCCACCAGTGCCACGAGCTGCATGATCCAATACAGCGCGGCCATGAAGCGCCTCTGCATCAAGATCAATAAGATGTGCAACGACCTCCGCCTGATGAGTTCCGGCCCTCGCTGCGGCTTCAACGAGATCCACCTGCCCGAACGCCAGCCCGGTTCTTCCATCATGCCTGGCAAGGTCAACCCCGTGATCCCCGAAGTGATGAACCAAGTGTGCTATAAGGTGATCGGCAACGACATGACCATCACCTTCGCATCCGACAACGGTCATCTCGAACTGAACGTGATGGAACCCGTCATCGCCTACAGCCTTTTCGAGTCCATCCACCTGCTCACCAACGGCCTTGACACCCTGCGCAAGTACTGCATCGAAGGCATCGTGGCCAACGTAGAGCGTTGCCGCCAACTGGTTGAAGGCAGCATCGGCATCGTCACCATGCTTAACCCCATCATAGGCTATAAGCAATCCACCAAGATTGCCAAGGAAGCCAGCGAAACGGGTCGTGGTGTCTACGAGCTGGTCCTCGAGCACAACCTGCTCACCAAGGAACAACTCGACAAGATTCTCCGTCCCGAGAACATGCTTAAGCCCATTGACATTAAACTGTAGGTAAGACGAAGAGATTTGGTATTAAGCCAAACTTTCGTCATTATTTTTGAGTCTTTGTCCGAAAGCATGCCGTCATGGTGTGCTTTCGGCATTTTTTATTATCTTTGCATCATAAAACATGAATAACTCATAAAACATCATTCCCCTATGAAACAACCCATTAAAGTAACAGAAGCCATTTTTCCGATGCCCGTTTTGCTCGTGGCTACCTACAACGAAGATGGCACAATCGACGTGATGAACGCCGCCTGGGGCACCATGCTCGACCGCAACCGCGTGGCCCTCAACCTGACCGAAACCCACAAGACCGTTGAAAACATCAAACAACGCAAGGGTTTTGTGGTCCACATTGCCGATGCGCCCCACATGGTTGAAGCCGACTGGTTTGGCGTGGTCTCAGGCAAAAACGAGAAAGACAAATTTGCCAAAAGCGGTCTCACTGCGACAAAGTCCAATCTGGTTGATGCCCCCATCATCAACGAGTTGCCCATCGCCTTGGAGTGCGAGTTCATCGAATACCAAAGCGACGACACAGGTCTTGGCGTCATCGGCAAGGTGCTGCAAACCTCCGTCGAGGCCGACAAGATGAAAGACGGTAAAGTGGACGTGGAAGCCCTGCATGCCATCACTTTCGACCCCTACACACACGGCTATTATCAAGTCTCGAAGCGGGTCGGCGAGGCCTTCAAGGATGGATTGAAACTGAAATAGTCATCAGTCAGCAACCAAGTCAAGCAACACCATGCGTAAAATCCTGATTGTTTTAGCCTTTATGACCCTCTCAGCATTGCCAACCCTAGCACAAATCGACCTCCACAGCCACGCCATCACAAAGGGCTACCTCGATTACATCAAAGCCAACGGTGCCGAGATGGACGAAGGTTTCCCCATCCCCGCATGGGATGTGGAGGAACATATCGCCTTTATGGACAAGGCTGGCATTCAGACCGCCGTGCTGACTATGCCCGCACCACAGCCTTGGTTTGGCGATGCGGAGGCTTCGGCGGCGGTGTGCCGTAGCTACAATGAAGAGTGCGCTGCACTGAAGGCACGCTATCCCGGACGTTTCCTGTTTTGTGCCGCTCTGCCTTTGCCCGATGTGCCACACGCATTGGAGGAGGCTCACTATGCCTTGGAGGTCTTGGGAGCCGATGGCGTTAAATTGGCAACAAACAGCTACGGGCAATACCTCGGCGACCCCGCTTTGGACACGCTGATGGCCTATCTCGACCAACAAAACGCTGTCGTCATTCTTCATCCCCACAAGCCTTCGGCGGTCAATGCACAACTGATTGCCGATGTGCCGTTGGCCAGTTATGAATACTT
>Ga0247610_10002011_pt1 | contig 24149 bp, 20 predicted proteins | sample 174DNAGHGhighgp2_FD_193483 | JGI IMG/M metagenome (GOLD analysis project Ga0247610, IMG submission 193483) | Sheep rumen microbial communities from Palmerston North, Manawatu-Wanganui, New Zealand - 1742 DNA GHGhigh gp2 | ecosystem: Host-associated > Mammals > Digestive system > Stomach > Rumen...
TCTGTCTCAGTACTGTATCAGTCTGTTGAGCGGCAAGCGCCCCCGTGCGGCATTCAGCGAGGAAGAGTTGGAACTGCTTCGGAACCTGAAGAAAGAGCGTGCCGACGTGTTGCTGATGTTCAATGCCATGATTGCGGAGTTTGCCGGACTTTCTGATGCAGAACGGTTTAGGGTAGTCATCAACGGCAAGAGCTATGACTGGTGGCGCGAGCATCTTATCACCGCTCTGGAGTTCTTCGACCAGATGCGGGACAGGGTTACTTCTAATGCAGATTAGCGTATGGTGATCAAGATGGAGACGATAGGCGGGGCGCATGCCGCCAATGCCATCAGCTATGTGCTCGACAAGGAGAAGGCGAGGAAGGAGAATAAGCCCGTCTTTCTCGCTGCCAACAACATCGAACTAAACCCGCTGACGGGCAAGCCATACTCGCCCGTGGAGGTGCTGATGGACATGCAGCTTCAGCAGGCCACGTCCAAACACAGGGCAGAAAACCCCTTCTGGCGCATCGAGCTGTGCCCGCCGAAAGAGGAGTGCCGGGACTGGACGATGGAGCAATGGGAAAGGTTTTGCAAGGACTGTGTGAAGGTGCTCGACTCGACGGACTATAAAACCGAGGTGGTGAGGGACAAGGGCGGCTATCCTGTCATCGACAAGCGGACGGGAAAGCCCAAGGTGAAGGTGAGCGGTAAGCACACGATGCTGGCCAAAAGTCAGTATATCGCCACCGTCCACTTCGACACGGGCAAGCCGCATGTACACATTGTAGCCAACCGCCTGACGATGGACGGCCAGATGCAGGACACCCACAAGTGCAAGGAGCGCGCGAAGATGGCTGCAGATATCATTGCCGAGCGGTATGGCTGGGTGAAGGCCGAGGAGCGGACGAACCATAGGATGGAGCGGATTCACGATGCCGCGATGAAGGTGCTGAAGGGAATGGACGCTTGGGACATCGAGACGTACTTTGCCGAGATGCGGAGGAACGGCTTCGAGGTGGAGCCGACCTACGACAACCAGGGAGTCTGTCGAGGCTACTCCATCGGCGAGAAGCTGTACGACCTCGACGGCAACTATTCCTGTACCGTCATGTATAAGGCATCGGCCAAGAAATTCGGGCATGGGCGTGACCTGACGGTTTCAAAACTGTATGGTACCTGGCAGAAACTGCATTCAGAGACGGCAGAGATGCGGACTGAAAGTTACAGATGGCAACAGCCGAACCAGCAGAGTACGGCGATGCCCCCAAGGGCTACGATTTCATCACAGACTGATGATGACGAGGAATATCTGAAAGTATTGAAGGCTAAGGAGGAGGCACTGAGGTTAGCTGACAGCAAACAGCAGGAGGCAATGCCGAAATCGCAGCCATTGACCCACGAACCGACGAAGGGCGAGCAGGAGCGCGACAGTGCCATCTTCTTTGCCCTGAAGTCCATCAGGGAACTCGTCAGGACGCCTTTCCGCACAGAGTTCTATCCGCTCGACCTGGAGGATCTTCTGCCGGAAGGTATCGTCGCAAAGGCCATCGACATGGGACGGGAGCCTGGCTCGTCGTTCAGCGAGGACAGTCTGAAGGCTGCGGCTGATGCCCTCATGGAGATGGTCGAGTGCAGTGCCGAGCGTGCCACTGTGGCGATGGAGGGACTGCTTGATGTCATCCAACACATCGCCCTGCCCGAAACCCGGCCTTCCCTTGGCGGCGGAGGTTCGTCAAACAATGACCTGCCCAGAAAGAAGGACGAGGAATGGAAGTGGTGGAAGAACAACGGTTTCGTGCGGAATCAGCACAATAGAGGTAGAAAAAGATAACCAATGTATTTTTATATTATGGGAAAAGATTATCGAAAGCAGCTTCCCTCTGGCCATAGCCAGCAGCAGGGAGGCAACAGTGGGGCACGGCAAGAAAGCCCCCGTCAGCAGGATAAGCCGGATGTCATCCTGCCAGTGATCAACAATCGTGCGGTCAGCAAAGGGCATGTGCCGCTCTATGACCGCAAGGAGTATGAGCGCCGCGTGAAGGCCGTTCTGGAGGGCAACATCCTTGAGAATACTATCCGCGAGACTGCCGACATGCTCGGTCATCAGATTGGCCTGTTGAACGGCGTCCCGCTCGACGTGTTGAGGAACAACAGCAACAAGCTCGTCAATCAGGACATGGATGTTGCGCCGCTGGAGGACATCAACCGGTGTGCGGAGAATGCCCTTCATCAGGTGGCCGGGAACATCCATGACTCCAGCCTCATGAAACGATACATCGAGGAGCTGACGAAGAAAGACCGCGAGAAATGGCAGCTGTCGGAGGTTGACAAGGCGATGGTGAAGGGTGCCGAAAAGGCCTGCGAGATGATTGAGGACAAGGCCGAAGGCCATCTCTCCCGACTGGCCTCGCGCATGGAGTGGTTCCCCGTCAAGTACCATCTTTTGGACAAGGTGGCGCTCGTCGTGTTCACCGTCCTCGGCTATTACACAGGGAAGCACCATTTGGACGACGATCTGGTCTTCCTCTGGTTGCTGGCTGGCATGCCCGTCCTCATCATGTCCGTGATTTGGGGCATCAATGAGGTCTGGGCGTGGCTGGAAAGGAGAAAGAAGAAGCCGAAACAACGTGCATAAGGCTATCTTCTACAACAAATACATCTGCCTTGTTTTCGGGGCAGATGTATTTGGGTAAAGAAAGGTGGTTGATTTCTACTACCGTCCTAAAACAAACCATGACAGGTCTTTAATGTGTACCTTGCTACTTTCATGCCAATACCCCGTGAAACTTAGAGAACCATGAGGATAATAGTCGCCCTAGAAATCGCATCAAAGATGCCTTAATTTACCGCCAATTCATAATAAATTCGCACCTTTATAACCCAAATGGCAAAGGTATGCTGAAGCAGGTAGTAGTAGATAAGTTCATGGCGAGACAGCTGTGGAAGTTGGGTTTCAAGGAACCCAACTTATCACACTATAATCTCGATGGAGAGCTGTAGACAGCCGAGGGTGAGGAACTTGTATTGAAGGACTATAATGTACCCAAACAGACACGCGGTCGTGGAGCCAGATGCTATTCCGCTCCCACATTATCTGCCGTCCAGGACTGGCTTCGCAGAAAGAAGCACCTTGAATTACTAATCTGTAGAGACACTTTCTTCCAGAATACAGGTGATTATTATTGCCGACTTATCCGGCTTTCTGACGGATTAAGCCGCGATAGCCATCCTCGTAAGTCATACGACCAAGCATTGATGGATGGTATCAAACAGGCTATAAAACTGCTATCGTAATACGTATTTCAAGTGTACTTTTGACGTTTTTCATTGAAAAGTGTAGTTTTTGAGACCCCAGATCGTTTGAAAAGTGTAAATTTGTTCAAAAAAGGTCATCATTAGTGGTTCTTTGCTCTATAAGTGGCATTGACAACGTATGAAAGGTTTAAGGAAAATAGTGTTTAGTGATAGAAATAGTAATATACTGTACTCTCTATCTTTAGATAGATATTATCGATAGAGTATGAGATATCAGAAACGTAAAAGAAACACTCCTATTTCCACGTTGATAAAAAACTACGTGAATAAGAAAAGTGGAAAGGTGACAGAATCTCGGGAAGAAATCAAGTGGCGTTTTGACCATCTTGACTGGAAAGACCAGAGGAGGATATTGTCAGCCTTTCTGGATTCTTGTATGTCAGATCGTGAGTGGGCATACACAAAACTGCTTGATAACTGGGATAGTTCTTTTGAGCCGAAGGTTAGGGAACTATGGGAAACTTATCAAGAGTATAAGTGTTCTTGGTCAGTGATTCGATACTTCCCGTTGGAATATATTAAAGAGCATATAGCGGAGTTCACTGACGAGCGCGATTACTATTTTATTTGTCTGAGACTCGCCAAGGATAAGGATTATGTACTTGACCGCGCGCAACTGTCGGACAGGGACTTTCTGGCCGTGCTGTGGCATACGGGCCGCACTGTTTCCGATGATGAAGCACGCGACACCCTGTTCAGCATCATCCATGACTGTTGTTTAGTCGACACATTCATGCCGCGACTCGAACATGTTGGTGAAAATCGCTACAACAAGGTGATTACACCAGCCAACTACCGTGAGGTCAATCTTGCCATCTACTATTTGCTGAAGCTGGAGAAAGACAACATCGTGCAGCAGTTTGAGCAGTGGAACGAGCAAGTAGAGGATACCATCTACAACAGTTCTGAGTTTAAGTCAATTGATAGGAACGACTTCTTTTTCGATTACGAGTATGATCGCAGGCGGGTAGAGATAGCCAATCTATATGCCTATCAAGCCTTGGATGAGAAATACAAACGCCCCTCTGACCCAACCGTCGAGCAACTGCGCCAGACGATGGAGCAGAGTTTGGAATGGTCTAAAATTCAACATGAACAATCCGTAATTAACTCAAACCAAGAACCTATTACAGTTTTCAATGTTTTTGAAAATGATGATGATTCATTGCCTTTCTGATTTGTATGGGAATTATTAGATATACAACTTTTTCGGAGTGTGGTGTACGTCGGGACAATGAGGATTATTGCCAAGTAGTGGTTGATCCTGACAAAAACCGATATCTCTTTGTGGTATGTGACGGGATGGGTGGACACTAGTTTGGAGAGACTGCAAGTCAAGTTGTTTGTACTACCATTTGTAAGCATTGGGAGCAAGCATCTTTTGAGGATGGAGTTGAGAAAGTGTTGGAATGTGCCTTTCGCATGGCATCAGAAGCATTGGATGCAAAAGCCGATGTTCTCCATAAAGCAGAAATGGGTACAACACTTGTTCTTGCTGCAATAGACAAGGATGTTTTGACTATTGCTCATTGTGGAGACAGTCGCTGCTATTTTCTTCGTCCAAGTGTAGGTGTTGTCTATCAAACCCAAGACCATGTTAATCATAGTGTATGGGGGGATTTTATTGAACGCAGTTTCTTCTCCTACCAAAGAGATAAAGCTGAAGTAGAGATGAAACAATTTGTCATGCAGACTGGTGATCGAATCTTCCTCTGCACAGATGGAGTATGCCAGTTTATTGCGCCAGATATACTCACTCGTCGTTCTATAGACGATAAGTCTCCAGAAGATGTTGCTGATGTAATTCAATTCCTCTGTGAAAAGTTCTCTAAGGATAATTATACAGGGATTTTAGTATACAGTGGTTAGTGTTTATAGGTAAAAAGTAAAGTGCAAGTGTTATTATCCCGATGTGCATTCTTTGAATTTAACATCGGGATATAAGATGTTTTTTGAAAAATCTGCAAACATTAGATTCATTTTTGAAAATTGACAGATTAAACCATTCTTTTCGATTAGTAATGATGTATTTTGGGGGGAAATAGGCTTTTTTTTCAAAATTATTGTTTCAGATTAATATTTTTTTTGTAACTTTACCCCCGATTCTTATATTCATGAGCATTCTACATCAGCCAAAGAGTGGTGTTTGCGAACACAATGCAAGTGAAGGTCTTAGAGTAACTTAAAGGATTAATCTGAAAGGTATTCTGGCAAATGAGGATCTGGCACATAAAGACATTTGCAGATTTGCTGTCTTGTGGTATAGGGATAAGGAAACAGGAACTAGAGAAAGATGAAGATTTACTAACCAAGTCGGCATAATATAAGCATTGTTATTTATAGTGTCAAGCATCGAACCGAACTTAATAGAAAAGGTCCGATATGAGCACATTGTCTAATGTGGAAACTCGAAGAGGCGAGGCTAAACCTCCGAGTGTCAGGTTTGCTCCTGGTACCATCCCCGAAGCAAGAAGTTCTAAAAAAGGGGTGTCGGTAAGATATGTGCCTACACCTACCATGAGCTGGTTCGTTTTCCGTGCTTCGTATGGTAGAGAGGATAAGGCATTTGAATACATGGTTGAAGATGGTACATTTGTATATATTGCCAAGCGTTATGTGCGTAGAACGGTAAATGGTAAACAAAAAAAAGTTCTAGAAACGCTAATCCCGAATCTCCTTTTTGTATATACTACGGCAGAGAAAGCCGAAAAGTACATTAAGAACACGCCATCCCTTTCTTATCTAACCTATTATTACAATCATTTTGAGCAGGACGAAGATCAGAAAAATCCTCCTCTGACAGTATCCCGTAAGGAAATGGAGAATTTTATAATTGCTACGTGTAATAACAATGAGCATCTTAAGTTTGTCGATGAATCACAATGCCATTTCAAGGGAGGAGAAATAGTCAAGGTAGTTGATGGGCTCTTTAAGGGAGTCGAAGGAAAGGTGGCCCGTGTTTCTGGTCAGCAGCGCGTTATAGTATCTTTGTCACAGGTCGGGCTTGTTTCAACGGCATACATTCCCACTGCGTTTTTAACCATCATTAGTGAATAACGAAGAACCTCCATCATAAAATGGAATTCCAATATAGATTCAATTACAGCGACTTATCTGACAAGCAGATTGTTGATAAGATTTTGGCACAGCCCCATAATGAAGAGGCTGCAGCCTATCTGTTACACAATCGTTACGATCCTCTTTTACAGAAGGTTTACAAGCGACTTACGGAAGACGCGTCTTGGTTCGACGATTGTGTGGATGAGCTTTTCATGCACTTGAAAGGTAAAGACAGTACATGGCATACTTTGGCCAGTTTTGAATGGCGGAGCTCTTTTGGGAGTTGGTTGAAAGGAGTTGCAAAGAACAAATTCTTGGAGGTTTTACCCAAACTGATAGAAAATGGTGGGTTCAATGTATCTATAGATAGCGATGACCCAGAGAAGCCGAAGGTGCAGCTACCTGATGGAGGCGAGGAAAGTTTTGAACGTCGCCAACGTAAGGTGGTACTCATGGAGGCTATAGGCCAGTTGAAGGACGATGACCAGAGGTTTGTTATCCTGAAGCGTTTACAAGGCTATAATAGTAAGGAGATAGCCATATTGCTTCAGAAGAAATGGCAGAAGTATGGTATCAAGAAGTATAATAATAAAAGGGAACTTGTCGTTCCTGATGCAGCCTATGTTGATGTCCGGACCCAACGGGCAAAAGAGAATCTGAAAAAAATCATCGTTAAAATAAAATAAAGAACTGAACATGGAAATAACAAATGAACTATTGGCAGCATATGCCGAAGGAAATGTTTCAGAATCAGAACGAAAAGCAGTACGTCAGTATCTTACTGACAATCCCGAGGAATTGGAAACTGTTATGATAATGATGGATGATGATTATGATATTCAATTAGATGAAAATAGGGAAATTAATCAAGGATACATTTTTAATTCAGAGTTAGACAAACTATTGAATGAGATTGATTTCCAGGAACCAGATATTACCAACTCCTCTTCAATGAATATACTCCCAATGATGTCCATGGCAGCAAAAGACATAGTTGATAATTTATGTGCCATACGTTGTGAGGGGATTGCATTAAGGAAACTGGGTATAAATGTAAGTGATGACGATTTAATAAAAGAATCTAGGGAAGAAGGATGGATTAAACAGGAAGGAACTGCTCTTTACAATATAGGGAAATTGTCTGGAAAACGGGGCTTAAATGTCGCCCACAGATACAAATGTTCAATAGAGGATATCAAAAAGGCACTATCAGAAGGAGACGTAGTTCTTGCCGTGATAGATAGTGAAGAGTTAAAGAATAGCGATTCTAATACTAAGGAAAACCAAGATCAACATAATCCAAATCATGTGGTATTTATCACGTCAGTATTGGAAGATAAGATAAGGTTAATAGATTCTTCAACTTCAACTCAGGAAGATGCTTATTTGTTATCACATTTTGAGGAAGCGTGGAATGATTCTGTAAACTATCTCATCATAATTAGTAAGAATAGTAATTATGATCCTCATCCGATAGATTTATCTGATGTTAACATTTCTGATGATTTGCTGGAATTGCGTGAAGCTATTGCCGAAAATGCTCATGAGGTGTGGGCGTATAACAGAAAAAAAGAGGGATGGTCATATGGTCCGTTCAGAGATGATGATAAAAAACTTCATCCAGATATGATAGCATATAACCGATTACCCGAGTCAGAAAAGGAATATGATAGAGAAATGGCAATGAATACTATAAAATTGGTAAAGAAATTGGGATGGAATTTGGTTAAACAAAAATAATTTTATTCAATGTGGTGATAAGTTCCCAAGGGTCTTTTTAGAAGAGCGTTAATGGAAATTGAACCACAAATTATAATTAAATGTACCGTAAACAGTAGTGTCTCAGCCCAATATTATTTGCATTTTTCTCGAATCAGCATTTCGGGATGTTATCACCACATTGAATAATTTTATATATTGCTGTCCGATAAAAACTGAAAGTCCCAGAAATCGGCTTGTAAGTAACTGATAATCAGTAGTCGGACAGGTAAAATTAAAAAGTAAGCCCCCTATGAACCAATACGACTTTATAGACGCAAAATCTCCTTAACGAGGCATTTTATGTCCCAAATACTGGGATTTAAGCTCGAAATTCGGCTTTTTAGAGCCAAATCTGATAGGTTCTGGCCCCACAATGGGGAATATAAGTTTCTGACTCATTGGAATTTATTTTTTATCGGACAGCAATAAATATTATACTAAAGAAATGAACGATTTAAGAACAAATATGATACAAACGGTTAAAGTATTCCTCGCATCTTCAAAAGAACTACGTGAAGATAGAGATGCAATTGCAAATCTTATAAGAAGTTTGAATGATTATTATATTAATAAAGGGCTTTATATAAAATTATTTAGATTTGAAGATGAAGATGAAAAACTTATCGGTAGAAAACAGGATGAATATGACGATTTTATACGTGACTGTGATATTTTTATAGGATTGTTTTGGACAAAAGCTGGCCCATTTACAATAGAAGAATTTGATGTGGCAAAACAATCGTTTGATGTAAATAGACGTCCTGCAATCTATATTTATATGAAGGACAATAATGATGAAGAAGACGTTTCTTTAACAAATTTCAAGAATTATATATTATCAAAGATTGGACATTATCCGAGTTGTTATAACCATACGGACAAGCTGAAATTTGATTTTCTTTTGCATTGGGTAAAATTTAATCCCGTTTTTGAATTTGAAAACATATTAGTTAGGGATTCGCAAGTATCTATAAAAAACGGTCCTTCTTTGTTTCCCATCGAGAACTTGTCTTTTGCCAGAAATAACCCAGAACATATTCGGTTGCTAGATGATATCCTTCGAGCCCAAGATAATGTTCGAAAATATCCAGCTGATGATGATTTCAAAAAGCATTTGTTAGAGCTTTACAAAAGAAAAGATGAGTTAGAAAATGATTTGTTATCTACTGCCAAAACAATATCAATGTTATCATCTCAGACAGAATCTGATAGGCTTACTCAAGCTATTGCATTGTTTGAAAAAGGAGATAATAATGGTGCAAATGCTCTTCTAAACACGAAAGAGATAGTTCATGGTATTGACAATTTAATTCTTAAATTGAGATCTATAGAGGATATCTCTAACAACTATATTAAAAGCATCAATATTCACATAGATGAACTCTTATTAAAAGTTCAGAGTATTATCGTCTCTCATCAGGATTCGTGGGAGTACGATGTATTTGACTTATATGAAAAAATGGTGTCATACAAAGAATACATGGATTTTGGTAAATATTTAAACATCATGCTTTCTTATGGAACTTTTTGCAAGACACATGAATATTCAAAAAAAGCATTAGATATTTATTCATCATTAATCAAAGAATCTGAATTGTCTTTAGTTGATCAAATTAGCATTTTAAACAATTTGGGAGGATTGTATAGAAAAAATGGGGAATTCCGTAAATCTATCACATATTTCGAAGAAAGTATGAGTATTCTTAAGAGGTTAGCAGAAACCGAACATCGTATACCGATATTCGAATACTTTCAGCTGATGGATAATCTGTCGTCAATTCTGAAAGAAATGAATCTTGAGGAAGAAGCGATAGAGTGCTACGACACCTTATTATTTTTTCTCGAAGAATGTTATGGGGAAAAAGCAGATACGATTTTCCATGTTGCAACATATGCTAATAAGGGGAATACATTAATAAAAATTGGAGATGAAGAAAAAATAGAAGAAGGTTGGCTATTATTGAAGAAAGCATATGAATTGCAATCTTCCATTTATGACAAAACAAAAGATGAAGAAGATCTTTTCGTTAAAATGCAAACCCAATTATCTTTAGCAAACGAATCTGAATATTTGCCACTTCATTTTGATGAAGGATATGAAATGGCGTTGTCAGTATATAACAAGTTATTATTATTGTTTAATAAAGATAAATGTAAATATCTAAATTTGCTCGCTAATTCGGGTTATTTAATTGCAAAGTATGAAAGAGATAAAAAGAACAAAATAAATGCGCTAGAAATATGCGAAAACACATTGTCTTTAATCCATGAAGCTCCAAATGATTATTTTGAAGATCATACGGAATTAGTGATACGTTGTATGTATTTGTGTTTCCAAATATATCAGGATATGAGGGATGAATCATTGACCTTAAAATATAGCGAAATGATTTTCAGGACATTACAAAAATGTCCACGCAACACAGCACATAAACAAATTCTTTATTTTGGGGTAGTTCCGATACAATATCTGATTCAACATTATGAAATGGATGAAAACCAAGAAGTTTTAAATGAATTGCATGAATATATGATTTATATATATGATATCTCAGATGATGATATTAAAGAGAATATCCAGGCATTTGTTTTTAACTCATATGTACATATGGCCTTTTTTTATTGCAGTAAAAACAAATTCGAGGAAGCGATTTCTCATTTCGATAAGGTTGTTAAAATTCTAAAAGAAGACAGAGACCAAGATGAGGATATTTTTTCTTATGAAATGCGTTTGGCTATTGCTTTAGACAGTGGAGGGGTAACTAAAATTAAAATAGGCAATATAAAGGAAGGCAAATCAGATGTTTTTGAGGCTTATGAACTATTCCAAAAGAACAAAGATTTTATTGAAGACGATTATGTTGGATATTATGCAAATAATCTTAATAATTGTGCATATGCATTATGTCGTGAAGGCCTATTTGATATTGCAGAGAAATACATTGTGCGAGCGATGGAGATTTGCTCAGATGACGCTAACATTTTAGACACTTATGGGGAAATATTATTTAAAAAAGGAATGGTAAGCGAGGCATCAAAGATTTACAATAAGATTTTAGAAATTGATGTGAATTATTATAAAGCAGAACAAACTGCATTTAGTGAATTAATGGGGGAGTAGAGGCATAAATCTTGCTCTTGACTTTTTATTAAACTTTTCAGTCATTCGCAAACGATAAATTTTTAAAACAGAAATGATGCATGACATTTGTTCGAAATGCAATAATTAGAATATATGAAAAATTCCATATTTGTAAGTTATTCAAGAAAAGACAAGGAAATAGTTTTTCCTCTTGTCCAGAAGTTGGAATCTGAGTTAAAGGTAAAGTGTTGGATTGATCGAGATGGCATACATAGTGGGGATGAATTTAGGGATAAGATTATACAAGCGATAGATAGTTCTGAAATAGTTCTATTTATGCTTTCTGACAACTCAGACAGTTCCTCTTATTCTAAGAAAGAAGTCGATTATGCAAAGAATACAAATAAAAAGATTATCCCAATTATTGTTGATGGTGGAAAACTGAGAGGTTGGTTTCTGTTCGAGTTTGGTAATATTGATTATATTGATATAAGCAATCAAGAGCATTTATCTAAATTGTCTAGGGATCTAAAATTGTTACTTGACATAAATGACAATCAGGCCTCTCAAACAAATGGCTCAGAAAAACAAAAGGTTTCTGTTGTTGTTCAGAATAACAGAATCGCTCTTGATATTGTAGATAAATTCTCTTTTGTCTTGGAAAAGGACTTGACAAATAATGTATTTATAGGTAATATTCCCGTTAGAGAGATTCTGGATTATGTCAAAACGGCAGGAAATCCGAATGAGTTAACTTCTACTTATCTTGCGTCGGCACTGGTTAGTACGGGCTATTTAATCCCTTCTCCTATACTGACAGCAGCCTACTTCTTTTACAAAATGTTTGTTTCGAAGAAAGTCAAACAAAATGAAATCGAGTCTAAAGCTTTTAGTGCAATACTTTCTGAGATCAACAATCGCTATAATATATTATTAGAGCAGTTATCTGGTGAATTGAGGAGTAAAACGACTATCCCGTTAACAGAATTCGCCGTTTCTCTGGACTTATCGAGGATAGAGAATTCGCGAAACACACTATTTGAGAAATTGAAATCTCTTAGTTTAAGTAATCAAAAATCTGTTTGAATATGTTTCAGTCACTTGGATTCCCCATTTTTATTAAATTTGATAGAGCTATCTGCAAAGGACGAATAGCCACTGCATTCGTTATAACACTGGGTATTCTGCTGGTTCCAATAATTGCAGGGTTTCTAAATAGCTGTTCATCAGTAGATTCTCATTCATGTAGTCAGAAGGCTTGTGTAGCAGATTCAACTAAACGTGGTACAGTTACAAGTCAACAGGAAGATACGTTATCAACTGATGACACGACAAGTTCTTTTATTGATGCTTTTGAGTCGTATTTAAATCCCAATTTTAACAAGGCAGACTCCTATAAGACAAGAAGTTATAGATTGATTGTGGGCTATTTGGGCGCCTTTTTGCTTAATGGATTATTGGTGTCATTGGTGGTTTCATGGTTTCAAAAGCGACGAGATCGTTGGGAAAAAGGCCAAATTCATTATAGTCATCGGTTGTTAGGTAATTACACAATAGTCATAGGAGGCAACGAAATGGTGCCAGACCTTGTTAAGCAATTGCTAACAAAAAATGATCTGGACTATGTGTTGGTAATGACTAATAGGGAAGTTTCAGTTCTCCGCAACAAATTTGTTTCTATGCTGGGCAAAATGGAAAATAAAGTTGTTATTTATTACGGAGAACGCACTTCAATAGATGATCTAAAGAATCTTATGGTATCCCGTTCTAAAGATATCTATATAATAGGTGAACAACTTGATATTAGCCAAAGTGGTAGTCACCATGACGTGAAGAACATGGATTGCGTACAAAAGATAGCCGATCAACTGGGAAATAATGTCAAATACAGAAATGTTCTTAAAAAGTATAGCGATTTAGATGAGAAAACCAAGAATAAAGTAAAGGATCCAAAGCTGGTTTGCCGTGTGATGTTTGAATATCAGAGTACGTTCTCTGTCTTCCAATTTGCAGACGTAAATAAGAAGATCTCAGAAGTGTTGTACTTTAAACCGTTCAATTATTACGAGACTTGGGCGCAGAAAGTTTTGGTGTGTAAGGAAATCGATTTGAAAGAGAAGACACCATACTATCTTCCTTTGGAAGGAGGAAAGGCGATAAATGCAGAGAGTGAGGATACTGTACACTTGATAGTTGTAGGTATGAGCCGTATGGGTATTGCTTTTGCAGTGGAAGCGGCTCATTTGGCACACTATCCGAATTTCATAACTAATGAGAAAGTTTCACGTATTACTTTTATTGACCCTCAGGCCTGGAAGGAAATGAACTATGTGCAAGGACATTATAAAGAACTGTTTGCTGTATCACGCTGGCGGTATATGGAAGCGAAGGCTAATGCTTTCTATTACGATGAGGATATAAAAATAGAAGAGACGGAGTGGCAAGACCCCAGAAAAGACAAGGAACAGTCGCCTTACAAAGCCACCGGTGATTATACCCTCGGTGATCATCTTGTGGACATAGAGTGGCAGTTTATCCAGGGCGACCTTGAAATGCCTTCTATACAAGATTACATAAAGGAGGAAACACAGAAGGAGAACGTTCGACTGACAATAGCCATTTGTCTGCCGCAGGATAACGTCTCTTTGGCCGCATCGCTTTATTTGCCAGATGAGGTATATGAGACAGGAAGTAATGTGCAACAAGTTTTGGTATATCAGCCATTTGGCGATGCAATGCTTAGGAGCTTTGATGCCACCGATGACATGTCAAAGAGTTATAAGCTGTTTACCAAGTTGCGTGCCTTTGGTATGATGGATGGATGTTTCAGTATCGAAGAACAAGACACGATGAAAAATGTGTGTGCTGCTTTCCATCAACAATACTCGGAGGCTGCGAAGGAGCAGATTCCGGGTAGGAATAAGTTACGTAAGCGTCTTGATCTGCCAGTTGTAAGTGGTGGGAAGTCGCCCGCTGCAAAGAGGTGGTCCAGTTACTATTCCGCTTCACATCTTTGGACGAAGTTAAGAAGTATAGAATTTGAGCAAGGACAAGATATAGGTGTACCAACGCAGGCTGTGCTTGCAGAAGTGGAACACGTACGGTGGAATATGGAGCAGCTGCTCATGGGATATGCACCACTCAAGGCTGCGGAATATGTTCAACTTATGAACTTACGGAAAGAAGCTATGAAAACGCAAAAACCGCAGGAAGATCTTAAAAAGCTAAATGATGACAAAAATGAAAGGATTAACTGTAGTGACTATCAGCTTGTCATTGAATGGTTGAATGCATGGTATGGCTATGACGAATTACGGGAAAAACAGAAGGCGGACATGTCTCATGCTGATCTTTGCTCGCTTGAAGTACTCAAAAAGATAGATGAAGAGGCGATGGATTACGACAAAGTTTTAGTAGGGATCCTTCCCCAAATATACGCACAAATTCAGAAAGGGGATACCGAGAAGTGATAACCACTATTATGTTACCGATAGAAATGTAAATGGTTTTACGTCTGTTACAATAATAAGGTCAATTAAATATGGAGAATAAATTTATTAAAGAGAGTGCTGCTGAGTTGCTTGAAAAACTAGGCCAAAGTGGACAAGAAAAGGAAAAAGAGATACTTTCTGTCGTGAATAAGCATTCCCTCATTGCTGCAGGAGCAAGCTGGGTGCCGATTCCTTTCGTGGATTTGGCTCTTGTTGCAGGTAATATATGGGTCATGTATGCTTCAATCAATAAAGTCTTGGGAATCTCTTTTTCTGATAATTTGTTAAAGAGTATAGGTTCTGGCGTTGTTGCTAACCTTTCGTCTGCCATAATATCCCAGACGCTTCTGTCCGTATTAAAGTTGATTCCAGGTCTTGGTACTGTGTCTGCTTCACTTATTCTTACAGCAGGGAATTACGCCACATGCGTTGCAGCTGGTTATATCTATTTGCGTGCATTGACAACAATTGCCAGGGAAAATGGAACCATTGATCCATCTGATCCTAACCTTAAGAAGAAGTTCAAGCGAGTAATAAAAGAACAAAAGGCTGAAGGTCAGAAGCTAAAAGATGAACTCCAGAAGGAGTATATTCTTGAAAAGAAGGGTAATAAATAAGTATTGGATATGGATGAAGAATATGACTATATAATTGGGTTTGACTTTGGACATGGTGAGACGAGTGTGGCCAGAGTCAATGTCGGGTCAATTGATCCTGAGTCTGTCAATATAGAAGCAGATGATCTTTACATCAACGGCAATGGTCACGAACCAAAGATACCATCTTTAATTGGATATGATGTCGATGGGAATGTGCAATTAAATTTTGATGCATATCAGTTCAGATTTTTAAAAGTTGCAGCATATTTCAAAGCTCCGATGGTTTCTTCAAAAAAGTTTCCGGCAATTACAGAAGAGAACAAAGGGTATTTTCGGGACTTTGTTAGAACCGTTTTTCGCAGATTACATGAACATCCCCATAATCAAGATCTAAGGAACAAGCAAATTCTGTATTTTGTGGCATGCCCTTCAGGATGGAATAAAGAGCAAAAAGAAGAATACCTCAAGTTCTTCACCGATGATTGTGGTCTGCCTATTTCCAGTGTTATTGAGGAATCAAGAGCTGCACACGTTGTTGCTCGAAGGAAGTTGTATGAAAAGGACCCAACTCTATGCGCATATGGAAAGAAAATAGCAGTTCTTGATTTAGGAAGTAGCACATTGGACATAACAATGCACTCTGACAGAACATATTCAGATGGTTATGAAATTGGTGCCAGTAAGGTTGAAGAGATGTTGTTATGCCATTTCCTGAACACTAATGAAGATTTTTGCTTGAAATACAGGCAATATGAAGATATGGCACCTTCTTGCAAGAGCCAGATTCTTTTTATGTTGCGAATGGCTAAAGAAGAGTATTTTAATAGAGTAAGCAATGGCGCAAGTGGAGAAATAGCCTTAAGGTGCCAGGTTGACTGGGAAGAATTAAGTAGTGACGAGATTACTGGTATATCCAATTTGAAGATTAAAGGTTCAGAGCTGGGCGGTTTGCTTGACTCAGGTAAGGAGGACGATGATAAATACATTAATAAGCTTCGTAACAGTATCAAGACATTTATAGAACAGTATGGAAAAGTGGATGCAGTTGTTTTAACAGGCGGTGCATCCCAAATGGCCTTTTATAAAGATGTTGTATTGGAATGCTATGGTTTGACTGAAAACGAATGTGTTGTCGACAGGAGTCCGTCATACAGTATCTCGCAAGGGACGGCCATTATGGGATATTTAGACACCAAGAATCCCACAAGAGGGTCTATAGGAGACCCTGAAAGGCTGACAGAACTGTTAAATCAGATTCCTGAGATAATAGAATCCGAGGTGACAAGATGTACTATAGATGCCTACAAGGCCCAATTGCTCTCGATAGTTGACCAATGGGAATCAAAGGAAGGCTCGAAAACACTTAAGGAATTGTACGATCAGGTTTCTTCTCTCTTGGCTTCTTGGGATGAACACTATGATCAGATAAGTGCCTCTGCCAATAGAGAAGTAGGCGAGGCTTTGTCAAATACGATAAATGATTCTCTCACGGAGATGATGAAACTATACTTTGGTTATAATATGCAAATGCCCTCTATTGAATTGAATTATGACTTTAGTATGACTCTCCCAGAAGATTCCTCATTACTTCTTTTGAAAGGAATAGCCAAGAATATTGTTGATATAATCAATCATTCAAGTCTTTTTAGAAGGTTTGAAGATCCCGAAGATTGGAATGAAGATCGTAGCAGAGACTTGAAGCTGTTGGCTAAGCTAGCTCATGGAACAAGAGATTATATTACACAGTTCTTTGATGGCCATGGAATTGATATGCAGGATTTCAATCAAACCATTGAGGAGTGTAAGAATGAAACAAGAAAGTTCTATTACGAATGTATTAGAAAGATAACTTGTCAAGTTTAGAAGTTGATAATTATGGAAAAAACAGAAAACAAAGATCTTGCAACAAAGCCCCAAACAGAACTGGAGGAGTATGAGATTCCTGCACAGTTGGAGGGTATGGGCAAAATCGCTGCAGCTACAACTGTAGCACAAACACTTTCATACTCAACGGAAAGGAAGTTCCTTGATACAGTTCCTAATGAGAATTGCCTATGTCATTTGAAACTGAATGGCTCAATAAACCACAGCCTTTCGGGATTTAAATGGCTAAAAATCACTCAGGTTGGTAAATTTTCCAGTGATAGCAGACAGAATTGCTTTGATGCGATGCAGACAATTCTCCATTCTTGTCATATTCCTAATACCCAGTTGGCATTTTTGATAATTGGGGAAAAAGGAGTATATAAGATGTTCTTCGGGATAAAGGGCATTGGTAAAATGAATGGAGTAAAAAACTTTATATTGTCAAATTGGAAGGGGGTTGTGTGCAAAAAATGTGATGAAGCAGACACGGACCTACACCGTTATGTTAATAACGAGGCGTATAATAAATGCTATGCTTTTACTGGTGTACCGACAATAAATGCACAAAACCGTTATTCTAGGGGCATTGATCAGATTGTCAGTGGTTTTAGAGAGCATGAAGAGGCTGCATATTTGGTTATTGCAAATCCCGTATCTCCAACTCGTATTGACGGCGTTCTTAATACGTGCCGTGAGTTGCAGAGCCAATCAGAATCATTCAAGAGCTTCTCTTTGTCTGAAAACCTACAAAAGGGTAAGAACCGATCTTTATCTAAATCCACTTCACATACGATTACTAAAACAATTACCGAACAAGTTGAGAATGGAGATGGTAAGAAAGCAATGGGGGTCGTCATGGGAGTTACTGGACTTGCTGTTGCCACTGCACTTATTTATCCGCCAGCCATAGCATTATTACCCGCAATTGTAAATAAGGCAGCATCTGCGATAGAGTCTGTTCCTAGGATAAAATCAGCATTGACGGCACTACAAGCAGGATCTTCATTGCAGAAACAGTTTGTCGCTAGTGGATTAATTCCCAAGCAGACTCCAAAAAAAGTCGACAATTCAGAGGCGGATGTTACTTCTTCATCAGAGAGTTATGGTTATTCAGAAAGCTATTCTCAGTCGATTTCACAGACAATCACCAATTCGCATATTGAGGCTGTCGTTGAACATCTTAAGAAGCATGCTTCACGTATGGAAGAGGGAAAAGCCACGGGAATGTGGGAAGTTGGTTGCTACTTGTTTACATCGATGGACGATAATGCTTCATGTGCAATGCAAGTGAAGTCTGTCCTGAGTGGAATGGAATCTATATACGAGCCAATTAGGATTCATGATATTTCAACAATGGTTGAGGAATCTGGCAGCATCCATGGCTTTGTGGAGAGGCCACTCATTACTTCAAATTATTCTAGCGATGTGCAGGATGGGTATGAGGATACGCTGTTTAGGCATCCATTTGGAGATGAATTCTCACATGTGACATCAATTTTAACGACGAAGGAACTATCATGCTTTGTGAATTTTCCAATGAATTCCTTGCCAGGCATAAGTGTTGTAGATCAATGGCCAGATTTTAGCCTTACGCCACAATCGATATCAGATAATTCTTCCGCTTTGCGATTGGGACACCTCCTTTTCAATGGGAGCAAATCCGAAGTACCTGTCAGTGTACCATTAGATACGTTTAGTCGTCACGCCTTAGTTGCAGGAGTAAATGGAAGTGGAAAGACGAATTCAGTATTAAGTGTAATGAATGGCTTCCTTCAGAAAGGTTCTCCTATTATGATAATTGAGCCTGCTAAGACGGAATATGTTGATTGGGCTATCAAATATAATAAAGGAGTTGAGGAGTTCAATTCTGCTCATCCCAATCAGCCGAAGAAGAAAATTAAGATTTTCATTCCTGGCTGTGATCATTATGCCAAAGGAGATGTTTTCCCTGAACTACTCAAGTTGAATCCCTTTGAAGTTATTAGAATTAACGATAAGTATGAATATAGGGTGTTGTCACATATTGACAAACTTAAATCTGTTTTGGCATCAGCCTTTCCAATGCAGGAAATACTTCCAACGGTTATAGAAAGGCTATTGTATAAATTATATACCGACTTAGGTTGGATCAAGCAAAAAGAACTTCAAGCATACCCAGATAAATTCCCGACACTAAATGACATTAATCTTAAAAGTATCAAGGAACTTATGACCGATTTGGGTTATGCAGAAGAAAATACACAGAACATATCTGCAGCTATACGTACTCGTTTTAACAGCATGAAATATGGCTGGAAAAATACTTTGTTGAATAATGAGCGTATAGATGGAATGACATGGGAGGATTTTTTCGGTAACTCATGCGTGATAAATCTGTCATATGCTGGCGATGATGCTGATAAAGCTTTCATAATTTCATTACTAATGCAGTTCTTATATGAATATCGTGTTGCAGAATCCGAGAAAGAAGGATATTCCTACGATGAAAATAAATGCGACCATTTGGTGGTTATAGAAGAGGCACATAGAGTTATGACCAGATGTGAAAATCCAGACATGCCACAGTATCGTTCAAATCAGATGTTTTCAAGTATATTGTCGGAGGTACGCGCTTATAGCCAGGGTGTAATGGTTGTTGACCAGGTTCCTTCTCGCCTTATCGAGGATGCTGTTAAGAATACAAATATAAAAATTGTTCATAAGGTGGTCGCAGCAGATGATGCCAAAATACTGGCAGAATCTATGGGGCTCACACAAGAACAACAGGATGTTATTCCTAAGCTGTCAATAGGACAGGCGATTTTGAGCGGTCTCAATAGTGCTGAAGTGGAATCTGCGAATGCTTCGGACATTTATTTAGCAAAAATTGACAAAAACAAATAGTATTAACGTTTAAATAATTAATTATGTCACAAGAAACAAAACATGTTCATATCACTTTCCCTTCAGGAAATGAATATAAGGGAGAGTGGTCTGATGACAAACAGAATGGTTTCGGAATCATGAACTTTGCCAACCTGGACAGATATGAAGGAGGTTGGAAAGATGGTAATATGGAAGGCTTTGGGAAGTATTCCATATATGATTCCGCATGTGATTCTTACTCTTCCTACTATGAAGGCGATTTTGTCAATGGCAAATTTGACGGAGTCGGACGAATGGTGTTTTCGGACCATACCACTTATGAAGGTCAATGGCAAGTTGGTGTTCGTTGTGGAGATGGTGTTGCTGTTTTCCCTAATGGTGATGTGTTCCATGGCTTGTGGCAGCAAGATAAAATGCTGCGTGGTGTCTATTCTCTCAAAAATGGCGACAAGTATGATGGAGAGCTTGTCAATGGCAAATTTGAAGGCTTTGGGAAGTATTTCTGGAGTGACGGCAAATGGTATGAAGGCCTTTGGAAAGATGGACAAATGGATAAAGGCATGATGTTTTATCCAAATGGTACATTCTCCGACATAGAAGAGGGCAAAAACTTGTAATACATAATCCATTTATGGATTCTCTGCGAGGGAAATCAAAAACGATCATGTTGTTAGTAACCTACAAATGCAATTTGCATTGTAGTTATTGCTACGAACCTAAACTGGCATTCAAGCAAATGAGTGTCAGTAAGATGAAACAGTATATTATTGCTCAATACGAAAAATTGGGTGATGATTATGATTCGTTTGAAATCCAATTCATGGGTGGTGAGCCATTATTGGTTTACCCCATGATTAAGGAAGTTTCAGAATGGCTGTGGGAATATCCTTTCAAGAAGCAGTTGAAAGTTCTATTCGCTCCTACCAATGGTACCTTGCTTACTGATGAAATGAAAACTTGGCTGTTTCAAAACAAGCATCGTTTTTGTTTAGGGTTAAGTTTTGATGGGGATCATGCCATGCAAAACATTAACCGCTCTGGTTCATCTCCCAATGTAGATTTAGATTTCTTTTCTAGTACGTGGCCAGATCAGAGCGTCAAAATGACGGTCTCTCCTCAGACAATAACTAATATCGCAGAGGGTGTATTATTCCTGTTTGAAAAAGGATTTAAGGATGTTGTAGCCGACTTGGCTGTTGGCGAGTGTGTTAATTGGGAAGCGATGCATTTAAATGTACTGAAAGATCAACTTGAGAAATTGGTGGATTATTATGCGCATAATGGTGATGCTTCAAATTTCTCCTTACTAAATGTTGGAATAGAAGAAATATTATCATCAAAAGATTCTAAAGCGTGTTCTTGTGGTGAGGACTTTGTATGTATAGATACTGATGGCCAAGAGTATGCTTGCCATCTGTTTTCACCAATAGCATGTGATTTGGATAAAGCACGTAAAAGCCAAATAATTGATTTCTCAAATCATAATATTTTTAGTACTGTAAAGTGCAATAGATGTTTCTTGAAAGGAATATGTAAGCGTTGTGCAGGCATGAATTACATTTCTACCGGCGATGTGGCATGTCCAGATGCATTTCAATGTAATGCTTTTAAGATAATATTCTTTGAGAATTGTAAACTACAATATTTGTTGGCAATTAACAGAAATGACACATCAAGAATCCAAATGATAGAAAAAATAGTAGAATCCCTATCAATAAATTAATAGAAAAACAATGAAGAATAAAGTTTTAGAGACTCTTGGAAAGTTGGAAACTTTAGAGTCTTCCGTGATAGAGAATTTGAATGAGGTTGCTCCATTGGAAGTAAATGAAGACTATGAACTTCCGACAGAAGTGACATTTACGGCAACAGAATACAGTTCATGTGGCTGCTCTTCGGGATGTGGTAGTAATTATAACAGGGGCGATTGCAGATGTTCTTCTGGTTGTGGCAACAACTATAATAGAGGCGATTGCAGATGCTCCTCTGGTTGTGGAAATAATTATAGTAAAGGTTGAGTTATGGGTATTGAGACTTTTGAAAATACACATTTGGAGAAGATATCGCTGAGTGATTTGTCTTCTGTTCAGGAAGTCCAGCCTATTTTATTGCAGAAGGAAGATGATCAACAGGAGTCTTTTGTCGTAAATGTGGAAGCTGTTGAGCAGGTAGAAACGTCGGCCGACAGATTGGAATCATTTAGAAGTAACGGAACTGAAAAACTGGAAGTCTTATATGATTCTGAGGTAACAGAGCAAATCGCTGAGTATCTTTCTGGCCTTGAAGAATTGAGATTTGAGAATTGGACAAAGCTCTCTCTTGAACAAAGAAAAGAATTGCTGAACAGGATTGAACGTCAAATTGCGGCAATAGAACATCGTCCACCGCTCCCTATTGACGTGGAAAAGATGAAGGCATCAACATTTGGCTATCAAAGTAGTTATTATCATAAGATAGCCTTGAATAGTTTATATGTAGGTTCTAATAGTAAAAAGGATTATAATGAAGTTATTGACACCATTATTCACGAAGGAAGACACGCATATCAGCATTATAATGTGGATAAGAAGCTGATACATGAATCAGCAAGTGTTGTGAATACTTGGAGAGAGAATTTCTATAACCCCAAGTACCAATATTACAACAGCGGATCATGTATTATTCCCGTGAAAGGAAGATTACAGGATGTAGGATTCCGTTTGTATTATTACCAGCCTGTAGAAATTGATGCCAGGAATTTTGCTTCTGACGTTATGTTAAAGTTAAAACAAAAAGGATTCTTATCATAAAAAAGTATTATGGCTAACATTTATTCGCTTGCAATACAAGTTATTGATGCTTATAAGAAAATCAACGATGTTGCAAAATCTGTTCTCCCAGAAGACATAGTGAAAATTGTCAAAAGACACGCTGCTATAGCAGTTGCAACCGCTTTCATTCCGGTTGGAGGATTGGACATGGTTGCTGCTACGGCAAATGTGTGGACGATGTATGTGCGTATAAATAATGCTTTAGGCATTAAATTCTCGGATAATAAGATGAAAAGCATTGGTTCTGCTGTTGTTTCAAATCTGGTACAGAATCTGGGAATAGCAGCGGTAGCGGTAGCATTAAAATGGAATCCAATTTCATATTTGGCATCAGTAGCTATTTTAACAGGTGCTTTATATGGTCTCACCATGACATCAGGCTGGATTTATCTTAAGGCACTTGCAAATATGGCGCTAAATGATGATGATATTGAAAGTTCTGTAAGAGAGGCACTTAAAGACAAGGCAAGTATTTCACAAGTATATAAAGATAACAAAAAGAGATAATAGATTATGAAAGAAGTTTTTTTTAACGAGGATGGTTCTTTAAAGATTAATGAAACCATCATGAATCAGCCTTCATTTGTGAAGATTATGGAGGATGGTATTGTGACAGTGGAAGAAATTGAAGAGCAGAGCCGTAAGGTTCTTTCCATTTTCCGCAAGATAGAAGATACGTTTAGTGATGAACAAAAGAAATTGGTTCAAGAACTGTTAGTAGAATCGAATGTCCTAAATGCTATTTTTAAACAGCATGGTATGCAGATAGCTATGGAATAGTTAAATTTGAAGTTCTTTCCCCACAAATGTTTATATAAGGACAGTATTTGGTGAGGCTGACATATTAATCTCGATTAAATATGGGCAATATTGATACTATTGATAATTATGTTGCTGAGCCATCTTCAACATTTGATGAAATGGAAGATTGTATTTTAGAAGACTTGAAGGAGGAGAGAGGTGAAGATGAATCACCTGTTAGTGACATTGAAGTAGTCCCAACTCTTGAGGATATGGAGCATGTTATTTTAAATGAATATGAGGATGATGAATTGAAGAATGATTCGGGTTTATTTTTATTCTCAGATGATGTTGATGGCTATTGTGAACCAATTGATGAGTTTGATGATTTACTAACAGAATTAGAATATGATTGTGACCCTGTTCCTAATTTTGGTGATTTACTAACAGAAATAGAATCTGATATCTGAAGTTCATATAAATTGAAGTGGTCATGGATCGATAACTATTAAGTGAAATAAAGAATGCTTTCTTCGAAAATCAAATATTATCTTTTGGTTACAGCCAACCCTCTTTC
>Ga0247610_10002012_pt1 | contig 24148 bp, 26 predicted proteins | sample 174DNAGHGhighgp2_FD_193483 | JGI IMG/M metagenome (GOLD analysis project Ga0247610, IMG submission 193483) | Sheep rumen microbial communities from Palmerston North, Manawatu-Wanganui, New Zealand - 1742 DNA GHGhigh gp2 | ecosystem: Host-associated > Mammals > Digestive system > Stomach > Rumen...
AACGCCTGATAGTCGATCGTGATGTAAGACGTGGCGTTATAGTTGAACGCCGTCGTGATCATGATGAAGTTGTAGACACCGCCTTTGGCCGTGGAGACCTTCGTCCGGCCGAAGTCGATGCCGACCAGGCGGTAGTCGTTGCCACGGATGAGGACCGTGTCACTGGTCTGGGTGTGGTACACCACCCGGAGGTTTTCCGAGTCGAAGAACGCGCCTTCGGCCGGGATGATGACGAACCGGGACAAGGTCCCGACCGTCTCCGAGCGATGGACCTCGCCCTGGATATAGTTGCTCGCGGCTTTTCCGGTCCAGTCCTCCGGGAGCCACGAGAGTGTCGATGTTGTCGTTGGCATGCTTTCTCCTTACGAACTCATTTGGTTCAACGTCTCTTCATATCCGGCCAACTGTTGTTTCAGCCGGTCGCGCTCCTTCATCAGTTCGTTATACTCGTTGGTGAAGAGGTTGTTGTAGTATCGCTGGGATTGGGTTCTCATGAACTCCTCCCGCTTGTTCTTCCGGCAGGTGTCCAGCCACTCATAGAACGACGTGGAGATCCAGACAGAGTCGTAGGACGTCAGCTCAGATGCCGTGTCCAGGCCGAACTTCGCCTGGAAGACCAGGTTGATCGCCGTCACCATCTCCGCCAGCATCTCCGGATCATCAAAGATCCCGATATCCGTGATCAGGTGATGGCGCTTGTACTCCTTCACGTTCCCGTCCGGTACTCCGGCGATGATGGACGTCGGGACATAGTAGATCTGGGCCGGCAGCATGGGGTTGACTAGACGATACCAGATGTCGTCGTTCTTCCAGGTAGCCATGTCCTGCTTGTAGATCGCTTCGCTGATGCCAAGAGGGACGTAAATGTTCTGGAAAACGTCGATCCCGTCCATGATGACCGTATAGTACGACATGACCTTGTCGACTTTGTAGATGCCCCTCGTGATATCGGAGTCCTTCTGGGAATCCGCCAAGGTATAGTCTCCTTTCTGGGGAGGGATGTACCCAAGCTCCTTGAAGTCCCGGACGAACGTGAACCGATAGACCTTTCCGGCGGAGAGATCCGGCGCCGCATACCGGTCGTGGACAGATGTCGTCGGCAGGACCATGACCTTCTTCTCGGTGATCTCCGTTCTCACGGAGTTCGTTCGGGGATTCCGGTAGGTCGTGATCTCCTTGGTGACGTTGATCTCCTCATAGTAGGAGTTGGCGGGGATGTTCGTCCCGACGTCGACTTCCACCTGAAGATAGGTATAGGGACTGGCGGCGTTACCCTCTCCAAAGCGGGTGAAGTATTCCTTGCCCTGGAGGAAGACCAAGTCCTCCGTCAGGACGTATGTCTTCTGGGTGGCGATCTCCGTCTTCTTGATCTCGTCGTCATCCTGCCGGGTGATCCGGATGAGATCCGTGAAGTCCGAGTACGCCTCGATTTCCGTCGTGTAGTTTCCCACGGGGATCTCCCATGGGTCGATTTTCTCGGCGGGGGTCTGACGGAAATACACTTTCCCGTCCGCCGAATTCACCAGCGTCCAGCCGTTGTCGTAGCAGACTCGCATCTGCCCGGCGTTCCCCCAGACACGGGAGACGCCGGTCTGGACGGGATCCAGAACGTAATAGATCCCGTTCAGGCCTGTTGCGGCGGGTGCGCCGGCAATGACTAATGCATCGCCCATAACGTATCCTCTTTAGTTGTTCGCATGAATGAAGGACTCCCGTGTCATCATGGAGAAGCTGTATTCCCCGACACAGAACGTGACATAGGTCCGGTTCTTTCCCTCCCCGAAGATCGCTTTCGTCTCCTCGGAGCATTGGACATCGGACGGCAACTGGGTGTTGCTCAACTGGGACGCCAGGATCTTTGTGATGGAGGAGTTGAACTCCCTTGCGGTGTCCGTCAGGGCGCCCCAATAGCTGTCCTCCGTGGAGATTGGCTGGTAGGATTCGAAATCCCCCAGGGCGTCCAGCTTGACGACATCGTCGGCTTCGTAGTTCTCCGGATAGACAATGGCGTGCATGAAGTACGCCGGAATGGTCATCTGGGAAGCCGTCTGGATCACGGCCGTCGGGACGTCGTTCAACGTGGCGTTGTTTCGTGCCTTCCCGTTGTAGTTCTTCAGGAAGTCGACCGTGCTGTAGATGCCCTTGCAGTAGGTGATGGCCAAGTTGGTGTCGGCTGTGATCCGGGAGTTGTACATCGGAACGATGATGAAGGATGTCGAGACATAGAGTCCGGGAAAGATGTCCTCCACGGATCCGCCTCTGGCGTCCTCCAGGATCTTCTTGATCGCCTGGCGCATCTCGGCGATCGTCGGCTGGCGTCCCTTGTAGATGCAGGTGAACGTAAAGGTATAGCGGGATCCCGACATGGGGATTGTGTAGTTCACGACAAACGGCATGGCGCCGGTGTGGTTGGTCGTCAAAAGCGGATCGGTGGAGGTCTTGGTGACTTCCCCGGTCATGACATTCGCCACGTAGTTGGAGGCGCCATGAAGGGCGGTCTCCACATTGACGAACGTCAGGTTGACCAGATCCTTTGGATCAGCCGGGCAGATGACGTTCGTGATCCGGCACTTCGGGTAGTTCTCGAACAGGGATTCCGGATTCAGGTAGATCCGGAACCATGTCGCCATGGGGAGTCCGCTGAACCGGAAGGCGAACTGGATGTAGTTCGGGAAAAGGACCTCCGCCTTGTAGGAGGCGGGGTTCGTCCCCAATGTCGTCTTGACCGTCGGATCGGATATCGTGCAGTTTCTCACCGTCGCATGCTTGTCGTTCGTGTAGTCCACAACGGACAAGGTCAGCGTCCCGGGACAGTATCCGGATGTGATATCGTCCTCCGTAGTGGATCCACGACCGTACAGCGTCGTATTGGTCCGCAGGACGGACTCCAGTTCAGCGGCCGTCTTGTAGATCCATATCTTGTTCGCGCTGTCGAACATGTGGGTGTACACGACCGTCTCGATCGTATTGAACAGCTTCCGGAACTGATCGGCATAAATCTTGTCAGCCAGCAGGGAGACATTGTTCCCGGCAATGTTCTCATAGTCCGCCCAGTACTTGTCGTAATGCAGGCACATCGTACCCGCTTGACGCTCATAACCCGTACCGGTGACATCGTCCATGGCGCCGGTGAACAGCGCCTGCATGCGGGTCTCCCGGGGGTCCCGGATGATATTGTGGTAGACGCCAGGCAGTCCGCCTTTGCCGACGCTGTCGTCTGTGTTGAAGACGCTGAGGACACGCTCGTCCACCTGGCACACGCCGCCGCGTTTCACCGTGCCGGTGTTATCCCGGTAGGACCCGACCAGGGTGTTCATGTCGACAATGGTGTCGGTGACAAGCGGCGTCAGCGCCGTGTCGAAAAGATAAGCATAGATCATCTGTAAGGTACTCCTTTATAAGAAACCGTCGGCCAGCCATAGCGGGACGACGCCCGCTATGACCGAGCTTCGGGAGGGTGTCATTGCTTCGCTGCCACGTACTTCTTGGAGGCTTTCTCCAGATGGTAGACCATCTTCGTAAAGGTGTCCTCCGCGTTCTTCAATAATTTGACATCGTTGACGACGATCGAGCAAATGCAGGCGGCGTCAATGGTTTCCGGTCCATGCTCTTCGATGAACTTATTCTTGACATAGCCGTTGGACTCGCAGAGGGCGACCAGCTTCTTCATGTCGCCGGACTTCTCCCGGAGATCTTGCAGAATGGAGGAGATGCATTCCTCCGCTGTGATGAGATCATTGGCACCCGCGTGCATCTGGTCCCGGTTCATCCATTTAAGAGCGGCCAGTCTGGCGTTCCGGACGGCCTTCGGGGCGGATTTCAATTTGCCCTTCGGGGTCACCTGCGCCTCCGTAGGGACGGCGGCATTGAATTTCTGGAAGTACAAGCGCTTGTAGTCGTCGATCTTCATTCCGGGAGTCCCGGTCGGAACAACATCCTTCTTGTCGTCATGGGATCGGATGATCCGGCTAAGCAGGTCGACACTGTCCTTGCTTATGCCAATCGAGATGATTTCATTCCCGCAAAGCGGGATGAGCTCCGCGATCTTATCCAAGACGGCGACCGCATCTCTTATCTCACGTTTGAAGAAGGACGCGACAAACTTGAGCGTCTTTCCAAGCAAGGACAGGCACCATTTGGCCGCTCCGACAATGGCGCTGACGACCGCACGGGCGATGGTGAAAACAGAGACTTCCTCGGAGAGGATGACTTTGGCGTTCTTATAGGCGATCTCCGTCATGGACATGTTCTTCATCATCTTGTCCAGGACGAGGAGACGATAGTATTCATCAATGCAGGCCTGCATGGCCGCCTGCTCGGACGTCAGAATGGCGAGGTCCTCATAGGCGTTGAACGCCTTGTCGACCTTGTCGAAGAACTTCTCGTCTTCGGACTTGATCTGGTATGGGAGTTCCAGTAGGCTCATAGGTACGATTCCTCGTGTTAGAATAAGGTAAAGTAAGGGGTTGTATTCCAAGCATAAAATGCTGCGCCCTTCGAAAAACAATAGGATGACAGGCGGAGAGGGGTCCTGTCCCCTCTCCGCCCTCTGTAATCAAACAAACGCGAGGTCGCGTCACATTCCTGATTTGATCAAATTCATCATCGTGATGGCGTCGTTGACACCGTCACGGAAACTGGCAAGGAATTCAACGGCTTCCATGTTGGTCTGAAGCTTGCTCTTCATGACCAACTTGACCTTGGAGACGACCATGTTCTTCAAGGAGATCAGAACGATTCTCTCCTCTTCAGTGAGGCAAGAGTCGTTGATGATGGCGTCAAAAGACGCCGTCAGGTAGTCCACCTGGTTGACAAGGTCGTCCAGCGTCTCCAGCTGGTTAATCTTCGCCCAGAGGGCATTGACCTGGTTCGTGAAGGCCTCCGGCTTCTTTTCAGCGACTTTCGAGTAACCGAGATAGACAGCACGACCTGTGGCCTGTCCGGCGGCCTGGGGTCCGATCGTCCGGCACCCGGTGAACAGAGTAACACTCAGAATCAATAATAGTAATATGTTGCGTTTCATACAAGGCTCCTTAACTTTTGGAAAAAGATAATATCTTGATTCTTACTACTAAATGTCTTAGCGGATGTCATCACGTCAGGATCACCCTCGAGATCCGGACGGAGTTTCCGATCAATGGCGTTGATGAACGACACCGCTGAGTATGATAGCTGATCCCATGTCTCTTCTCGGGATGTCCGGATAGCGACGGCCGGGATCGTTATATTGACGTCCGCTTTCTCGTAGTCGGAGAATGACAACTCCCCAAACGGGATGAACTTGGCAAGGGGGCTATCCGAACGGTAGTCGGTCCACTCGAATGTCACCATCTTGTGCTTTTCCAGATACCGGTAGATTGCGAACCAGTTCGGGCTGGAGTGGAATGTGAATGACAAGGATGCGTCGAGGGTCTGATAATAGTATCCCATGCCGCACTTTGGAGCCGGCATCCCGACCGGATGAAGATCCATGCCCGGGACTTTGTAGTTCGTTCTCTTGACGCCAGCTCGACAGGAAAATACCTGGTCAGCCAGATTCTCCCCATCCTTGTAGAGGTCCATCTCCGAGAGGGAGAAGTCGGCCTTCCTGGTTTCCACGTCGACCAGGTCGGCGACGAACTTCTCATATTCCTCTAACGTCTTTCCGCAGAAAGGCGCCCCGGGGTAGTATTGGATATAGTCGCCCATCAGAGACAGCCTTTGATTTTCCCCGCCAGGATGCGGATCATGGGGTGTGCGGCTTCATCCAGACGAAGCTTAAGGAACGCCTCCCAAGCAGCTCGTGTCCCGGTCAGGAACATCTCTGTCTTGAGGCTGCCTGGCAGGACCATTCTGGCTTCCTGGGGTTTGCATCCAAGGGCGATCATCCGGTTATACCTGGCCTCGGCCTCAAAGCAAGATTCAATGTACTGAGTCAGGACATTCCAGCGGTCGTCACCAGGCGTAGCTGGTTCGATCGGCCATGTGAAGTCCGCCCACTTTTGCTTGGGAATCAATTCCGTCCAGTCATATGGACGCGGAATCGTGAACGTCATTCCTCGTTTGCCATAATTGCAATAGCGGGTGGACTCCACGGAGAATGAAAGAGAACGATGCCTCGCCAATTCCTGGAGGATGTCCCGTGTCGTGATGACATGAACTGTCGTATAATCGAACGCCGAGGATATTTCGAACATCTTGATCTCATCGTTGGATGCTCCTCTCATCATTCCAGGATCCCCTGTCGGGAGGAAACTCTCCTTCGGATTCTTGAAAACAGCCGGATATATGGCATGAAGCCGTTCCTGGAGAATATACAGGATTCGTTCATAGGACATCCGATACGCCCCGATCTCATTCATGAGACCGTCCATGGCATGGCACAAGCATGACTTCTTGAAGAGGTCCATGGCGTCCCACCCCATCCATGTCAAGAACTCCATCCAGACACGGAAGTTTCCTTTCACCGTCATAGACGGTTTCCCGAAGTCAGGATTGGATAGTTCCGGAAGGACAAGTGGCCAGTAGCCTCTGGCGTTCTTGTAGGAGTGATAAGCGATGTAGTCCTCGAACAGAGGACGGAGACCGGCTGGACAGCTGATCTCGATCCGGGAATGCTCGAGCGGGGACCAGTGCTTGTTCTTCCGGTCCGTGTAGATCATCCGCGGGAGAAACTCCTTGTAGGAGTCTTCTGTCATTTTCCCCTCGGATTTGTAGCAGATGCGGTAGGCCGCTTCCACCCGTTTCTGCAAGTTGGTCTCGGTGACCTTGGTGACGCTTGGTTCGACAAAGTTAATCATGTGACGTGATTCCTTCTGGTTTCCGATGCGATGTTTGGTTTTGGTTATTGCTGTTTCGGGTTTCACCCATAGGAATAGGAAAGGTCACAAAAAAATAACAGGGAAGGCCTGCCGGGAGGAGGGTCACCCTCCTCCCGGCAGGCGATCGTCCTGTCTAGAACAGGCTGAAGTTGAGAATATCGACATTTCCCTTGGGACGTCGATAATCCAGCTTCTTGTAGGCGCCATGACCCCTGGCTCTCTCGGCCGGGGTGACCGGCGGATAGTACTCTACCACATACGGGTAGCCCGAGCATCCGGTCAGGATAACGACCAGGACGACCACGGTCAGGAGAACCAGAAACGTTTTCATGGCTCACAAGGGAATGCCCTGGATTGAACGACCGGCGGGTGATATTCCACGACGGGACAACCGAAGCATCCGGTAAGAACAATACCAAAGACGATTGTGGCTAAGAAGACCAGGAAGGACTTCATCGCTTACAGGGAGAAGGCTCCGACGGATTCGTCGACGTCAAGAACACCCCCCATGCAGGAGATGCAGGTTTCATAGCAGACGGTCGGGTCGACGCCCTGTTCTTTCATGATCTGGAGCTCGGCAAGAGCCTGTTCATTACGACGACGGGAAAGGTCGAGAAGCTTCCATTCCTTGGAGTCGGGTTCCGCCAGTGCCAGATCGGCATTGATCTTGGCCAGATTCGCAGCGTAGTCAGCGATCTGTTCGTCGATCGGTTTCTGATTCGTGTAGTAGATGAACTCGACCGTGTCCAGTTTGTTATTCTTGATGACGATCTTGGTGATCATGACATCCATGATGACACTGCCGGCCGCCTTCAAGCGGAGCGCACGGCTCTTGAAGTACATCAGATTCTCGGAATCTTTCGTGACGATCAACTTGCCGTTCTTGTCCTTCTCGCAGTAGACTTTCAGGAGCTTGTCGGCCAGCTGACGCTGGTAGTCGATGGAAGGATTCTTGTGAAGTTTCTCCAACGTGCAGTTGCCGTTGGCACACTGGAAGACGTCAGGATTCTCGACATCCGTCTTGAGTGACATGGCCGGATCCCATCCGTCCTCCGGATCATCCGGATTAGCGGGTTTGACAACAACCGGATCTTCGGCTGGCTGCGTCTCGTCTTTTGGCTTGCTGGGCTTCGGCGTGATCGGGCGGACAACCGGCTTGTATTTCGCCATGCCGTCTTTGACGCCGGCTTTGACGCCAGCCAAGATCAGATTGGCGTTCTCTTCATCAATGTCTTCACGGGCGGCTTCACGGAGGAGCGTGAATGCGGCTCCGGAAGCGGTTCTGACCAACATGCCTTCAAGCGGACTGGACTTCTTGGCGACAGCCTGCTCGATAGCGTCCAGGGCAAGCTCACTGAGGGCCGTAACCGTCGGCTGGTCGTTCATGTCATCGAGACGCAGCCACGCGGATTCCAGTTTCCCGCAGATTTCTGCGTTGTCCGGATTTTCCTTGAGGCCGCAATACGTGTAGTACAGGATCAAGCCGATGTCATAACCGGCTTTCTCGTAGTCGATCTCTTTCGAGACGACGTTCGGTTTTCCGACGAGCGGACTGATGGAGTTGCATCCGACTGTCGTGAACAGACAGACGAATGCCAACAAAATCACGAGCAGTTTTTTCATTGGTTCTTCCTTTGTTGTGGGTTTCTGGTTGGACGGGGCGGGATGCCCCGTCGTCTATAGAATTACGAAGAGATGGAAAGTTCTATTGAACAGGGTCCTTCGGGGTCTCCGCGGAGAATTCGTTCTCATCATGAGGGTCTTCCCCGTCGTCTCTGAATAACGAGAAGTCCTCCACTTTGATACGCTGGTTTGGATATGGGCGGGACTCTGGGCTTTCGTCCGGCGGGCCGCCGAAACCGGCCAACGGGTTGGTATGACGAAGCGCTTCCAGCTTCAGTTCCTCCTCCCTGGCCGAGATCAGATTCTCAAGAGTCTTGTATAAGACCTGCCGATACCAGCCACCTTTCGCAGTCGCTGCCTGCCGGATGGCGCTTGTCACCATGTCCAGCAAGGACTCAAGAAGGTTCCCGTCTTCGTCTGAAGCAGGTTCCGTTCCAGGAGGCAAAGCGTCGGCTGCCGCCATGGTCGGCCGGATGCCCCCAACCATCAGCATCTCGTCGAAGTCATAGGACGTATCCCTTGCCGGATCCTTGACGCTGGAGCCGTAGAACCATAGTTTAATGGTATCGCCGTACATGACGACGTCGCCCGGAAGGGTCACGACGATGCAGCCAATGCGTCTGTCCAGCAGGAAGTCGTCCGGATTGCACTCGGGATCATCGCCAAGGAGTTTCCGTTCCAGGACACAGATGTTCCTGGCGACGGTCCGGACATCCGTGTCCGTCAGAGTCGAGAACCGGGAATCGATCCTGATGTTGGTTAGGATGCTGGTGGAGTCAATTGGCTCGTCCTGGCAAGTATCCAGCAGAAACTCCATGCTGTTATTGACCGCTCCCTCCGTTTCATTATGGAGGGGCGGGGACATAGGAGTCATCCGGCTGTCCACGAGCGTCTTCAACATGTCGAGGGCATCCTCCTTGGTTGTACCGACAGCCGCCATTTTGCAGCTGCCCTCGACCATGGCGACATAGTAGAGAGTATAATCCCCGTCTTTGTCGTATATCTTTTTGACACCAACACGGACAGGCAGTTTCAATAAAATCTGTTCACTCATCGTGTTCTCCTTTCGGTTGTTCTTCAAACGCTTCTTTACACAAAGCATCTGCATGCTTCCTCAGAAACTTCAGCATGTTCTCCGGCAAACGGGGCCAGTCGTCTTCCTTCGGGAGCTGCTGGATCTTGGCGAGCAGCCGCTTGCGCTTCTCCCGAACATAATCCTTGGCCAGGTCAGTTGCCCATGCCGGGATGTCCGAGCCCTGGACATGCCTGCTGGACATGATCCGTTGTATCAGCTTGTCGACAAACCCTTCGCCGGCATAGTGGTTGACAACGCCCCTATGGAGGTCCCTGATCGAAACGCACATGAACGTGTCCCCGAAGATGTGAAGGGCCGTGTAGTCGTCGAACAATGGTTCCTTGTCTTTTCTGCACACCGTGTAGCATGCAACGTATCGGGTCACGACCAGATCGTCAAGGTCGATGTTCGCCCCGCCGTCCAACAAGACAATGCTCCTGGCCAGAAGCCTGACGAACTCCTCCGTCATGGACGGAAGGGATTTGTCGACTTTGATCGACTTGGTGTACTGGAAGACAGTGGATTCACTGTTGGAATATCTCGCCAGACGGAGGGACAGGCTCTCGTCGTCGAGAGGATAGCGCAAGGGCCCGCGTTCCCCGGCATCGAACAAGATCGCCATCACCGCACGGGAGGCGGCGTCCTTGGTCTTTCCAAGTGCAATGGGAATGTCGTATTCCGGGAGCTCGGCCACGTAGAGGTCCTGGGCCTGCCAAGTGATCGGCGTGACAATGATGTTGAATTTAAGTTGGACTTCAATTTTCTTGTCGTCTTGGGTCATGATCATTTCCTTTTGGTTTAGGTGAGATGAAGAAACAGGACCGTCTATGGAGCATTCACCCGCCGACGGTCCTTCAGGCACATGTAGTTATGAAAGCAAAAGCGGTTACTTCTTGATGACGAACATCTCGTCCAGCATCTTGGTGGCGTCCTCGTAGGTGATGACGTCCCCGTTCTTCCGAACCACGACATAATGGACCGGGACGGCAGGTCCGCAATCTTCCACCATCCGGAGATGTTCGTTCATGGAGAAGAAGTTGGTTATCTCCGCCAGCACGATCGTATTTTCCTTGCTGTAGTGGACCATCGGCCGGACGCCTTCCTGGCTGACGCTCCAATAGTCCCCATTCCGGACTTTGGACATAACCGCTTCCGTCGATTCCTTATCGGCCATGTAGCAGGTCTCCCCTTTCGTGACGTGAAAGGCATCCTCCTGGATGAAGATCGTGACACCTTCCTGGAAGGCAGGTTTCTTTGAACGGATCGCCTTCTGCACCGGTTTCGACAACATCCTGATATTGTTCTCCAATCTGGGTTCCATGCGTGTTTCCTCCTTTAAGTAAAGACATAAATGATCAGAGCCTGCGCTTGGGTCGCAGGCTCTTCTAGAAATCCAATGGTGTCAAATGAAAGTCAGACCCTGTTCGGAGTAGCTGAGAGTGACCAAGAGGCAATCGTGGATTGTCTGGCACCGTCCAGGGTCTTCGGGATGAGATTGTTTGGAACTTAAGAATCTTTCTGCCTGGCCGCGAAAGCGGAGGCATCGACGTCCGTCTTTCGGCGGATGATTTCCCTGACAATGGTTTCGTTGAACAACTGACGCATCTTCTCGAGCCGGGAGGCAAAATCGGCTATCTCCGGACGAGATGAATAGATGCTTTGGCTGTCCGTGAGCAGGACGAAGGACCATGTGTTGAAAGAGGCGTTCAAGCTCTCGCACGGACATCCTGGCTTTTCTTGTGTGAACGTGTATATGAACTCAATGGACTGGTTCCCGAACAGGAACTTGTTCCTGGCTGTGTCAGGATGCACAGAAGGCAAAGACAACCGACTCTCGTAGTACTGAGAAACATCGAACGACCCCGTCATCCTGAGTTTGGATTCCTGGACAGCTCGCATCAAGTCCTGTCGTTGACCCTGAATGATGGAATGGTAGTATGTCTCCGGAAGTTTTCCCAAGATATTCTGCCACACTCTCGTCACGGCTTTCTTCATGGCGTCCGTGTACTGGTCCTTGGCCATGTTGAATTGCTCAACAACCGGATCCAAGTACCTCGTCTGGTTGTCGACAAGTTCCGGGAATATCTCCGCCTTGGCTGGAAACTGGACACTGATCGTGACATCCGTGCCAGGATGCCGTTCCATAAAGAACGAGATGTTGGCTCCGCTTCCCATCCCGGTCGTCGTCCAGTAGTGGCAGTACGCGTCATGTCCGGAACTAATGAGACGGACATTCTTCAGATGGACACATGTGGCTGGAACCGGCATGCTTCTCCAGAATTCCTGGAGGATCTCGTCTCCGTATAGGGACATCCACCGGAGGTTCTTCGGGAACGTATAAAGCCGGATGGTCCTGGCCAGCTCGTCGGTTGCGGATGACGTCTCGGTCATAGGACATCCTCCTCATCGTCATCTTCGATCGGTATCTGAAGCCCTTTGGCGTTATGGTCGTCTATCTGGACATCGACCATGGGTTTCCGGGGATTCACACCATGCAGAAATTCGATGACGCTCGGAAGGTTATCATTCACGGCGTCCGGATAGAGTCCGATGGAACGGCAGAACTCGACGGCCTTGTCGAGGTTCTTGTTAGTGCGGCAGGTCCAGAGGATCCATTTGTCTCCTCTAGCCTGGATTTTCTTCACAAACGCGACGACTTGGGGAATAGGCTTCCCGATGTCCGGGAACTTGTCCGTCACGATCGTCCCGTCAAAATCGACGCTGTACGTCATGGGTCTGTCTTTCGGTCTCTTCATATTGATTTCACCTTTTCATCATGTTTTCTCGTCATTACAGGCGGAGACGTCGCCCCGCTGATGTTAGAACTCTGTTTGGGAATGCTCCGATGGATGTCCAGTGACGCTGCCTTTAGTGGTATCGGAGAGGACACCATGCCGCGCTTCTGGTTCTCCAGGTACTGATTGTCCGTTCTGATTTTTTCACAAACAGGTTCCGCCACGGTCTCCACGGTAGCCGGAGCCATATCTCCGCCATACCGATACAAATAGCAGGAAACGACGGTCTCCTCGAGCCTGCAATCCGGAAGTCCCGTGTCAATGACGACACGGTCCCCATTCTTGAAGAACATCGGGGGATCGTCTATTTCCCCGGTAATCGTACGGACCTCATGGAAGACGCCATTGTTGTCCTGTATCTTCATACCTCATCCATCTCCTTCGGCATCGGGTATTCCTCTCCATATCGTCCCATCGGTTGGTCAAGCTTCCTTGGATCAAGTATCTTCGCCACCGGTTCAACTCGAAACGGTCTCGTATCAAGGGCATCCCCTTTGGACACGAGCATCTCGGCGGAACCCTGGGCCTTGTCACCGACATGATCGGTGCAGACCACTGTCATGGAGGAGGTGAACTTTCGTCCGGATGCCGTCATCTGCATGGTCGTGATTCTGGACTTCTTCTCATGAAGAGAGTCGCCGTTCTTCGCCCAGGGTGACATGTCACTGATGTTATCCCCTTGTTTCAGAATCGGATCCGGGGTATCGAGACGGTACATCCGAAACCCGTTCATCAGAAACTTTCCGTTATCATCTTGTATCATGGGTCCGTTCTCCTTCAGTCTCCCGGTTTCTCGATCTGCCGGTCAATGCCTGGTCGCGGGAAGTCCCGTATCGGGATCGGTTTGCTTCGGTCCATGGTTTTCTCGTTCGGACGCTCGACACCCATCCGGATGTCAAGACCAGACCCCTTTCTCCGTCGGATCTGGTTGTCGTCCTGGACAGTCTTCTGGGAGTAATGGACCTCCGTCACAGAAATAGTCGAGGTATAAGACTTGCCGTTCGCAGACGTCTGCTTCTGGATGACCTTAACGGACTCCGCGACAAGACCCGCCCCACAGTCCTCCCAATTATCCAGATGGGCGACCGTGTCGCCATGCTTCATGATCAGCTTCTGGCTTCCGACGGGTATCTGGGCATTCCGGAAGACCCTGAAAATTCCGTTCTCATCTTGTTTGATCATGTGATCGTTATTCCTTTGGTTTGATCTCCTCCCCTTTCATGTAGGAAGGGACGTCTTGTTCGGACGTGTAGACGTCCTGCCGGTGAATCCGGACCATGGTCGGCGGATCCTCCTTCAGCCATTGCCGGAAGGAGGACCATTGACCAAGGATCCAGTCAAGAATCGTGTGCAGCTTGTTGTTCATGGAATGTACCTCTCTTGATAAGTGTATGCCAGTCTTCTATGGACTTTCGCCCGTTCATAGAGATGGTACATGTGCGGGGTGAGACAGGCGTCCACCAGTTCAATATAGGTAGGATGGGTCCCGTCCGGGAGCTTCCTCAACCGACCTGGCAGCTGCTGCGCCAGCGTGACGGACTTGAAGCTGACCGTGTTGATCAGGACATACAGATTCTTGATGTCGGTTCCCGTGCCTGCCTTCTTGAGATTCGTGACGATGATATCGTACTTCTCGTAGGCCTTCTGCTCCGAGCCTCCGATATAGAGCCCGACCTTGCGGTTCGGGTAGCGTGCCTTCAGCCAGTCTTTGGCAGCCTTGATCGCCAGGATCGTGCTGAAGTAGATGAGGCACTTCTGGCCAGGCTTGCAGACGTTGTCATACTCCATGTTGACCACGGGGAACAACACCGTCTCCAGGAACTGCTCGAAGCGCTTGTGCTTCCCCTTCAGTAGGTACTTCTCGAACTTGATATGGCTATAGCCCATGTAGCTGCAGCAGGACTGTTCCGGGATATAGTACTTGTACTGATAGGAGACGAAATTGATGTAGCGGAAACGATGGTCCTCGCCCCATCGCATGTCGACCGGGAAGACCTTGTCGAAGATCCGTCGTGTCTGCCGGTTGGATGACGTGAACGTCGCCGTTAGGTAGATGTTGTTCCTCACATTGGAATGGAGGTCGATCATGGTCCCGGTCCAGAAGTTCATATGGACCTCGTCCGTGATCTTCATGCCGATGCCAAAGTACTTCAGGAACGCTTCATATGGAGGGAGGTCCAGATAGTTCTGATCCTTCCGCTGGATGTACTTCCTCAAGGTCTCCAGGGAGAAGACGATGACGTCCGGCTTGTCGTTCTCCATGACCAGCTCCATGAGGGACTTGGAGCCTTTGACAAGGTAGATCCTGTCTTCGATATCGGTGAACTGGTGGAACTGGTCGATCCACTGCTCCATCAGACCGGAGACGATGACGATCGTCGCCGTGCCGTTCTTCACGATGGAGGCGATGGAGGAGACGGTCTTTCCGGACCCTGTCGCCGTGGAGACGCCTTTCCGGTAGGGCATGTCCTGGCTCATGTACTCGATGACCTTCGCCTGCTCATCGTCCTTCGGAGTGAAGCCCTTCTTCATCTTGACATGGATCTTCCTCGGAGAGACAAGCGGCTCTTCCTTCACCTCGTAGGCGGCCCCCATCACGGTCAGTTCCTCGACGATGTCGTCGTAGTAGTTGATCGGGACGAGGACGGTCTGCGTTACCGGATCATAGGCGTAGTATCGATACTGGAGATTCCAGTAAAGAAACCGTGGATCTTGGACATAGTCAGCCAGCTTCCGCTTCAGGAAATCCCTTAGCATAGGCCAGAAAGGTGTCGACTGGTTCATCCAGATCCGCAGTCTGGTCGACCCTCTGGTCAGGGTCACGATGTCTGGTTTGATGTTCATGTCGGTGTCTAGTGTGGTAGGTTGCAGTCTGTCACATCATGACAGGCGTCACTAGCGAAATATATAGACTGATGGAGAACGAAAAAGAAAGTCCCCTGGCCCTGTCTGAACGACAGGGCCAGGGATGCATTCCATCGTTGGGGTCGGATGAAGATTACTCTTCAAGGATCGTCTTAAGATCAGGCAGCTCGAAGCTGGTCACATAACCCTCCAGCAGCGTCATGGACGCGGCCTGATTGGTCTCGGACAACGTCACATGCTCGATCTTCGCCCCGTTCGGGAAAGCGACAGGGGACGTGTAGAAGATCTGGACGACAAGGCTGTGGGTGGCCGGATACGTGTAGCCATAGGCCTTCTGGATGGCGGTTTTCAGATCAGCGAACGTCCGGAAGGTCCGCTCGCCTAGTAGATAGGTCTGGCCGATCGGGGCGACATCCGCCTTCTGCTTCTGCTCAAGATAGAATTTGGCTTTGAATTCCATGGAAGGACATTCTCCTTATTTGAAGGTGACAAGATCAATCGGTAATCAGGATCCCGCCGGTGTCGGTCCGGCGGGCATAAGATTACTGTGTCATCCCGAAGAAGTCCTTGAACAGGCCGGGGTGCCGGCCATGGAGATACGTCTCGGGGTTCGTCAGGAACGGGGTCAGCTTCTCGTGGGCGAACTTCATGCTGAGGGTCGCCCGGCTGATCATCGTGTCCAGCTTGGCGAAGCTGGTATGCTCGATGTCTCCCTGGAACTCCGTGTTTCCGACATCGGAGAGGTTCGGGATGTTGAAGTTTTCGGGGCTCACGATGTTCAGGTCCCGGAGGATGACCTCCAGATAGAACAGGTTCAGCTCCGTCTTGTGGAAGACGATGTCCGCAAAATCCGTCAGGCACTTCGAGACCGACGTATATCCGCTGACATTCGTCCCGATGAAGTTCATGATGCGCTTGATGCAGGCCATCATGTCGTCGTTCATGACGACATAGCTCAGGAACGGCTCCTTCGTGTCGAAGTTCTTCATGTCGATGACATATCCGTTATCCTTGTACTCGATGCTGTCATACTGGTTGCGCATGTACTCCAGGGTATATTCACTCAGGAACGGGACGAATCCGTCTGTCTCCAGATAGAGGGTCTCCAGGACCTGGTCGCCTTTCATGATGTCGACATAGGCGATCTTGGAATACGTCTCCGGGATCGGGAAGACGTCCAAGGTCAAATCGGTGATCTGGCCGATGGAATCGGCCGGTATCCTGATCTGGCAGTTCTTCAGCTTCTTGACGAAGCCCGGGTCCCAAAACAGGTTGCTGTCGTTGTCGTTGGACAGGTACCTCGCCGTCAGCGGCGGCAGGGTGTACACCTTGGTGTCCGTGTTGATCAGATGCTTGTTCGACAGCAGGCGCTGGGCAAGACGGGACATGAGGTGGGACGTGCACAGCAATCCAATATGGATGCCTGGAGGCACGAACTTGCTCAACCCGACGTGCGGCGCATAATATCGGTATCCGGCGCAGCGTTCACAGAACCCGTCTGTGTGCCTGCATCCGAATACGCTTCTGAGCTGGATCTGCTTTCCGACGAACGATGAGACATTCTCGGATGTCAGCATCAGCTCCTTACCTTCATAGATAATAGTCCGCTCGATCATGTTCTTCGCATACTCCGGCTTGATGACGAACGGAATCGTCACATTGGATCCGCATGACCCCGGATACAGATGGACCAGTTGGGAGGTGGAGAGCCTCGCCTTCCGGTTTGTATACTGGGAGATGGAGATGCCGGTTCTATTCAGATGGGCGGATTTCTTCCCGGACAGGTTCTCGACGCCGAAGTCTTCGGGCGATTTCAGTCCTGAGAAGGATGATTCATTGATGACGTGGTGACAGACCGTGCCGTCCACGTCGGATCTCAATCCATAGCGCAGGATCATCTGCGGGATCTGGTTGGCCTTCAGCGTCTTCGACTGCATGAACAGGAAGAGGCAGTTGTCCTCCGGATCCGCCGGAGTCTTGAGGAACTCCATCAACTCCTTCGCCTGGGCTTTATTCCGTTGCTCGGCGAACCGTGTGCCGAAATTGGAGTCGATTCGGTCGTCGATGAGCTTCTTGACCTTCGGGTGGGTGACGATCTTCGCCAGTCCGATCGCGTCGATCGTCGGGATGTACGCGTTCAGATACCGGCAGGTCAGATTATATAGTTTATTGGTGTTCCAGAAGATGTCGGCGACCACGTCCATGTAGTTGACATCCGGTCTCTGGAGCAGGATCATGAGATAATATTTGGAGTGGATGGCGGAGATGGAGTCCGTCGTGATGGACTTGATGTTCAGGAACTCCGACTTGCTGGGATGGATGCCATACTTGATCAATGGTTCCCAGAGGATGAAGTTCATGATGGCGACTTGCGCCGTCGTCTGGACAATGGAGTCGGCCAGGACAATCTCGCAACGCTTCCGGTCCATGTGGGTCTGGAACAGGCGTTCGACGAACGTCGGGTCCGAATAGTCACTATAGCGGTACCGTTCCATTTATGCGCCCTCCTTTCTCTGGACCAGCTGCAGGCCACAAGCCCCGAACATGTGCTGGAAGATCTTGTTGTTCGTAGCCTGGTCGACGATTTCCTTCGTCGTCATCTCGACCGATCCCAACCGTGTCGGATACGGGTCTGTCAGCAGATGCATCTTCAGCAACTCCTGCGCCGGAACGCAGTTACTGTAGAGGCCAAGGATCCGGCAGACTTCCTCCGGGCCAAGAGACATACAGAGGACGGCGGTTTCATCCTCGCCATACCGGCACGGAGTCTGGGCGAACAGGAACTGCTGCTTCATGTCGTTGTCGGAGGTCTTGATCGGAAGGTTGAACTGGGATACGCATCCGAACCCGATGGCGGACAGGCCATCCAGCGGGATCTTGCCTAGGAGATACATGTACTTGGAGCCAATGATGCCGCCATACTTGGTATCGACCTGGTATCGGTTCCCGTTCTCGTCGTACTGGAAGTAGGAGATGGGAACGTGATGGATGTCATAGGTGCTGCAGACGTCCATGATCATGTTCGGGGTGATACTCTTGGAATAGGGCGAGATAATGTGGAAGATGCCTTCCTGATAGACGGATTCCAGAAACCGTGTCCGCAAGTCGGGCGTCGCGGAGGTCTTCATCCGGATCCACTCGCTGAACACGGGTCTCACCGTCTTCAGAAACCCAAGGACATACTCGTACTGCTGGTCATAGGGAATGACGCCGTCCTTGCAGCGCTGGACGATGACGTCCGATGCGTAGTTGATGAACTGCTCGTAGTTCTGCGAGGAGTTCAGCCGATTGAACGGCGATTGTCCCGTGATACAGATGTCCGCGTAGACCCGCTCGCTTCCGTTCATGTAGGACGGCATATCCTCGGTCGGGCGGATGTCGGAGACGACGCCCTTGGCGCCTTCTCGTGATGTCAGCTTGAAGCCTCTGGAGATGTCCACCTTGGAGGCGAACGTGATGATCAGGTAGATCAGCTTGATCGGCTCCTTCTTGTTGCAGAGGATGAGATCCCGGTACTCGCTGTTCAGGGACCGGGACTTCGCCTGGACCACCAGCTGGTTGAACTCCGGGGAGATCGCATAGCGGTTCCGGACACACTCGTCATAACAGCGGATGATCGCCGAATAATAGGCGTTCAGGCTGTCCTGGTACCGGATGATCTGGGAATAGTTCGGGAACGACTTCAACTGCTGGTACTTGGACTTCGCCACGAAGACGGACACGTCCACAACCGTGGCGCCTGCCGGGGCGACATAGATGTCGTCATACAGACCAGGGGTCCTCAGCGCCTCCGGCGTGATGTCAGAGATGAGGAGGTCGTTCTCCGTGTATTCCCGAAGTCCGACCAGACGGCCATCGTCTCTCACCTGCTCCCCGATATCCGGGAAGATCTTGTAAGTCTCATGGTCGCCATAGAGGTTCAACGGGATGTGGTCCGCGTCGATCGCGATGACCCGCTGGTCCACGCTCGTGTGACGGAGCTTCTTCCGGAACCGCTCGCTGATGATGAAGGCGTCATCGGTGGTCTCCCAGAGACCCATGAAGCAGACGTTGGCATTGACTCCAAGGTTATAGAGTTCACCATCATGGTTCGGGGCGGACACGAAGGTCATGTCTTTCGGGATGACATTCGCCGGCACCAGTTCATGCATGTTCTGTTTCTTCGTGTAATACCCGAACCCGCTGTGGAGCATGACATAGTCGGGAATCGTGAAATACCCGACCGTCGGTTCCGGAGTCTCCGTGTCCAGATAGACGACCGTCGTCTCCGGGCTCTTGATGATCTTGCCTTTTTCGTCGCTCAGCCGAGTCAGCTTCGGGATCACCTGCAGGACCTGGACATCATGGTCCCGATGCGCCGGGTCGATGCAGTACCGTCCGTACTTCGTTTCGTACCCGGACTGGATACGGGCCGTCTCGGCTCCGTCCACGATGACGGCCTGCGGCAGATTGTTGGCGACCATGCCCGCCCGCTGGCCGGAGATGTGCTCCAGCATCGGACACAGCAAAGTCGGATTTCCGATCAGCTCGATCCGCACATTGGCGTCGCTGGTCAAGTCGACAGTTTGTTCCATGTAATCTCCTTTTTCGTTTACTGGTCATGAGGCGTTTGCCGCCTCAGCCTATCTTATAGACAGATCTCGTCTAAATTGGTAATATATAGATACATTGTCCATCACCCCTCCAGGAGCGTGACCAATGCCAGAATCCATATCCGACTACATTCTCAAGAAGAAAAGCCACTACTCGAACGAGGACCTGGACTGGGTCCAGTTCGTCCATGATCATTATCAAAATCTTTTCGATTCGTCCGTCGTCCGGACAATCGACAAGGTCCCCCATTACTGGGAGCACTACCGGGTGGAGGACTACCTCCACGAGATCGGCGTGGACCCGAACGTCGCCTGGATCACCCTGATGATCAACCAGTTTTCGTCCAGCCGGGACTTTCGGGATGTCGAGCAGATCCGTATCCCGGACATGAACGTCGTCCGGGCGTTATGGCGATCCTTCCAGCAGTACCGTGCGCATGTCAACAGCATCCGAACCTAAAGGTGGAATATCCGTCCGGGAGCATATCCCGGACGGATGAAAGGCTATTTTTGTCTTGTCTATTGCGCCGGTGGCGAAGCCACCCGGCTGGCCATCGCCGAGACGCCGGTCCCGTAGATGGAGTAGATCTTCCTGAGGAAGGGATGAAGCCAGAGGGTCTCGTTCGTATCCAGCTTCTTCAGGTTGACGGTCAGGCCGTAGATATAAGCCATCTCTTTTCTCGTCTCCTTGATCAACCGGTCGATATTTCTTCTTCCGTAGGTAAGACGCAGATCAAGAACATGGCTTTTCAGACGAAGCATGGCCGTCTGCTCCGTCTCGGACCCGGACAGGAGGCGGTGCATCTGCATGTACCCCTCCGGTGTCTCCAACGCATGAAGGTCCAGGGTGATGAAGTTGACCAGGACGTTCGTCTGGTTCTTCGGGTCGGACACCTCCGGGGGAGGATTCCGGTGGAACTCCGCGGCAAGCCAGACGACCGTGTCGTCCAGGATGTCGTCATAGAGCTGTTTCCGCAGCTTATAATTCATGAATGGAAAGATGGTCATCAGTCACAGCATCCCTTGATCTTGGAGGCGGAGATGACCTTGCCGCATGCCATCGTGAAGACGGATCCGTTGATCGTCTCCGTTGTACAGGTATGGGTGATGACCTTCGCCTCGATTGTGTTCGTTGTCGCGATCAGCTTGTCCAGCATGTCAATGGTCGTCTCCCGGTTGAGGGCATGGCCTTTGACAATCGTCTTGACGTCCCAGATCCAATTCTGGTGCATCTCTTCGGAACGTGTCTGGTCGAAGATATAGTTGTACTTGCCCATGACATGCTTATTGACATCCTTGTCGACGCTCTCCACCAAATGACCGTGGACAGTCAGCTCGTAGTTGTCCCCCACGGTGTCGTTCATGGCCGATCCGGAGTGGCGGATGAAATTCCGTCCTGCTTCGATCGTGATGTCCCTCGGGGCGACGATCTTGATATCTTCGCCTTCCAGTTGAAGAGTCGCGCCGGCTTTGTTCTGCATGGTGATCTTGCCGCCCAAGAGCCCCTTGGACATCACCGGCTCTGACTCAATTCGTATGACATTGGACGTGCCTTCCTTGATCTTCGTCGGGTCGTTCGGGTCGACTTCCGCGTCCATGAGCTCGATGAAGTGGTTCTTGGCGTCCATGGTGATTCGATAGCGGTAGCCTTCCCCGTCTGTTCCGGCGGTGGAAAGGATGATCCGCTTGTAGAACTTCGTGTCGATGTCGAGAAAGTACGAGTTGTCGTCCGTCAAGGCGATCGGGCGTTCCTCCTCTTCCGGGATGTTCTTTCCCGTCTTGTGGATGACGGCGATATCGGGGACTCTCAGGCAGGTATGGGCGAACGTCTTGATGTAGTCGTCTCGCTGCAGAGGGATCCAGAACCACCGGTCCCCTTTCTTGTACTGGAAGACCAGGACCTGCTGCCCCTTGTAGACATCCGGGATCTCCATGTCCGGCGAGAATCCAAGGAACTCTGCGAGGATCGTGCTGGACATGTGGACCGTCTGCTCCTCCCACGCCTGGGCATTGACATTGAACAATTTGCAGGTCGTCTCCGATCCTTTGTTCACAACATCGCCGTTCCTCATGGGGACCAACTCCGGAACATAGACGTGAAGGAACTGCTGGTTCTTCTCCGTCGTCGACTCCGCGGCGATCCCCCAGAGCAAAGCGAAGTTGGAAACTTCGTAGATTTTCGTCAGGACGTCTCCGCCTACCATGGCAGGACCTCCTTACTTCTCGCCCTTCAGCTCTTCCTTCTCGGCATCCGTGAGGAAAGACTGAATGGGACGGGCGGATGGTTCCGGGTTTGCCCCGAGGAAATTATTGCGGTCCAGGATGGCGAGCTCTATGTTGGTGTACGTCTTCCCGTCCCACTCGAACGTGACAACCGGTGGCTGCACCGGCATGTCCGGATGAGTCCGGATAGGAAACGAGATATCCAGATTGAGGTCCGGGATCTGGTCCGTGAGCTTGCGGCCTTTCAGGACTTTGCTGACCTCGTCCAGGAGTTCGCGGCGACGGGTGTTCGTGATGCCGTCGGACAGGACTTGGGCGAGATAGAAACGGATGCGCTGTCCGTCGGACATGGCGCGGATTCTGTCTGAGATAATCATGAGACGAGTCTCCTCTCAATGCCTATGGTTCAGATAAAGCGGATGGTTCGGATCGATGACTTCCAGGTTGTGCTTCTGGATGCAGTCATTGCAGGCCCGGATCACGCTGGTATGCTCCTTGCGGACCAAGGTCAGAAGACCGGAGTGCTTAGGGCAAACCGGCCGTTTGCAGATATCGCAGACGGTCTGGACCCTGCCGGTGTACTGTCCGCAGGAAAAGCAATGCAAAACATCGACGTCCATGGGGTGGTTCTCCAGGTGAAAAGAAAAAAGAAACGCGGGTATTCTCCACGCATTAAATGAATCGGGTGTGTAAATAAAATACTGGACAGGAGAGTCGGGCCCCCCTGTCCAGCACGGATGGTCGTGGCGTTCCCTTACAGGAACTCGTAGGTGTTCGGGATCTTCTTGAGGGTCTGGACGCCGTAGACGTCGTCCCCCTTGATGATCTGGACAAGCGTCTTGTCGTTCGAGGTGGACCGCTTCGAAAGATAGAGCGTGACCGCTCGCTTGTCTCCCATGATGGCGGACGCATCCTTGAACAACAGATGCTTAACGTTGCAATGGTAGAGCTTGTCCGGGGACACCGTGAAGGCGATCGGATCCTGCTCCCGAACGATCATGAACGGCATCGTCTTCGACAGGACGGAGATCTTCAGCTTGTCCCCGATTTTCACCCGCTGCATGTTGACGACGTTCGTCTGTTTTACGTCGTAGTAGAGGACGATCATGTCGTCGTCCACCACGGGCGAGATGAAGACGAGGTCCGTCTGGACGCCAAAGGCTCCGGCGTTGGCCCGCTTCGGGATGTCCGTCGCCTTGATTCGGACGATCTGGTCCTTCTTCGTGATGCCGGTGAACTCGTCGCTGCAGAAGATGTACTGGCCCTTCGGCGGAACGCCCATTCCGTCCGTCCGGCAGATCTGCCCGCCATTCAGGACGATCGTGTACTTCGGCTTCAGCTTGAACGTCAGGAAGTCGTGCGCCTTGAAGGCCTTCGGATAGCAAAGATTCGTCTCCGGGACGGCCTTCCCGTCGATGACTTTCATGTGGGAGGACTTCCCGGCCGGGTACATCTCGATTTCCAAGTTGGTGTTCTGCCAACGATGGACCTGGTGGATGAGCTCCTGGATGGACCTCACCTGGATGACCCCATTCGGATGGATGTGAATGCACCCGATGTAGTCCGGGATGATGCAGCGGTAGGGGATCCTGGCCTTGTAGCGGTCCCGGACCCTCTCGATGTCCTTGATGATGATCTCGTCCACGTGGTTGAACTTCTCCGTATGCTCATGGAGCTGGACTCTGATGCTCGCCAGGTCGGCGAGCAGCTTGTCCTTCCCTTGCCGGGTCAGCTGGGAGAGGTTCAGGGAGAGGATGTACCTCGCCTGGAGCATGGAGAGCTTCTCCGCCCGGAACCGTTCGACCAGACGGGAAATGGCCTCGTCGTCGTCCGCGGAGGTCTTGACAATGTTCGTCACGTCGTCCGTATGGTCGACGATGATGACTTTCGCCTCGATTTCACGATACCGGTCGTTCAGGTCCTTCTGGGTGAACTTCAGATCACCCAAGACAGAGCGGTACCGCTCGACGAACCACTTTTCGATCAGCTGGTAGGGGTTGAGCTCGTGGACGGTCGCCTGTTTGTCCTTGTACTCGGAGTAGTTCAGAATGGGGAAGTACCCTCTGGTGAACCACAGCTGGGCCTTCAGCTCGTCCAGGATCTCGAAGACGTCCACGCCACGCTTGAAGGAAATCTTGATGTCGCCGATGTCGGTCGCCGCCATGAGGTTGGCAA
>Ga0247610_10002016_pt1 | contig 24115 bp, 15 predicted proteins | sample 174DNAGHGhighgp2_FD_193483 | JGI IMG/M metagenome (GOLD analysis project Ga0247610, IMG submission 193483) | Sheep rumen microbial communities from Palmerston North, Manawatu-Wanganui, New Zealand - 1742 DNA GHGhigh gp2 | ecosystem: Host-associated > Mammals > Digestive system > Stomach > Rumen...
TCATTATCTGTTGTAAGTATTTTGATGTAAACAGTATCTCCGACACGAATACCAGAAGTTGAATCGACATTCCAACCTCCTTCAGACCCTTCGGTTGCCCATGAAACCGCTGAGTCTCTAGTAGTCGTATAAGTGCCATTGAGCACCTTGAAGCCACCGACACTACTAAGCTCGTTTTTCGTAGCATAGGTCGTTCCGACCGTACTCTCAAAAGACTCGACACTCTGTTTGAAAGTTGAGTAGTCATTGCTCAACGTTGAGAAAGAGGATTGCTTTGCATAATCGTATTTGATTGACAGGCCAATATAGGGCGCATCAGACGGACTTGTGGCCACTCCATCTGTACGACTGGCCTTGCAAGCCCCAATCATAAAGAAGCAGCAATTGTTCGGAATAGTGCATGTGTATGAATTTGCCGATATCCAAGCGCCTCCCCAGTCAATCAGTTGTTTGTTAGCATCGAATGCGAAAAGCCAATACTCGCCATGCTGTTTCTCAATGATGTACTCACCGGGACGTATCGGCATAAGCTCTTTGAAACGAATGCGTCCTGACGAGCTTCCTTTCATCTGGTCGTATGTCTTACCAACAGCCTCGTTAGATGTGGTACCTTGCTCCCAGATGTCCATGTTTGCCAAGTCGATAACGCTAACGCCTATTGAATTAACAGTCTCAGTAACTCGTTCTATCTTCGAGCTATTGGAATTAGCGGTTTGGGATACCGTGTTAACCGTGTTGGATAAGGTTGTAACGCTCTCACTAGTAGCCATGTCCTCTGGCGCAGGAGACCAATCAGTAGCTTTGACACCTCGTTCTAGCTTGATATGTCCATGACTTATTGACGTAACTGTTGTGTTTGCCGGAATATACAGATTTACAGCTGTAATAGTGCATCCAGATGGTATCGTACTGGTATTTGTTATATATTTGGCAGTAGATGAATTCGGCTCCGTATAGGCTACGGAAAGATTAAACGTATTGGAATTGTATGATGCTTTATCACATGAAAGCGTAAATGTACCACCATCGGCCATCTTCTCTTGCAGCTTGTAACGGTCTGCAAAAGCGAACCAAGCAGCAGATGAATTAGTAGTTCCACTAACGGAGAAACTTCCATCTCCATGATTTGTAAATGTTATTCCATTAGCAGTAAAACTAGAACTCATCCAACTCTGCTCTAGAAGATTTCTCCCACCAATCTCAAGACCATCAAAGTCGTTACGTAAACCAGTTGTAGTCTCCGTTAATGTAGTAATGGCCGTAGTCTGCTCGTTAACAGTATCGGTGACTTCCTTGAATGTCGTGCTCTGGAAGGTCGTGAACGTAGACGAGGGTAAAGCCTCCTGAGCCTTCTTCATAGCCTCGCTAGTTGCTTGGTCATAGACAACATCGGTCCACTGGTAGGTTCCATCACCCTTCTGCTGCTGGTAGCAGTAGAAGTAATACGGGTAGGTACTACTATAGACAGGGACAACGGTAGTCCAAGTGTTCGCTGAAGTGGCCGTACTACTCACAACAGAATTCGGCTTGTTAGGTGTTGTGTCATTGGCCTTTGTCATCCAGAGCTGCACAGATGACTTAATATTAGCATTAGCCGTGCTTTGTGCCGTTGCGGCATTGGTAACACCAGTCCTAGCGCGTTCCTGAGCCTCTGCTGTAGCCTTGTCGTTAATTACTGCTGACCATGTATAAGTATTGTCCACAAGTTTGTACTGCCAGCAGTAGAAGTAGTAAGGATACGCAATATTGTAGACAGGCACAACAGTAGTCCATGCGTTGCCAGTAGTGGCCGTTGATGTTACCTGAGCATTTGGTGCAGAGGGAGCCGTCTCGTTTGCCTTGGTAAACCAAAGCTGTGTCGAAGCCTTCACGGTCTTGTCCACCACACCTGAGAGAGAAGTATGGTTCTGACGGATGGTGACAAGCCCCTCGTCAGTCTCATTCATCCAAGAGGTCGTGTTGCTCTGGAACGTCTGAAGGTCCGTGATGTCCGATAGGGCTGCAGTAACATCGGAATCCTTGATGAGAACCCATGAATAACTTGAGGTCGTGTTGTCGTACGTGAAGCGGTAACAGTAGCCGTCTTGCTGCGACTGCTCATTAACGACATAGTAAATATCACCAACATGCTCTGCGCGGTTATCGGTCACGGGGCTTGTGGTGGTGTCATACCAGTCCGTGTATGGGTAATTTGTCAAAGTCGGGACCACCGTGCCGCTGAATGTCTCGATTGCCCCATCAATACGATTGTTCAGGGTTGTCTCAAGACCGTCAATATACGTCTGGTCATAGAGCGCAATCGATGTTGAGGTGGTGTAATAAGCCTTGGAGGCGTTAACGGTGGTGTCGTTCGTGGCAACCATACTTCCATTTTGAATCTCATACCAGCCCTGTGTTTTCGGGTTCTTGGATGAATAGCCAGAAGCAGTTGAGTCAACCGCCACATAGCCGCCGAGAATTGGCTGACCGTTAATCTTGTTGACTATAAGGCTGTCTGCACGAAGATTTGCGACGTTGATGTTGCTTGCGTCGATGGTTCCTGCCGTGAGCTTGTTTGCCGAGACGCCGATGATTTGCGCGTCTGAGATTGCGGCATCTTTTATTGTACCATTAGTTATCCAAGCATTGTTAACATTGGCGAGATTAATCTGAGCGTAATTTGCTGCAAGATTATTAACTTTAGCAAAATCGATAGTAGCATTATCGATGATACCATTACTAATATGCGCATAATTCGCATACAAATCATTAATATTAGCTAAATCTATTGTTGCGTTATCGATTTTGCCTTGGGAAATGTGTGCATAGTTCGCATAAAGACCATCAACATTTGCGTGACCAATTGTCGCATTGTCGATAACACCCTGAGTAAGATGCGCATAGTTTGAATCTAAGTTAGTAATAACTGCATGATCAGCATTGATGTTGTTTACATCCAATTGTGCTAACTTAGCTTTATCAGCAATAATGTTAGCGGCAGTAACTGAGCCCGCTGTTAATGCTGAAATATAAGCAGTTGAAGCAGATAATTCTTCTGCTGTCAAATTATGGATTTTAGCAACGTCAGCATTAATACTATCTGCATCTAGTTGTGCTAACTTAGCTTTATCAGCAATAATATTAGCTGCTGTTACGTTACCAGTAGTCAACGCAGCAATATATGCTGTCGAAGCAGATAATTCTTCTGCCGTTAGATTATGAATTTTAGCAACATCTGCATTAACACTTTCCACATCAAGTTGAGCTAATGTTGCATTATCAGCAATAATAGTAGCAGCAGTAATGTTTCCAGTTTCTAATGCAGAAATATAAGCAGTTGAAGCTGATAGTTCTTCAGCTGTTAAACTATGAATCTTAGCTGTATCAGCAGCCAAATCGGTAATAGTTGCAGAATTAGCTGTAAGAAAACCAAGCTCTGCAACATCAGCTTGAAGAAGAGATGCTTTAACATAGTCAGCATATATCTCAGTAACTTTTTCTTTAACAACTTCTACATTGGTTACAATTCTGTCAACTGAGCCAGGCGAACCTAAAGCGAATGGCGTCATTCCATACCCGTAATGACCTGATAAAAGTAAGGTTACTTCGTCGCCTTCTTCTAAGCCACCAACCGTATCAACCGTTATATATTGAGAATCATCAGCACTATATACACTACCGTCCATCTCAATTTTAACTTGACCGTCAGTTGATTTAGATACTACTCTACCACTTATGACTTGAGTTGTAACTGGACCACTATTCAAATTCTGTTCTACAGATTTTTTACCACTCAATATCTTAACAGCTTGTGCAAAATCCATATCACAACTCCTTGCATGTTAATTTTTGAGTCATGTCTCCAAATGAAGTATCAACATTTGAAATTAGACACTTTCTACTAGATTGTTTTCTAGGAATTAAATTGACAACTTCGCCAGCATGATAATTAGCGAAATACGTTTTAACACCCCATTCAATTCCTTTATCCTGATTGTCTTCCCATAACTTTTGAGCTTGACTATGAAGTTCAGATATACCTGGATCTTGTGCACTACCATTATACTGAGCAGTTTTTACTTTTAACCAGCCACGAGTCGTTTGAGAACTAGCTGCAGATTCTGATGGATCATAATGTGATGAAACAAGCTTGTCTCCACCTCGAGATATAACAATAGTTCTACCGGGACAATCAGTAGCATTGGTTGATTTAGTCAACTCGTCCATGGTTAATGTGTTAACATCAGCATAATCAATTGTTTTACTTGCAGTTTGATCTTTTGGTTTTTTGTACTCTTTTAAAAGAAACTTACCAAATGGGTCTACTTCTAATCTATTATACCCATCGTTTATTTCCATGAAAATATTCAAAAGAGATGTTCCAACATCATACACTTTTGTATCACCAAATGTTCTATCTTTAGCATTTGACAAATCATACTGAAAAGTAGTGTGCTGTTTTAACAAATCTTCCATTATAACTTTCACGCGAGCACCTTTAGAGATTGTAACATAAATATGCATGTATTGATCTGTTAATCCCCAAATAGTAGACTCGAGTGTGTATGTTCGTTTTATGTAGCCATCATTATCAGATTCGTTAATATCAGTAACGAATCCTGTAAATAATGTTGCCGTCCAATCTCGTGTTGGAATAGACAATATCATTCGTAATCTGGCGTTCTTGGTATACCCATCAGATTCTCCATTACGAGAAACCGTTACAACTTTAGCCTGAATTCGACTATCTGAATTGTAGTTTTCAGTAATGGAGGAATCTGCGATGGATACATTTTTTAAAGAACCTAATACGTTATTTACATTAAGCTGCGATACGACATCGACATACAAGATGGGCATATAACCAAGCTTCGCCCAATACATATCAGAGCTCATAATTTAATCTCCTATTGCTGCCTGCTTAACTGTTACAGTAAAATACATAGTCTCATCGCGTTTCATCTCAACGCTTTCGATAACCACTATACCCCAATCACCATAAGGAGATCTGTAAAGTGGATATATATCCTTACGGGCAAGAGTGGATAATTTACTAAGGTCTTGCGGTTCAGCATAAGGATTTAACTGTCGTTGACTATAGATCTTAGTACCTTCTGGTAATATAACACCAGTAATACTCAGATCATTCTCAACAACATTTCCTGCAAATGCAACAGGTAATTGTCTGCCACTTAAATAATACTTAGTAATTCTCGGAGAGAATGTTCTGGTCTGCTGAGGTGGCTTCTCAGCATTAACCATAATAGCAGCGCACATGTCATATGGTTCGGAATACTTATTATCAGACCAATTCCATATGCTTACATGTGCTTCAATGGTGACGTCAACATAACCGATTCCAGTAATGTTTTTACTACCACCAGAAGTAGAATCGCTTGAATTGATAACAAGAATGCGTGCTTTTCTATTTAATGGAGGAGCGCATTTCCATGTAACTGTATTATTAACGACATGCAGAACGCTTTGACCAACTAAACGAATGCCATCAACATCCGGTACTTCCATATAGCATCTGTTACCAGCTTGTTCTTGAGCACTAACAGTTACGCAATATGTATCATCGTTCAAATATGTTAACTGTGGTTCAACAGTTAATGTACCGGTTGCATAATGAAAAGTGGTATTAAGTATTCCAGAAATAGTTACATCATCACGATTCGATAACGAATATTCAATCTTAATAGGCTCATTATCATCAGGTAGTCTACGTAACTGGCTTCCTTGAATACCATTAAATATACCTGCTCCGAAATTCATAACCGGTTGATCATTAGTACCCCATGAACTTATTGCAACGCCATCACTATCCAATAACCGAACTCTAAAACGAGTAATGCTAGCACTACTAGTAATATTGAATCGTGCCTCAATATACACACCCCAGTCATCATTTAATTTTATACCAATACTTGTTAATGTAACAGTCGGTATAACTGCAACTGATACAATTGTCTGCACACTCGGTCCATGAGCTTGTGAAGTATAAGAATATGATGAATTGTTATTATCTACACCACTAAAGGTATAAGCATCAACATACTCTCTAACTTCAAATATTATCTGAATGTATGGATAATTTGCATTCAGCGATACGGCCTTGCTAAACGGTAATGTAACGGTTGTAGTTCCGCTTTCATTAGTAAATGTTGGAGTCCAAGCATCTCCCCAACCATCACGAGTAGTAGAATCATTACCAGTATTATGCCATTTTTCAGAACTATCCCCAGCAGTAGCTGTTCTAGCAGTATTATACCTAAGTATTCTATAACGCGCCTGATACGATGCTCCTACTTTACCCTTGAAGGTTGGATTAGAATATGTTGTAGATCCATAACCATTAAGTTGTATAGATGTTTGATTAAGCCGACCTGGACTAGTTAAACTATTTACTAGTTGCTCGTTCTTTCTAATAACCCATCGCTGAGTATTACTGTTAGAATCTGGCCATATTCTAGCTTTAGAGCCGTTCTTATTGCTCTCAACATCCAAAACAAAGCCGTTAAATCCTTCAAGTTTTACTTCACAAACAGGTAATAACTCGCCACTCCATGTAGTAGTGCCATACTGTTCGATAAGCCATGACTGTGACGAGCTTGTACTTTTAGTCCATTGTTGTACATAACCAGACACATTATCAGGTAATGGCGAATGGGTTTTTGGATTAATAAACTCCATATCAAGTGCTTTTTGAGAATGCGCAGCAATTAAATAATTAGTTAATCGTTCTGCTGATTTTACTTCTAAAATAAACTTTTGATGATTCTCGTCTGAAGCGGTTTCTAGAACAGCTTTTGCACCATTAGCAATTGATTTACCAGTTATAGCTAGCCTTAAATTTTTATCCCATTGTGGAATTATTTCATAGCATCCACGATCTGTTAGTGCGTATCTAGGAATAAAAATCCATGATGAGATCATGCTTGAATGACTAGTAGTTAGCTGAACATTAGCTCCTATTTGTGTGCTATCATTTTGTACACCGAGATATAAATCGTCAATTCCATGTGGACGTATCCAATAACCTTGATACACATTTGAATCTTTTGCATAAACATCAGGACTTTCAACAACATCCCAATATTGTTTTGTACTAGAAGCATTTGGTGCTAACTGTAATACATTGGTACCGTTTTGAGCAGTTCCTTGATATGCCATTGCATTATCAGTAAGAGAGCAAAAAAACATCCAGCCATTATCAGTATCAATAGCAGCCCATAATTGAGCATCGGTATCATTGTTCGTATACAGCTGAATATTAGTTCCGCTTTTATCAGAAGCGCCAGTAACATCTAAGCACATTCCAGAATTTAGATCGTATATAGAAAATAAACCTTGTGATATACCTGCATATGCTGACATAAGTCACTCCTAAGACATTCCATACATTGCCGACCCAGTAGCAACTTCGTTAGCAATATAACCAATAATTTCATGACCATCAACCTTGACATACATATCAGACACAGCAGATGCAACTGCAACGCCAAGTCTATCATAGTCAAGAACATTCTTAAGAGCTCGTTCTAATGATCCAAATCCAGCAGTATTAGAACTGGTTAATGCGTCAATCATGTCACGAGTATAGTCAACTGTAACAACATTGTTTACATTACCAGATATACTAAATACCGAATCGAGATCGTGAACTTTTGTATCTAATGATGATGTATCGAGAACTGGTGTAATAGTTGGCGTAATACTTTCTGATGCTGTCTCGGACATAACATCGAGCATTACTCCAGCAAATGATGCAACTTGTTTAGCAGCTTTTTCCATTCGATCTTGAATACCAATTTCAAAGCCCTCAACAAAGCCGTCACCAATCTTCATCATCTCTTTTGAAGGAGAATTAATACCAAGAGCACTTTTAACAGCATTCATTGCCTGATTAGCCATACTAACGGCAGCACTCCAAATTCGACCGCCACCACTAAGAAGGCCATTCACGAAACCACTAACAGCATTTGAACCTGCACTAAACATACCGCCAAGATTATTAGCAACACCATTTACAGCATTACTTGCCAGAGTCGCACCCGCTGATGCAGCACGTCCAGCATTTGATAATATACCACTTACAAATGAACTAAGCGCATTGCTACCTGCTGACATAAATCGACCTGCATATGACAGAATTGTACCGACAGTGCTATTAAGAATCGTCTGAGCAGCATTTAATACGCGACCCATTGTAGCCATAAAGCCTGTTACAATTTGAACAATCAAATTTACAGCAGCATTAAAGAATCTATTATATGCACCAACAATAGTTGTCATAATAATTTCAACTAACATCGTTGATGCTTCAGTAATGCTACCCATCTGATTAAACATGCCGTTAGCAATATCAGCAACAACGTTGTTGTCTTTAAGAGCACCAAAGGTTGTGAGGATTGTCTGAACAATGCCGTCCACGCCGCTAGCCACTTCATCATTTCGGTTAACGCCTAATAAGAAACCCTCAACAAAATTATAACCAGCTGTTTCAGCTTCAGTTGATGGGGAGTGCTCGCCAAGCCCGCCAGTTAAGAAGTCAATAGCATTTCGAGCCATGTTAGTAGCAGCAGTGCCAATGCCAGAAATATCCTCAGCAAGACCTCTGATAAAGGACACTACTAATTTTGCACCAGCATGTTTAAGTTCATCTGCTTTGTTCTCAATAGCTTCTTTTGCCGTAGTTACAAGTTCACCAGCTTTAGTTTTAATATTTTCCCAAAGAGTTCCCAAACCTTCGGCAACCCATTTAACCAGTTTGCCACCAGCTTCAATAAGTTTTGGTCCTTCATTTTCCATAAACTGTAAAAATGCGTTAACAAGATTACCAACTGCTTCAGCTAATTGAGGACCATACGTAACAATTGCCTGTGCCAAACCGTTAATAAATGCTAATATCATCTCCATAGCAGCATTAATTATGGTTTGCATGTTTTGCGTAATAGTATCAACAACAGTCGTAATAATCTGCATGAAGGCTTCGGCTATTTGAACTGCTAGCTCTGGAATAAGCATAATACATTCTCGCAAGAATGCAATGATTAATGTTCCGCCGCCAGCAACCGCCGTGGATATAGCAAGTAATCCGACACCAAACGCTAGTGCAGCAACACCAAGTAATGCCATAGCAGCTGCTAAACCAAGCATTGGGACTATAAGACCGCTTAATAAAGCTGATAAGCCACCAAGAATAAGTAACACAGCAGCTATTGCTGCGATGCCAGCAACCAAACCAGGAATCGGTATCTCAGATATTATCTTCAAAGCTCCAGCTAGTCCAAGCAATGCAACACATAGAACTGCTAGTGTTAAACCAGCACCAACAGAACCGAATTGATTAACAATTGCAATAGCTCCTGCCATTGCTAACAATCCAATAACTAATCCAGCTATTCCATTTTGAAGTTTATCGTATTCTATATCACTAAGATCTTTTATAGCATCTGCCATTACTTTCAAGCCAACTGCTACAATAAGAAGTGATGCTCCTAAAGCTAAAGCTTGACTACCTTTCATACTCTTACCCATTTGAGCCATTATAGCAGCAACAGCACCTAGCATTCCAAGAACACCGACCATACCAACAACTAATTGTTGCCAATCAAGCTGACCCAGTTCTGTAACAGCGCCTGCTAAGATCTTAATAGCAGAAGCCATTAATAGCAATCCAGCGCCATCACCAAAGCTGAAATCAGAACCAATTCTTGAAGCAGCTTCTGTTAAAGCAAATATCAAACCGATAGTACCAAGAAGACCTTTTTCAAGTTGTCTCCAAGAAAGTTTTGCTAGTGATTTAACTGCTATGCAAAGCATGTCAACTGCAATTGCTAAGAAAATAAGACCGGCAATACCTTTTTGCATACGCTTTTCGTTCTTGCTAAGGTCTTTAACAACTTTAACCAAAGCCATTATAAGTACTATAACTGCTCCAATGCCTTTAGCTAAATCTTCAGGCTTCATTGTACCTAAAATTTCAGCAGCAACGGAGAGAAGTAATATAGCAATAGCCATGCTTTTTAATGCTTGAGCTGCAGCCATGACATCAACGTCATTTAATCCCTTCATTTGAGAAATTATGCTGAGCATAGCAGTTATGGAGCCCATAATAGCCCATAAAGCACCGACCGATCGTTCAAGAGCATCTTTATCAATCATAGATAATAATGTCATAGCACCCGCAATAGCAAGTAAGGCAATACCGATTTGCGTAATAGCGCTAGCTTTAACTCGTTGTTGGAGTGATTCGCAAACGCCAGCTATTGCTTCGCCAACTTCTTTAATAGTTCCAATAATTGGTAAATCTTCTCCGCCATTGAAGATCTGAGCAATGTCTTTGATAAGCATAAAGAATTTATTAAGGCCATAAGCTAGACCACCAGCTGAGAAAATATCACCAATATCGAAGCCGTTGTCGCCCATAAAGGCATTCTTAACGCCATCAATAAAAGCTTTTAGTTTTTGAACAATACCGTCAAACAGACTAATATCAGCACTACCAAAAGCCATCTCTTTAAATTTAGCAAATAAATCTGAAAGAGCATTTCCAAATACTTTTACAGATCCAATATTCTTAAGCTGACTAATAAAAGTTCCGATTTTATCACCTAAACCAGCAATAAAGTCTCCGAAAGATTTAACTTCGCCATTACCTTTGGTAAACGTCATTAAGTATTCGCCAAAGTCTTTTAGAGCATTACCAATATTGGTCATCATATCGGCAGTACTTTTACCGCTTGGAAGAAGATTTTTAAAAATGTTACCAAGACCATCCCAGGCACCTAAGAATACGTCTTTGATAATATATGCCACGGCTTTAACGACAGTGAATATACCTTCGAATAATGTTTTAACACCTGAAATTTGATCTTTTGATAAAACAAAACGAGCGGTTAATTCTTCGACACGTTTCGACAAGTCTTTGAACACCAGCACAATATCTCCTAATGTGGGTCCAAATACTGTCGAAAATGCACTTGCTACAGGAACTATTACGGATGCCAAAGCTTCGAAAACGTTAACAATAGTTCTAACAAGATTACCAAATATCGTAAAAGCAATGTTAAAATCGTTATCTGAAATAACTTTTTTCAAATTGTTTATACCTACAAATAATCCACTAAAATCAGTAGCCTCTGGAGAAAATCTCTGTTTAAAACCAATTACTTTATCTGATAATAAATCAAATAAGTCTTGAATTTTAATAATATCTTCCTTATAAAATGAATCATGAATCATATTGAAGAAATCAGATACACCTTGACCGACTTTACCCATAAGGGTTGCTATAGTTTCTCCTTTGGGGATAAAAGAATCGAAAACTTTAGCAAGAGCATCAAAGCCAAAAGTTATAGTATCAAATTTTATCAATGCTATTGTTTCAAAACTATCTTTTAATCCATTAAAGAAATCTGTCAAACCTTTAGTATTTTTATCATTATCGGTACCGGTAATATTAGCAAAATTATCTCTAAAGAATTTTCCAACATCTTTAAATCGGTACGATATTCCTGAAAAGAAAGTGTTTAAACTATCTAATGTATCCTTACTAAAAATATCAGATTTAAATAGCGAGCCAAAAACATTCTTTACACCATCGCCAAAGAACTCTAAGCCGCGTAATATACGTCTAGAATTACGAGCAAAAGCATCGAATGTTTCTCGAAGACCAGTAAGTTTCTTAGTCGGTTCATCAGCAGTACCAAAAGAATCTTTGAATGCTTGCGTAAAATCATAAAAATTACGACTCATCTTTTTAAGCTTTTCGCCATTTAAAGACAAATCTTCAAGATTCTTGTTGGTTTTACCCCAGAAATTTTCATCCCATGCTTTGTTAAATTGTTCATAAACTTCAAACAATGATTGAAAAGTATTTCGAAGACCCTGAATAACAAGCTCTCGTCCACCCATTTGATCGGCCAGCATTTTCTGACCTTCTATGAGCTCACCTGTCTCTGCATCAATAAGCTCCATGTCTTCATTATATGAATATTTAGCTTTTGACCAAACAGCAAGCATATCATTTCGAGCATTTGCAGATCTTCCGATAAACATCTGCATAATATCAGAAATCTCAGTCCAGAACATTTTGGCTTGCTCAAAATCACCGAATATGTATTCCCATGACTGGGTCCAGCCCGACTGCATCGCTTCTTTAACAGTATCAATCAACTGCCCAAAAGTTTTAACTTTTGTAGCAGCATCAGTTGCAGCTGTACCCATATTCATAATATGTTCTATTTGTTCATCATTAAAACCTTTATCATGCCATTTACTTCTAACTTCATCTTCTTCCGTCTCGGTAAGCTGATGAATTGAACCAGTAAGCTCTTTAATCTGAGTATCAGAATATCCGCGAGCTTTCCAAAGTTTCTGCATGTTTTCTATTTGCTTCTTTGTATAGCCCTCAGAACCAGCAGTAAATTTCTCAAGAGTATTAGTAAGAACTTCTGAACTAATCCATCCAGAACTAAGAGATTCTCGGAATGTCATTGTGCCATTCTTAAGTTTCTCAAACTGCTCATCAACAACTCCCATTGCTTTAGCAGTATCAATAAGCTCATTTTGAAATAACTTACCGCCCATGTTAGCATTAACGACTGAATTCCAGTCCTGAAGCTTAACTGTACCAGAAGCAATAGCTTGAGAAAGCTGATACATCGCTCGAGATGCATCTGCTGAACTTGCACCAGACATAGCTGCTAGGTTTGCAATACCTTTAATTGAGGTCGCAGCAGTATCTAATTCAACACCAGCTGCAGTAAAGGTACCAATATTCTTAGTCATCTCTGTAAAATTATAAATGGTCATGTCAGCATAATGATTCAAATCATCTAACACGCCATTAATTTTCTCAATTCGAGAATGCTCTGTTTCAAGGCCTTTTTCTTTAAGAGCATCGCTAGTGTTTGCCAAAATGGTCTGAATAGCATCAATCTGAGTTGTATACTCTTCCAAACCAGATTGCAATGGCTCTAATGTTACTTTCTTTAAAGTACTTGTTACCAAATTTTGCACTTTATCAGTAATATTTTGAATTACTCGAGTTGCAACAATATCAAGTGCGCTAAATTTATCCTGAACGGCATAGACACCATTAGCAAGAGCATCCATACCAGCATTCTTAGCAGAATTACTAAGTTTATCTAAACCAGAAATTGCTTTATCGAACTGTAAAGCCTCTTTAAGTTTATTTAAAGTTTCAAGCGTGGTATTCGCATTTTTCTCAAAACCAACATTATCGAATACCATCTCAACTATTCGTTTATCAATAACGCCACTCATGCACGCCTAACCTCCTCCCACAATTCATTAGCCATTTGTTCAAACAAAGGCTGTATAGCAGGGTTAATATAGTCTCGACCTTGCACATAACCGCCTTGCCGAGTTCCATGCCCGTATTGCAAAATTAACGCAATAATAACGCCCTTGTTCTCATTGGAATTAGTAAAAGAAACAGAATATTGACCACCGGTTTTCTCAACTTTATAGTCCCATGAATTGGCTGTTTTACCGGTTCTAAAAGGAGTATTGTCTTTAAGGACCTCAACTCCCTTTTTACCATACTTCTCCAAAATAGCTTTTTTAGAAGCAGGATCTTTAGCTTTTACTAAAAATTTTGTAGTCTTATCAAAATTTCCTTTATGTTTTACCGAAATCATCTATTATCCTCTCGTGTGAAGCGCTTTTCTTCGAGCAGCATTAAGCGCTTTGTTATTCCTAAGAATCTCATTCTTACTCATTTTCTTAGGATTATTCTTAGCATTACAAACTCGAATAAGCATAATAAGTCTATTAATATGCCAAGTTTCACATGAGAATGGAATATTGCAAGCAATCATCCAATAATAGATTAATTCCGATGTAACAACACCATTCGATGTGGAAGAATTTTTAGGATCCGTAACTGTAGTGGCTGTCATAGGCCAATTAATATACTTAACTATTCGGTCCATATCTTTCTGAGTCAAAACATTGTAAACATTTTCCTCGACGGGTTCAACTGCCATACAACGTATGTAATCCATCATCTCTTCAGGAGTTCGTTTATCATTCTTGTCCTTAGCAAGAAAAGGTTTACACCACTTTGACTCCCATTTTGAAATTGCTAGGAGAGAATGCTCAAGACGAAGAGTTGTTTCATGAACCTGAATAAATTCTTCTTTGTTCTCATCAAAAACTTCATTCTCTGGAACGTAAATCTCGAGCATTCTCACCCAGCTCCTAACTATTAAACAAGCTTCATATCAACAGCCTGTTCATTTGCACGATTCAAAAGCTCCTGCTTAGGATTATCACCAAGTGTATCACGCATAGCAGAAGGCATAATGCCAGCAACAAATTCTGCTGCCTTATCAGCATCGGTAGCAAGTTCCATATACAATATGTCAAATGCTGGATTCTCTTCAAATGCCGTACGAACATCATCATTCTTGACAAATCTCTTGCCATCAGGACTTTTAACGCCATACGAAATAAGCAGCATTTGCTTAATTGTCTTAATAACAACACCCATATCACGTGACTTCATAAGTTCAGTAATATGATCGGACATACTTTCACCAGGAAAGGAACTATACTCAAGTTCTGCCAATTCCACTCGTGTGAGATTGAAGTAAAAGTCTTCGGTACGCTCAACACCGTTCCAGTCTTCATATGTAACAGTCTTTTTAAACATGATAATCCTTTCAAGAGTCTCTTAAAGTTTTTACACCCTGTTAAGAATGTCAACAATACCAGCCGGCAGAAGCATCTTAGCATCAACAGCAGGCACAACATCCTGACCAGTACCACTAGCAGGAGTACCATACAGAACCTGCTCAATAGCCGTAAGCTTAGCCTGAGTAATCTTAGTACTATCAATAGTAAGAATAGCCGTCGGCTTAAAGCCACTAACCTCAACAGGCGTAGTACTAATGCTCCAGCTAAAGCTAATAGCCTCAGGCGAATCGTTCACAGTAGAATATGAACGATCAGAAGGCGAGGCATAGCAGCCGTAAACCAGATGAATCTTATAGCCATAGTCAGTAGACTTCTGGTCACTACCAATGAGAGTACGATAAGTAACAGCAAACTGCTTACGAGGCTGCTGACCAATCATAATACCAAGATTCTCACCAGAACCAATTGAGCGTGAACCATCACACTGCTCAAACTCATCAGGATAAGTATAAGCCTCAATGCTGAGAGAAGCCTCCTCAGTAGAAATAAGGTTCAGATACTTACCGTTATCAGCCCACAGAGGAGTAGGCTCGCCACCAGAAGCAGACTGGCTAATATTGGTAACACCATTCCAAGGTACACCAGCACTATAAGGATCAGTCGGATCAGAAATCGTATCCTTGAGAACATACAGAACGCAACGGTCTACACCAGTCTCAAAGAGTTTTTCACCGGCCTTATCCCATTCGATCAAAAAAGCCATTGTAACTCCTTAATAGAAGATTGTAAACGAATCATGGTTTAAACCATCAACAACATAGAAGCGATCATACGAACAATATGGCAATGCTAACAATTCATTAACCTTGTCGTTTTCGGGCGTGTCACTAATAAGCTGCATGCCATAACGAACCTTGTTAATGTATTTTGAATTATTAGCATGCCTTGTATGCATGCTACTACGTTCGTAAATTATGCATGGATATTTAAGTTTTATGTTTTCCGGAGGTTGAAAATAGACATTACTCGATCCTAGGATGTTCTTCAATATTTGATGAAGTTCCAACCGTCGGTCCATTGTATACACCTCCTATATTAAGAATAAGTCTTGGAGATTCAACATCAACAGAACTAACTTCCCAATAACCACCAAGCCACTTAATATACCTAATAGCATATAATTTGTTTTGAATAAAAGGATCGGCCACGATAGAAATCGAATTACTAATGCTAAGATTTGGATTTACTTTATCACCCGTGTCCCAGCGTTTATGGTTTTTAACTACTATACCACGATAATACTTTTCAGTTGGAACTTCTTTCCAAATACCAGAACCTTCTGGAATTTCAGAAGTTTCAACAAAACCTATTGGCCCGTAAAACATCGCCATGTGACCGATCCTCCTTCCATTTTGATTTACTCAGACTGAAGCTTCAGGCCGCTAAGACTGAACTTCTGAGTGACGGTGTCGGTACCGTTAGTCTGAACAACAACGAGCTTCTGATTGTACTTATCCGTAATCTTGAAGACGCCCTGCTTATCAGGATCATTAATGAGCTCCTGAAGACCAGAACCAGCAGAGGGCTCAAGACCGATCTTAACGCTGGTGAGACCAGTAAAGTCGTTGCTAGACAGGTCGACTGCCAAGAAGTTACCAGCACCCCAAGTGGTTGCAAGCGAACCAGTAGAGACATGCTTAAGAGTACCTGTAACGGTATTACCCTCGACCTCAACATTAGTCTGAACATCAGACACAGAGGTGCCCCAGAGATCATCGCTCGATGCCATGGGCTCGACATCAAGCTCTGCTAAAAATTTTGGACCTCAAGAGCAATGGCAGAATAAGGATGAGTAAGAGCGCCCGAGCAACGGGTCTCAATCAGGTACTTCATCTGGTTGTAATCAATGTCGAAGTCGTCGAACAGCGACACTGCGCCACCCTTATCAGCGCCGACAGTATAGTCAGACGGATTAAAGATAAGAGCCTTGAGATCGAAAGTCTTGGTTGAAGCGCCAGTACCAGTGGTACGCTTAACGTTCTCGAGAATAGGAACCTCAACGATCTTAGAGACGCGCAGAGCAGACTTAAGCTCGTCCTCGTCCTTGAAGAGACGACGGCCGATAGTATCCTTAGCCAGCAGAAGATCAGCAATAACCTCATTGGTAGCGAAGAACATCGGGCTACCAGAACCCTTGTAATCCTTGCGAGCACGGACAGCAGCATCAGCAAGAGTGCTTGCCTTCTGGTCAGCAGTAGCACCATTAGCATAGGTCACAGCATAGTGAATGGTGTAGACATCGGTATCGGTGTAGATAGGACGGATACGATCTTCCTTGATCTTATCAGGGCTATTAACGTTGCGACCGTCACCAACCAGAATAGCGCGGCAAAGCTCCTCATTGAGCATGATGCGCATCTCCTGCTTAAGCCAAGCAATAACATCAATGTCAGTAATATCAACCACGTCATCACGGTCAAGCTTCTGCTTCTTGTATACAGTCTGAGGAGTAGTCTCACGAGACAGCATCGTGACAACTTCCTCGACCTTCAGGTTACCCTTAACGTAACCCCTAGCACGGGCCTCCTCGCCGGTAATGTTAGCGGCAATAGACTTGATGCGTGAGAACGGAGTGCGCTTAAGAGCATTCCAAAGGGTATCGACCCAGCCCATATTACGGGCGATCATATCGGGGGTCGGGGTTACCACACGAGCCTCGGGGAAGAGAACATCAAGGTTCTCAATGCCATGAGCCAGGAAGACATCACGCAGCGAATTGGCGTTATAGGCTTCCTCCATAATAGCGTCGAACTCGTCGTGGGTAAGAACGTCCTCGTCCTCATAGTAATCTTCATCGAAAACATTGTGTTTCATGTCAAATCCTCCATCATCGAAAGCATCATGCTCCATATTATTCTCTTCGACCGCCTGACCGATCAAGAAATATACGAGATTCTTCTGATCCTCGGTAAGGGTGTTAAAGACATCCTCAACCGTATCATCGGCATCAGCATGCTCCATCTCGCCATAGTCTTCATACTCAGAGTATTCATCATAGTCGTCGTAATCATCATAATCATCATCGACGTCATCATACTCATCGTCGTAATCATCATACTCGTCGACATAGTCATCATAATCATCGTCGTAATCATCATACTCGTCGACATACTCAACATAATCATCGTCATCGGCATGCTCAAGAGCCTCATCGACAGCATCCTCGACAAGATCGCCAATGGCCTCAAGCTGCTCATCAGTAAGATCATCAAGGGCCTCATTGTCGTCGAGGTCATCAAGCGCGCCATTAACAGCTGCGTCGATAATATCCTCAATCGCATCGAGCTGCTCATCCGTCAGCTCATCGAGAATATCATCAACATTACGTCCGTTAGCCACATCGTCCTCCTCATCCTCATCGGCGTGACTAAAATACTCAATGGTGTCAAGACCACTGTAAATAACAGCTTCATCATCGACATCAGTATAAGTACCGTCTGCATGTGCAAAACTAATATTATCAATCACTGCACCGGGATTTGCGCCAGCAAGAACAAGGCTTACCTCACGAATAACACCGTGAATAACATCGCTGCCATTCTGCTTAAGACGATTCGCGTAAATAGACATGGAGACAACATCGCCGTTCTCTACCATCTCTTTAGCATGTTGACCTTTCGGAGTATTGTTAAACTTCGCATAGGCATACACACCATCATCACGATTCTCAAGGAGCGCATGACCCAGAACATTAGTTGGATCGGTATGAACATGTTGCCAAACAAGAGGTACAACTTGTCCATCGTTTTCCTCGAAAGCATCGCGACGGATTACGCGACCGTCTGCACAGCGCAGATCGTTCTTAGTGGCATAACCACTGAAATCGTAATCCATACTTATCCTTTCAAATAACTTTATTCAAAGTATTCGGACTCATCGGAATATTCCTCATTGTCCTGCATCTCTTCTGGATTTTGTCCGCGACCACCTGCAACAGATGGATCAACCTGCTTAATAGGAAGATTCTTATTAATAAGCTGATCAGAACGAGGATCGTCACTTGATTTAAATCCAAGAATACCTCTAAATTCATTAGCCGACAGAATCTCATTACGGCTAAATGCATTGGCCATGTTTGCAACTTCATCAACAGTAACGAGATCAAATGCATCAACATAGTATTTGATCCGTTGTCCCTGCGTTCTAGCAGTACGCGTTAGAAACTTTCTACTAAATTCTAGCTCAATCGTATCTAAAATTGGTTTAAGAACTTTTTTATTATAAACAAGCATTTGTTCAGAATTAGCAGTACCTCGGAATACATCTCCACTGATACCTATCTGATTATACAATTGCTCGGTCAATTTCTCAATTTGTTCTGGGAGATCGTTCTCTATAGATCGTCCCAACTGTGTTACGTGTTCTGCGGTGTCAATATAACCAACACCATACTTTGATTTTGTTAACTGATCTTCAAGCTGTTGTTTTCTGTCTTCTGCCTGTTTTTGTCTAGTAGGTGACTTTAAAGAATATGGCAATTGAATTAGAAGATTTAACTTCGATGACGCTTTCTGTCCATCGATTTGATCTAGTAAATTCATCTTGTAAACAAGACGCTTTAGTGTTGAATTTGGTTCGTTCATTACCGAATAGAATGGGTTCTCGAGAATAGCAACTTTCTTCTTTGGCAAAGTAATTACTTCTCGTTTACCCCTACGTTCATTGTAAACTTCCATTTTGACGTAAGATGGCATCCATCCAATAATTAAACCTGTTCTAAGAGATAGAATGTCAAATGCGTTATTACGATCAAGGTTAACGTTAGTATCTGTCGGTACAACAGCAACGACACCTTCATCTAACATTGAGAGAATAACATCAACCCAGAAATCTCGAGCAGTCTGATCAAGATTCGCAGATAAAGTTATGCATTCGTTCAAATGACTCTTAACTGGTGCTATGAAACGATCGTTATCATCTACACGCACGTGTTGAATCTGAATAGAAGCAACATCATTCGCTATTCGATTAAAAACCGTATTGAGAATAGAACGTTCATTACTGTAGTTCATTCTATGACGATCTTGACGATAGTAGCCAGGAGTTCCAAATTCGCCACTATAAACAGTTCTTGTTGGTTCATTAATACTTTCGGCCCGACGTTTTGGTTCAGACTGAAAAGCATTCCAAGCACTAGCAAATCGATCTTTTAATGACATTAGTCACCTCCTAACTATTTATTAAAAGTTTTAATTGCTTAGTCTATTTATTTTACGATTAGTAGCTTTTCGTTTATGTGAATAATAACGCTCGTTCACTGCTAATCCAGGTGTTGCTATAGTTTGTATAGCTTTACCCATTAATGTATTTTGTTTTGCTTTTCTAGCATACCTATTGGCACCTTCTAATGCGCCATAAGCGTTTCTTTGGCGTTTAAGACGTTCTATTTTTTTAGCATTAATAGTTCTCTTATAACGAGATTTGGCTGCTTTCTTAGATGCATTATAACGATCGACTGCTTTTTCGGCATCACGACCTATTTGATAGGTTTTATCTTTAGCATATCGAGCGTTAGCTTTGTTACCCCAATCATGAAGATCTTTTTTAGCTTTAGCCATATCAGATGCATATTGATGTTTAGCAGCACCTTTAGTGAAATAATTTTCACCAAAATTACCAATAGCACGTCCAAGATTACGATTAATTCGATTTGATAAACCTCGACCTTTATAATTATCAACTACTTGTTGACGTTTTATAGCCATGTTCTTTGCTGCCCTTTTATAATAATTAGCTACTTCTTGATGTGCTTTTTGTTCAGCAGCTAATCGAGCACCCGCACCTTGAATAATGCCATCTTCATTTCGCGGACGTCTTACGCCCCATTTTTGACCTTTAATTCCGTGATGAGCAATATAATCAACATCCAATTGATCAATAAAAGAAGGCTTGTATTCCATACTATACCTCCTCTCTAATTACTCAAACATGTCGCGATTATTCTTATATGCAACATAGGCATCCATCATAGCAGCTACACTATCGATCTTTTTATCGTTTCGCTTTTTCAAGAGTTTTTTATTACCATTAGTATCTTTAAGTATAATACAATTGCCCATACAGAAGGACATTAACTCTTCATCGAATAAGAGCATGCGTTCCTCAGCAAGCTTTTTTAACTCGCCTAATGGAACCGACTCTGTTCTGGACCCTTGTATTACTTTTTCAATACCATATGGACCATTCTCTGTTTCCCATCGATTTACAAAGTCTTTAGAATTATATGGATCAAATCCAAAGCAAAGAACATCGTAATCAGAAGTAATTATGAAATTATCAAGATCTTGATAGACTTCCATCATATCAAGAACTGCGCCATCTAATACAATTAGACTACACTCTTTAATAAATTCCTCATACTTCTGACGCATGGCTAATGGCAACTTCTTAACAGTAAGCTCCGAAACATAACAACGTGTTTTTATACCAAACGATCCGTCTCGTAATGGAAACATAAACGTAAAAGCACAAAAGTCATCGCCTTGAGATAAGTCAGCGCCCATAGCACATGGCATAGACCAAAAATCCCTTTTACGATGCGTTAACGTTTCTTCATAAGTAAAGAAGTATGTATAGCCTTCCATCGGTATGCCAAAACGTTTAGCAAGAATATCATTACGAGACGACGGATTCTTTTCAGCACGTTCAACATCTAACTGATACGTTTCATAACTAACAGTTTTACCAATGTTTGGTTGTGCTTTAACCCACATAGCAGGATCAGCAACTTCTTTAACATCGTCCAATCGATAATACCAAATGGAGACATGTGGATTAATGTATTCTCCTTTAAGAATAGACATTAATTCCATTTTGATTGTATCGCCCGTACTATTTCGAACTGTTCCTTCAGATGATGTCGCTATGATCAGATAGTCGTCCATCTTCGACGCGCCTTGTTCTATGGCTCCAATTACATCTTCACGAATATCACCAGAAAGCCATTCGTCAACAGTATTAATTTTAGAACGAGCTCCCTGCAACTTATCAATCGACATAGGTCTGGCTTCAATAATAGAGCCAGTAAGAAAGTTTTGTATTCCTTTCTTAGTCGATGCAAGTTTTGGTCTATTAGCTTTTGGCCCTGTAGTATTATTAATTGAACCCTCTGTTAAGAATTTATAAAGAGGTCCTCTAGATCTTGTCAAAGCAGTTTTTATTGGAGATAGCGTTTCTTCTGCTTGACGAATTGTTGGGGCGGTAACTATTTGATCAGTAGTAGTTGGATCGACCGATACAAAATATGCTTGAATAGATGCAGCATACATTGATTTAGCAGCGCCTCGAGCGACTATTAAGTATTGTTTATTAGTAAGTCGTTTCTTAATAGACTTACGAACATAATGTCCGCCATGTCCATCTGGATATGGCTCATAAACAGATCCTTCTACAAAATAATACCAGCCAAATACTTGTTCGCCCCACAATTTAAACGTATCAAGAAGATTAAGATCTCCACCATCTGTTAAAGTTAACTCATTATTACAAAAAGCTATCCAGCCTTCAACGGCTTTATCATCATAGAAAATTCCTGGATTTGCTATGAGATCGTCGATACGATTCATCTCCATAGAAATTTCTTCATTGACAGGAATTTCTCCACGAATAACAGCATCCCTAAAAAGGCCGTAATACTTAGGCACGGCCGTTGCGGATAGGCTCATGCCAACCTCTTTCTAATGTTTAATCTGGAATCCATTCTCTATTAACACGTTTAAAGCCTTTTACTTTAACCGGTAATCCTTCATCAGCAAGTCTTGTTTTTGTATCAAGCTCTTCTTTCATACGATCGTATGTAGATTGTTTAGGATTCCAGCGATCATTCATTTTCTTAGTTATTGCAATACTCGTACCGGTTGTTATAGCAGCAGTTACTGCAGCGCTAAGAGCTTGATCACCAAATCTAGACATAAGATCTTTGGCATGTTTTCGACCAGGTGCAACTGTTTGACCTGTAAGATCCTTTAATTGTTTTTCACGTTGAAGACGTAAAATTTGATCTGTGAGCTCTTTATCACTAAGTTGAGAAACGTTCTTCGCATTCCACATACGTTGCTTTTTAATATCTCGACGAATCGATCTATCATTGGAACGTTCTCTAAGTTTACCAGCAGCAGTGAGAGTTCCATCAGGATTTTGATACCGACGGACGCCCCACTTCATTCCTTTAATACCATGGTGGTACAATTCACTCATCGGCATCACGTCCATTTTGATTTAGCCGTTGCCATATTGGCGACGATTGTATGCGCGACGCTTAGCTTCTCTCACTTGAGATCTAATTTTAGAGCGGCCGGCGGTTTTATAGTATCCAGCCTTAGCGGTGCTCTTTGCCATGCGGCCAGCATTTCTAACACCACTAGTAGCCTTACGAGCAGCTGATCCAGCAGCCCTTCTAGCAGCTTTAGCGCCAGTTACACCCGTCTGATATGTGGTAGAACTTCTAACTTTTCTAGCGGCATTACCACCTATAGTTCTTCCAACCGCTCCAACAGCTCTAGCGCGTCCAGTAACTTCAGTACGAGCATTACGTGCAACAGTCTTACCAACTGCTCCAACAGCTCTAGCGCGTCCTACGACTTCTTCACGTGCATTACGAGCAACAGTCTTTCCGACAGCACCCATAGCTCTAGCACGCCCACCAACTTCAGTACGAACATTACGAGCGGCAGAACCAGCAACCCTTCTAGCAGCTTTAGCACCTGTAGCAGCTGTCTGATATGCAGTGGAGCTTCTAACTTTTCTAGCAGCATTACCGCCTATAGTTCTTCCAACTGCTCCAACAGCTCTGGCACGTCCAACTACTTCTTCACGTGCATTACGCGCTACAGTTTTGCCAACTGCTCCCATAGCTCTAGCACGTCCGCCAACTTCAGTTCGAACATTACGAGCAGCAGTTCCAGCAGCTCTCCGAGCAGCTTTAGCACCTGTAGCAGCTGTCTGATATGCAGTAGAACTTCTAACTTTTCTAGCGGCATTACCACCTATAGTTCTTCCAACCGCTCCAACAGCTCTAGCGCGTCCTACTACTTCTTCACGTGTATTACGTGCTACAGTCTTTCCGACAGCACCAGCAGCTCTAGCACGTCCTACGACTTCGTCACGTGCATTACGAGCAACAGTCTTTCCGACAGCACCCATAGCCTTTGCTCGTTGACCAACCGCCGAATTACGCCATGCAGCTTTACCAACTGCACCAGCAGCTCTAGCACGTCCTACGACTTCGTCACGTGCATTACGTGCAGCAGCTTTTCCAACTGCACCCATAGCTTTTGCGCGACCGCCAATTTCAGAATTACGCCAAGCAGCCTTTCCAGCAGCGCCCATAGCTCTAGCGCGACCGGTAACTTCTTCACGAGCTCTACCCGCAGCAGCTTTACCAACTGCCTTAGCAGCCTTTACA
>Ga0247610_10002017_pt1 | contig 24095 bp, 18 predicted proteins | sample 174DNAGHGhighgp2_FD_193483 | JGI IMG/M metagenome (GOLD analysis project Ga0247610, IMG submission 193483) | Sheep rumen microbial communities from Palmerston North, Manawatu-Wanganui, New Zealand - 1742 DNA GHGhigh gp2 | ecosystem: Host-associated > Mammals > Digestive system > Stomach > Rumen...
TACTTCAATCCGTCAATGGTCACAATCACCTCTTTCTGTGCATCAGCAAGCTGGTAGAGCACTTCATCCCCCTGACGGCATTCATACAACTCTTGCGTAACGCCCGTGAGTCCGCTGACTTCGTATGCCCAGCCTAAAAGACCCCATTTGAGAGAACCAATGCCCTCAATCCAGACATCATTGGCGGAAGGTTTACTTGGAACTTCTACATAAAGGCATTTGCGTACCTTATTATTAATGATAGTGTCCTTTACGGCTTTCACATGAACAGGAACGATACTGCCTTTAGGGCCTATATCAAAATCTTTAGTCTCGCCCTCCTTCATCGTGAAGTCCATAGTTTCGAATATCCTTTCGCTATCTTTCACGTATACCCTGCCACCATCCTCACCAAGGAACAGGTTAGTTGAAGTCCACTTCTCTGGGAAGGGTTCATCATAAAGATTGTGTCTGCTAACGACCTCCCTGAAACGGATGCCATCAATCACCGCTTCTCCCTCCAATTTCATTTCTTCAAAGGCATATTTGACATAACCCCCAGGATCGACCTCTGATGCTATATGTCTAAGCGTCCACACCTTTCCCTCAGTAAGGAAGGAGTCGTACTGGTATGCATTCTCTGATTCTTTCCTATATTCGGACAGTTCTTTCAGTGCAATGGTGGCTCCGCCTTTTTCCGTATCTATGTCACCTTCATACAAAGTGAGGTCTTCTTTTACCGTCGTACCATTGTCATTCATCTCCACCACCTTATGGTTAAGTCTGAAATGGCTTATCAGGCTTTTTACATTGACAACATCCATGGATAGGTAGGCTAATTGTTCGGAACCTTCAGTTGTACTGCCATCAGTGATGATATCAATGATGAGCGTGCTGTCGGCCGCGAGGCTTGCCTGAGCGTTCAAGTAGGTGTAGTCTTTGGGTAGCCGATAGTTAGAATAATGGAAACGTTGTTCCAAACGGCCGCCATGATAGCTAACTTTGAGCTCAGGTTTGCCCTGTCCTGTTCCCTGCTCATACAAATTGAATCTCCCCATCTTTATAGGATAAGAGAAACCCTCTTCATTGGCCTGTTCAAGCGTGTAACAGTCTATCTCAACAACAGAATGGTCTGCGAACGACACATAGCCAAGGCTTTTGTCGTTCAGGTAGAGGCCATATTGCGTTTCCTTGGCATTGAAGATGGTGAAATAGATGTTGATAGGGCATGAGCAGGCGGTTCCACGACTTTCTTCCGGTTGAGTCACAGTAATGTAAAGATCTTGATCTTTTCCTTCACAGTCCACCTTGATGTCCCAAGATCCACAATTTGCCTGATAATTTGTAATCTCGCCAACGAGGTTATCACCATCCCGTGTCAATTTAATCAATGTATTCCCAATAACGCTTTCACCTCTTGCACGACTATTGCATTCCGTATTCGAGACATCGCCCGTATACAACTCCGTTCCACCGCCTTGGGCAAAGAGGGAGAGATGAACGCTCAGCATAGCCAGGATTATTGGCAATCTGAAAATCATGTGTAATCCATTCGTCTTCATAGGTCTTTTCTATTTAATTGTTTATTATTCTCCTTTATTATTAATTCTAACTTTTCACTTATCACTTATCACTTAATCATGATCATCTTACCTCCACGTATATACACGCCCTTGCGTACAGGCTTGCCATGGATGCGGCGGCCCTGGAGGTCGTAGATGCTCTCATTATTTATTCTTTCTTCATTTTTATTTAGACGCGAAGCATCGCTAATTCCTGTCGTTTCTGTATCGAACTCGCCAGTGAAGGATTCATCGTTGTTTTCCACCGTGATGGTGTAGCGGCCTGCTGCGTAGGCAGAGATGTCGATGTTGAGGCCAACGATGGTGGCTGCGTTGATGTCTTTCTCGTAGACGGCTTTGCCCGTTTCGTCAGCAATGCGTACCTGATAGGCATCGTCGATCGGGTTGAGGTTGATACCCAACAGTTGCTCGTTGTATTCACCATATATCGACAGATCAGCATCGCTCTTCTCTTGCTTAATCCGTGCCTTGGGCTTAATCTTAGTAGTATGGGTGAAATCGATGCGCTTTTTTCGGGCAGCATCGGGGGTGGCTCCATCCTCATATTCGTCGTTGAGGTAGATCACTTCATCACCAACGGTACATGACATCAGGAACGCCCCTCCATGGGATTCCTTTCCATAATAGACATTGAATATCGGTCCCTCGATACTTCCCAAACCTTCCAGCCAAGTGGTATTGTATCCAGCGGGTTCTCCCCTCATGACATTTCTATATACACCCTTAAACCCTTTGATACCGCCTGTCTGCCTCGGTCCCACTATGTATGGCGGATCATTTCCGTCTATCACGAAAGTGCCATTGTCATCAAGGGAGAAGTCATACATCATTCGGAACACTTTGTTTGCACCGTCGTAAACGTACACCTTCTTGTCCTCTTCGTACCATGCTCCCACATAACTCAGCAATGGATATTGCATCATAATATCATAATCCGGATAATCAGGGCTGACATACCGCTGGCGCATCATCTGCTTGCAGGTCTTTCCGCCGATAATGGTGTCACCATCGAAATAGTAGTACTCTACCCTCCGCACAGGATTACCCGAGTCAATAGTTCCTACCTTCCACACCTTATCGTCTTCGATGAATGGGCGATACTCGTTCTGTGGTGTGATGTCTGTACCATTTATCTCTTTGATGTTGGCGAAACGGCTCCAGCCCGCAGTAGACTCGTAGCGTACTTTGCAACCCTTTGGCACATAGAGGGTAGCAGAAGTCATAGACAAACTGTTTGTCTCTTCGTCGTATAGTTCAAAAACGTCATCCATAATTTCAAAAGGCTCCTCAATCCACGATATGACACTCTCGAGGTCCCGACATCCAAAAAATGCACGGGAGTCAATACTTTTGACGGTAGCGGGAATGGTGACGGTGGTCAGACTGCTACAGTTCCAAAAGGAACCTTCGCCAATACTGGTGACTCCCTCTGGAATGATGATACTGGCCAGACTGCCACAGTCCTGAAAAGCACGTAAGCCAATGCTACTGAGGCTTGTGGGTAAGGAGATGCTGGTAAGCCCGCTGCAATTTCGAAAGGTTTGCTCGCCTATGCTAATAACACCTTCTGGTATGGTGACATTAGATAAATAACTACAGCCGAAGAAAGCGCCATTGCCTATGTTAGTGATCCCGTCAGGGATGGTGAGGTCGGTCACCTCCTTATCATTGAGATAGAGGTGGGCACCATAATAAAGGGGATTCCCAGTCCCGAAGAAAGATATGCCACACCAGACTGCAAGGTCGGAGATATGCACGGTGTCCATTTTTTTGCACCAAATGAAAGCGAAGTCTCCTATTGTAGTCACACTTGGTGGGATGATGACATTAGTCAGGTTTTCACAGCCTCGGAAAGCGCATGCGCCAATATTGGTGACACCATCGGGAATGGTGACCGAAGTCAGGTCAGTAAAGTAATCGAAAGCGAAATTGCCAATGCTGGTGACACCCTCAGGGATGACAAGGTCGGTCACCTCTTTACCGTCAAGATAGAGGTGATGGGCGTAGAATAGTGGATTGGAGCTTTTACTACCGCCCTCATTCTTAAATTCAATACCACACCAGGCTTCAAGATTGGTAATGTGGACGGCGGTCAAGCTGGTACAGTTGTGGAATGCTTCATAATCAACGCATGCAACGCTTTGGGGGACGGTGATGCTGGTCAGGCCATTGCAGTTAAGGAAGGCTTCGTTACCAACGCATGTGGTTCCTTCTTTAATCACCAACTCACCAGTCGGTTTGTCACCTTTATAGCCGAGAAGCAGGGGACCTAAATAAAACGGACCTTCGGGAGCCTTATCATACATTGAAGCGTACCAAGGAGTATTATCAAACGCGCCTTTGCCAGCAAAGGTGAGACTGGCAGGGAGGGTGATACTGGCCAAACTGCTGCATCCGGCAAAAGCACGCATCTCAATTCTGCAGACTGATGGGGGGATGACTACCGACATGAGCTTGTCGCAGCTTAAGAACAGGCAATAAGCTATTTGAGTTAAGCCCTCTGGAAGCTGCACTGCAACCAGATTGTCGCAATCATGGAAGGCATAATCCCCAATGTCAGTCACTGTATTAGGGATGCTGATGGACTTAATGGTTAAGTTTTCATAGAAGGCACGTTTACCGATGCTCGTTACCACATATTCTTCAGTTCCTACTGTAAATCTGTCAAGGATCATCACATCGCCCGAAGCGTTAGGACTGCCCGGGAAGTAGATGATTTCCTTTTCATAGCCATAGCCCCTGTCTATTACTTCCTCACGTCCAGCCTTGACCGAGGCTGTGGTCTGACCTGGCTCGTAAGTATAGATGACGTTTGTCTGTGGGTCAATGTACTCGTCGGCTGTGGCCACAAGTGCAACAACCGACATCACTAATGATGCCAACATACGTGTCATAAATAATACTGTCCGTTTCATATCTGTCTGCATTTTATTAATTTTCACTTATCACTTATCACTTTTTACTTCTTAGTATTTGCTCCAGCGTGATGTCTGGATTGGTTTCTCCAAACACGTCTTTCTTCAGCTTGAGCTTGCGATGCTGGACGGCAGAGATGGTGATGCAGTAGATGTTGCCGATGGTGCGGTTGCTGAGGCCAAGGCGGGTGAGGAGGCACAGGCGGATATCGTCTTCCGTCATATTGGGGAACTGCTCACGGAGGTTGGCAAAGCGGTTGTTGTCGATGGCGTTGAGCGTACGTTCTATCTCGCTCCATTCATGGGGACCGAGATAGATGAGTGAATCGCCGCTTTGGTTGAGTTTCTTCATCACCTCCGTCCGTTCAAGGATGAAGTTCTGTAGGAACGTCACCACTTCGTTGGCCTGATGCAAGAGGGTTGTCTGATGCTCAGCTGCCTGCTGGAGCTGGCGTTTTTCCTGACGTTGTGCCCGCATCCTGTAGCGAACCGTCAACACCAATGCCAAGATGACCACCATCGCAGCTATGATTGTCATAAGAAATGTACGTGCGTACATCTTTGAACGGTATTCTAATTGCTGGTTATCCATCTCCTGACGCAGCGTCTCCTGATAGTACTGATCTTTCTGTTCGAGAGCCTTATAGTAGAAGTCCTCCACTTGTTCGAAGGCATCATCGATGTCATCCTCCACCTTCGTGGCGCCCATCCGTCGGAGTGCAATCTTGGCAAGGCTACTTTGCACAATATAGGCCAGATGCACATCCTCGCCAGGCTCAATCTGCCGATAGACAGTCTCTGCCGAGTCGAGCATGTTGAGGCTGAGGTAACTGCGAGCCAGCACTTGAAGGGTGCCAGGCAGCAGATTGGCAAGCTCCTCTGTGTCATCCCCCGAAGGAGGGAGGAGAGATTCAGCCTGATGAGCGTAGTCGAGTGCTTGACGGTAGTCTTCCTTTGCCCAAGCGATGTTTGCAAGGCTGGTTAGCGTTTGACACATCAAGTCAGTCATACGGTTTTTCTTTGCGATATCGTATGCACGATTGGTGAAATCGAGTGCTTCGTCGTAAGATTCCTCTTTGGCGTATGCCACCTGTGCAGCATAAGTGCCTGCATAGTCGAGTAGAATAACCTTATTGCGCTCATCATCAGGATGCTGTTCATAGGTGGTTAGGGCTTTCTTCATCAGTCGCAATGCTTCCTCAGGGTTGCTTTGCGATAATGCTTCCGCCAATCGCTGGTACGCGATATAACAAGTGTGCCAATCCTCTGACTCTTCCGACATTCTTATGGCCTTTCGTAACAGAGTTTCACCCTGACGGATGCTATCGTTGGCCAAAGCAGCCTCAGCTTCCTCCAGACAACGTGCTGCCGTTTGTGAATCAGACTGCTGGTGGTGATTGCAAGCAACCATCAGAACGCCTATAATAAATATGTGTAATGCTCTTGTAAACATAGCAACCGGCTTTTCGTTATTTCTCGGTTGCAAAGTTACGACATTATTTCGAAAGTTGTATCACTTGCCTATGGAAAACATGCAAAAAGGCAAGAGTTGGAAACTCTTACAGATCAATGGATTATGAAATGACACGTACTTAACCCTATGGAAAACTTCCTGTGAAGGTATGGAAAGAGGAGGCACAGCACCACCTACTGCTCAGAGAAGAGCACCTGTATGAGGGTCTGGCCTACGGCCTGGAGGGTGTGGTGGTCTATGTGCTGCATGTTGTCGTTGACGGTGTGCCACGTGGGACCAAAGAAGCTGGCTTCGCAGTCAGGATAATAAGGTATGATGTCGATGCAAGGAATCTTGGCCTTCTGGTTGACTGGCAGATGGTCGTCGGTAATCGAGTTGCCCTCGTCATTAGGGAAGAAACTGCCGAAGCCTGCCACACGGGCAGCAGCCCACACTTTGCGAACTACGTTGGGAGCATAGTAAAGCGACATGCCCTCTTGATAGAATCGGGCTCCTTCGCCACCCACCATGTCGAGAAGGATGCCATAACGATAGGTGGAGGCAGGTTTCTGTGCGGCATACTGCTCTGCCCAGTGCTGAGCACCTAGAGCCCACGTATCGGCGTCGCTACCCTCGGTCTCCGCCCATTGCGGTGTGCCCCAGTCCTCAGCATCGAAACAGACGAAGTCAAGGCCAACGTTCAATGGGGCTGCAGGCTGTGTCTCGGTAGCAGCAGAATCCTTGTTCTCCTTCAGTCCTGTATTGCCTAGAGTGTGAAGGATCCGTGCAATCTCCAGCATGACAGCAACACCACTGGCCCCATCGTTGGCAGCCAACACGGGTTTGCGGTGGTTGGACTCGTCGGGGTCGTTGTCGGCCCAGGGACGGCTGTCCCAGTGGGCGCAGAGCAGGATGCGATTCTGTAGCTCCGGACGGTAGCTGGCAATGATGTTGGTGCTCTTAAGCATTGTGCCGTCATAGCCCTTAAGGCTTGCTTCCTGCGTGGCGACACTAAGCCCGTACTGCTGAAACTTGCTGACAATCCATTGTCCACACTGGTCGTGAGCGGAACTGTTCATGGTGCGTGGACCGAACTGGCACTGCTGCTCACAGAACTGATAGGCCGAATCGGCCAGGAATGACAGACTCACGGTCTGCTGTGCCCCTTCACTAGCGGAACTTGTCTTGGTGTTGCCGCAACTTAAAAGTGAAAGGGTGAAAAATAGCGGCACTATGTGCCTAAATGATAAATGATAAATGATAAATGATAAACCTCTCATCCATCCTTTATCACTCCATACTTTATTGATCGTTTTCATAATTTCTTAATTTCTTTGTTTTTGACGGCGTAGCCAATTATCATTTATCATTTAGGGCTTTAGCCCGCAATGGCGCAGCCTTAATTATCATTTATCAATTATCATTTATCATTTAGGCCTGCGGCCGCTGGCCGCTGGCCGCCTGCACTTGCTTCATCACGCGGAGGAAGTTTCCGCCCCAGATCTTCTGGATGTCTCGTTCGCAGTAGTGGCGGGCAAGGAGTTGACGGGTGAAATTGATAAGTTCGGAAGAGTCGGCCAATCCCGGCACACCGCCGTCACCATCAAAGTCCGTACCTATACCCACATGGTCAATGCCCATCACCTTGATGGCGTGCTCCAGGTGTGCCATAGCGTCGACAATAGAGGCTCCACCGTCTTTGCGCAGGAAACCGTCGTAGAGTGTAACCTGCATCACACCTCCCTTGGCAGCAAGGGCACGCATCTGCTCGTCGGTGAGGTTGCGTGGATGGTCGCACAGCGAACGGCAACTGGAGTGGCTGCACACGATGGGTGTGCTGCTGATGCTGAGTGCATCGAAGAAACTCTTCTCGGAAGCATGGCTCAGGTCGACCATCATGCCTAAGCGGTTCATCTCGCCGATGACCTGCTCGCCAAAGCTGCTCACCCCGTTGTGGGTATGGCTGCCTCGGGCAGAGTCACAGATGTCGTTGTCGCCATTATGGCAGAGAGTCATGTAGACCACTCCCCGCTGGGCAAAATGGTGTAGTTGCCGAAGGTCTCCACCCAGTGCCAGGCCATTTTCTATGCCCAGCATGATTGACTTCAAACCGTGGCGTTTGTTGTCGTAGAGGTCGTCAGGGGTCTGGGCCAGACTGAGGTACTGATAGTTCTGATGGACAATCTCCTCGATCTTGTCGAATATCAGGTCAGCATACTCCGTTGGGCCTTTCACATCGAAGGACACCTTTGACGGGAATGACTCTCCCTCCTTGGGCTGAGGCAGATAGGCCACCATGATGGTAGCATCCAGACGTCCTTCCGTCATCTTGTGCAGGTCGACAAGTATACGCGGGTCGCGCTGGTCGAAATGTATGCCCTGAGGGAAGAACATGGGAGTGTCGCAGTGGGTGTCGAGGGTCAGCACGCGGTTGTGCACCTCATGAGCCTGACGATAGGCATTGGCCTCTCCTACGAGCCATTGGAACAAGGGCTGTCCCTCAGCCATGCACTCTGGATGCCACTGCACACCGAGAATGCTTTTGTATTCAGTACTCTCTATTGCCTCAACGACACCGTCAGGAGCCGTTGCCGTGACACGGAACTTGCTGCCAGGATTGCTGACGGCCTGATGGTGGAAGGAGTTGACATGAATTGTCAATTGAGAACCGAGGACTGACAATGGCTGTGTCTTCGCATAACTGTTTTGGAGGGAAGAGGGTTGCTGCGCATAAATCCTGGCAAGGACACTATCCTTTTCTACCCTGACGGTATGGGTGGGTTCGGAACGCTCGGCATCCTGTGAATGCTTGATGAGTGGCAACGGCCCACTTGTCAACAAGGAGAGGTCCTGCGCCACAGCTCCTCCTAGAGCGCAAGCCAGGGTCTGGATGCCACGGCAGATGCCAAGGATGGGCATTTGGCGGTTATAGGCCAGACGGGTGATGAGCAATTCGGGCAGGTCACGTTCGCTGTTGATGTCCCGAAGCTGGGGAGCAGGCTCTTCGCCGCTGAAGAGCGGATTGATATCGGCACCGCCGCTGAGAACAAGTGCATCAATACGGTCGAGCGTGTTGAGCAGCACGTTCTTGTCGGTACAGGGTGGTATGATCAGTGGGACACCGCCTGCCTGGACAACCGACTTATAATAGCCCTGCCCCAGTGTGGAGGCTACTCCCTCATAGTTGCCAGTAATGCCAATGACAGGCCTGTGCTCTGCAGAGGGGAACTGTGCATAGATGTTGTCCAGCTGCTCTTTTAAGTCAAATCTGTTCATGAAAAGACTGTTTAGGAAATAGGCCTTGGTGTCTATTCTTCATCGACTGAAACAGGTATTTCGCGTTTCAGGCTTTGTTCCAGGGAGATGAGCGTCTCTGTGGCCACCACGCCATGAATCCCCTGCAGACGTCCGTTAAGCAGTTCCATCAGCTGTTCGTTGTCACGGGCATAGAGCTTCACCAGCATGGTGTAGGGACCCGTTGTGAAGTGGCACTCCACCACCTCGGGGATATGCTGCAGCTCTTCCACCACATTCTTGTACATCGAACCCTTCTCCAGGTTAATGCCTACATAGGTACAGGTGGAGTAGCCCAGGCTTTTGGGGTTGACATCGAATCCGCTGCCGGTGATGACATCAGCTTCAATAAGATGCTGCACACGCTGGTGGATGGCAGCTCGCGAGACACCACACTCTGCTGCTACATCCTTGAAGGGAATACGTGCGTTCTTTGATAGAATGCTCAGGATTTTCCGGTCTAATCTGTCAATTTTTTCCATGATTACGTGATTTATGTTGCAATTTGTCAGCAAAAGTAACACTTTTTGTTGAATTGAGCAACTATTTCTCAAGAAAAAACAAAAAAGTGTGCCACTTTTATTACTTTCTGTGGCACACTTGGCTTAGCTTTGGTTCCAAAGCTTTGTCTTACTTCTTCTTGCCTGTTTTCTTTGCCGGCTTCTTTTCTGCTGCTGCGGGTTGTGCAGGCTCTTCTGTCTTGGGCTTATCGATGCCTATCAGCTCAACATCGAAAATCAATGCGCTGTAGGGTTTGATCTGTCCGGCATTGCGTTCGCCGTAGGCCAGCTGATAGGGAATGAACAACTGCCATTTCGAACCGACAGGCATCATGGTCAGCGCTTCCGTCCATCCCTTGATGACCTGGCTGGGCAGGAATTCGGTTGGTTTGTCACCATGCTTGCGGGAAGAGTCGAACACCGTACCGTCAATCAGCCTTCCCTCGTAGTGCACCTGCACCTTGTCGGTCATCTGAGGCACTTCTCCTTCACCCTTCACCAACACCTTGTACTGCAGGCCGCTGGCTGTGGTGATGACACTGTCCTTCTTAGCGTTCTCGGCCAGGAACTTCTGTCCGGCTTCGCGGTTAGGACCGAAGAGACGCTCCTCCTTGATCTTCTTGTCGGCAGCTTCCTTCTCCTTGAAGTAAGCCTCGGCATCCTTGTGCTTGAAGTGGGTGCTGTCGTTGGCCAGTGCATCTGTGAAACCACGGAACAACACGCTGGTCAGGATGGTATCGGGTGAAGAGGTGAACTCCTCCACCATGCTGGGCACCATACGAGAGTTCAACTGGTCGGCTATCTGCATACCTGCGATGTAGGCCTTCATCTGCGGATTCTGATCGGCTTTGACAGCTTCCTGTAATCCACGTACGAAGTCGGCCATGTAGGCTGTGTCCACATGCTGTTGCTGAACAAGATAGGGGATGAGTCCGTTGGTGAGCATCATGCCAGCAGCATAGCTCACGGAGTCAGAACTGGTTTTCAGCTCTATCGGCTGGGGAGCTACCGTCTCGGTCTTCACCACCTTTTTATTCTTCTTGGCAGCGTCGGCTGTATTCAAAGAAGCACCCGCCACAAGGGCGAGTGCTATAATCAATGACTTCTTCATCTTGGCTTATTTAGGATTCACTTCCAGCAGCTCAATCTTGAAGATCAGTGCAGAGAAGGGCTTGATCTCACCCTGCTCACGCTCGCCATAGCCCAGCTCCTGAGGAATATAAACCTCCCATACAGAACCGGCAGGCATGTGCACCATAGCATCGGTCCAACCCTTGATGGTCTGGTTGCAGCGGAGTGTGATGGGCTCACCACGCTTGTAAGAGCTGTCAAACACTTTACCGTCGATGGTCTTACCCTCATAGTGCACCTTCACCATGGAAGAGTCGGTGGGGATAGCGCCCTTACCTTCCTTGATGACCTTGTACTGAACGCCGCTTTCCAGTGTCTTCACACCTTCCTTCTTGGCATTGTCAGCCAGGAACTTCACACCCTCAGCCTTGTTGGGACCATACTCTTTCTCCATGGAACGTGTCTTGATCTTGGTCATGAGGTTCTGGGCAATCACCTGGGCAGTGTCGGTAGTCATCAGACCACCCTTGTTGATAACGCCGCTAACGAAACCGGCCATAAAGTTCTTGAGGGAGATGTTCTGAGTAGAGTCGTTACCGAAGACCTCGTGCTCAATACCCTTCACCATCTGATTGCTGATCTGCTGACCAATCTGAATACCGGCATAGTAGGCTGCCTTCTTCTTGTTGTCGCCAGCGTTGGCACCTTCATTCAGACCCTTGATGAAGTCAGCCATGTAGGCTGTGTCAACACCCATACGGTCAACGAGATATTCCTTCAGACCATTCGTCTGGGCCATACCGATGGCATAGCTCAGAGAGTCAACATCACTCTTCAGGTTTGCCGTCGGAGTGGAATTGCCGCAAGCGGTGAAAGCTGCGGCTGCTGTAGCCATAGCGGCTACTACCATTAACTTTTTCATTTTGCTTTTTCTAAAATAATTAGTTATACTATCTTTTCTTTGCTCTCTCCACAAATCACACTACTTGTATCAGCTCCACGTCGAAGATGAGGGCTGCGAACGGTGGGATGCTGGCACCGGCACCGCCTTCGCCGTAGGCCAGACGATAAGGTATGAAGAAACGGTACTTGGCACCCTCCTGCATCAGCTGCAGGCCTTCGGTCCATCCGGCAATCACCTGCTGCAGGGGGAACGTGGCAGGCTCACCCCGCTGGATGCTGGAGTCGAATACTGTTCCATCGATGAGGAATCCCTCGTAGTGGCACATTACTGTGTCTTTGGCGCTGGGCTTCTTGCCGTTGCCTTCCCTCAGCACCTGGTACTGCAGACCACTGGGCAGGGTGATAACACCGTCTTTCTTGGCATTCTCGGCCAGGTACTTCTCACCTGCCTCCTTGTGGACCTTGCCCTGCTCGGCACGCTGGGCGTTTATTTTCTGCTCCTGCTGAGCAAAATAATCCTGTACGATGCGCTGGGCATCAGTGTGAGATACTTTCAGTTCGTTACCTGCTATCACATCCTTGATGGCTGCGGCAAAGTCATCGATGTTCAGTTCGGCAGCACCCATTTGTGCCAACTGATGACCTATGCCTAAGCCCAAGGCGTAGCTTACTTTATCCATGTTTTACCTTATTTATAATATAATATTTTCGAAAATCGGGCGCAAAGGTACTCATTTTCTTTGATTTAACGATAATAAATGCGAAAAAATTATGCTTTTTCACATGGATTTAAACTTTCTTTTGGCATTTCTCTGCCAAAGGACAGTTAGAGCAGCCACAATTGCAGCCACAGTCACACTCCCTGGATGGGTGCAGCACACGCCACAACCGCCAGCCTGCATAACCCACGCAGGCACCGACAATCAGCCATACAATAATTTCTTCCAAGGGCAGATGATATAAGAGTGTGACTAACAGAACAGCGTTCCTACGTGGTAGACCACGAAGGAGACAATCCATGCCACTGCAGTGGTATAGACAGCGGCAAATGTCGCCCATCGCCACGAGCCGGTCTCGTGCTTGATGGCTACTATGGTGGCTATGCAGGGGAAGTAGAGCAGTATGAAGAGCAGGTAGCAATAGGACACCAGCGGGGTGATGCCCTCGGCCTGCATCTGCTGACGCAGACGGGTGTATTTCTCACTGTCATCGCTAAACGACTCATCGTCAGCAAACGAGTCGTCACCGCTATAGAGCACACCGATGGTTGATGCTACGATCTCCTTGGCTCCGATACCGGCTATAAGGCTCACGTCTAGTTTCCAGTTGAAACCCTGCGGACTGAACACCGGCTCTATGGTCTTGCCCATCCGGCCTATGTACGACTGCTCTTGCTGCTCCTGCTGTGACAGGTTTTCGTCATGGGGGAAATATCCCAAGGCCCAGACAATGATGCTGGCCACCAGAATCACACCACCCATCTTCTTCAGGTATTCCTTTCCTTTGTCCCATGTGTGTCGGGCTATGGCTTTCGCTGTGGGCCAACGATATGGGGGCAGCTCCATCACAAAAGGCGTGTCCTGTCCCTTCACCACAAGCGCCGAGAACACACGGCTCATTGCCACAGCCATGATGATGCCCACAGCATAGAGCGACAGCATGACCCACGAGCGGTATTGCAGGGTGAAGAACGTGCCAGCTATCATGATATAGATTGGCAGGCGAGCCGAACACGACATGAAAGGCAGGATCATCATCGTGACAATCCGCGAGCGACGGCTCTCAATGGTACGGGTGGCCATCACGGCGGGCACGTTGCAACCGAACCCCATGATGAGAGGGATGAACGACTTGCCGTGCAGCCCCATCTTGTGCATCAGTTTATCCATGATGAAGGCTGCTCGTGCCATGTAACCGCAGTCCTCCATGAACGAGATGAAGAAGTAGAGAATGAGTATCTGGGGCAGGAACACTATGACGGCTCCCACACCGCCCACCACACCGTCAACCAGCATGGAACGCAGCGGGCCTTCGGGCAGCGATGAGCCTATCCATTCACCCAGCTTGGCCACACCGGCCTCAATCCAGTCCATAGGGTACTGACCTAAGGAGAAGGTTGTTTGAAACATGACGAAGAGCAGCAGGAAGAAAATAGGGAATCCCCAGTACTTGTGCGACAGGATAGCATCTATCAGGTGGGTTGTATGATAAGTGTCCTCCTTCGTGCCCGTCTTGTAGCCGGCCTCTGTCAGCGCACCGTTGATGAATCCGTATTTTGCATCCATGATGGCGGTCTCGGAGTCATCGCCCGTCTCCTCCTTCACTCGCACCGAGGCACGGTCGCGGGCTGCTGTCAGGTTCTGGAAGTCCTTCATGCGCTGTTCGCCAGCCATGTGATTGCCCAAGTAGTCCAACACCTGACTATCATGTTCCAACAGTTTGATACTCAGATATCGGGTGGAGTAATGACGGGTAATGTGTTCATCGGCTTTCAGGTATTTCTGTATCTCGCTGATGCCTGCCTCTATCTCATGACCGTAGTTGATGTGGAGGTGGCGCGAGTGCTTGCTGGCGCCCTCATACACCTGGATAACGGCACGGAACAGTTCCTTCACACCCATGCCACTCTTGAACGACGTGGGCACCATAGGCACGCCGAAAAGCATGCTTAGCCGGTCAAGGTCTACACTATCGCCACGCCTTTCAAACTCATCGTACATATTCAGCGCACATACCATCCGCAGGTTCATGTCTACCAGCTGAGTGGTAAGATAAAGGTTCCGCTCCAGGTTCGAGGCATCCACCACGTTGATCACCACGTCGGGCATCTGTTCCGTCAGATGTTCCCGCACATAGAGTTCCTCGGGTGAATAGCATGACAGGCTATAGGTGCCGGGCAGGTCGGTCAGTTCAAATTCATAGCCGAAGAACTTGGCGTGAGCCTCTGAGGCATCCACTGTCACTCCCGAATAGTTACCCACATGGCCATGGGCACCAGAGGCATAGTTGAACAGCGACGTCTTGCCGCAGTTAGGATTACCCACCAAAGCCACCTTAATGTGACGACGCTGGGAGAGTGCCTCATGATGGAGAGAGGCAGATGAAGCGTGGTGATTGGTAACCGGACGGTTTTCTTCCTTGGTCTCGTCTGAAGGAAGAATGGAGGCAACAGACGAAGCGTTCTTCACACTTGTCTCATCGTTCTGCGCAACAATCTCTATCATTTCCGCCTCGTCGTGACGTAACGACACCTCATAGCCCATGAGTTTGTATTTCACAGGATCTTGCAGCGGAGCGTTGAGCAGCACCTCCACCGTCTTGCCCTTGATAAAACCCATCTCTATGATACGTTTGCGGAAGCCGCCGTGACCCAGCACTTTCACAATAACACCGCTTTCACCTGTCTTCAGTTCCGATAATTTCATATTGCCTTCACGCTAAACCTCGGCAAAGTTAGTATTTTTTTCCCGATTTTCTTTGTTTTTTTCAACGAAATTATTAACTTTGTGGTCAAAATACCTAAAAAAGATGAAACGAACCATTTTACTACTGGCCACAATGATGGCTTTGATGATGTCTTCTGCCACTATGGCAAAGAAGGTGAAAAGTGTACAACAGACAGACCGTGAATACTGGTGCTCATTAGCCTACAGGATGGCACAGCCCGTCTTAGAGAACATGGCCAAGGGTGAGCTGCAGAAGAACATGCAGACGGAGTTCTCGCCCTCGTTCGACAACCGCAACCGCAAGGTGGTCTATATGGAGACCTTCGGACGACTCATGGCTGGCGTTGCCCCATGGCTCACGTTGCCTGATGATGATACTGCCGAAGGCCAACAGCGCCGACAGCTCAGGGAGTGGGCCCTGCAGTCCTATAAGAATTCTGTTGACCCCGACTCACCTGATTATTTGTGCTGGGGAGTAGCCGGACAGAATCTCGTTGATGCAGCATACATCGCCGAATCGTTCCTCCGTGCCTATGACCAGTTGTGGGTGCCCCTCGACGAGGTGACGAAGCAGCGCTACATCAAGGAGTTCCAGAAGCTGCGCCGCATAGATCCGCCCTACACCAACTGGCTTCTTTTCTCCTCAGTCATTGAGGGCTTCATTGCCAAAGCCGCCGGACAGAGGGAGTACGACGAATACCGCGTCAACTCCGCCTGCCGCAAGATGGAAGAGTGGTATGTAGGTGACGGATGGTTCTCTGACGGACCGGAGTTTGCTTTCAACTACTACAGCAGCTTTGTGTTCCATCCCATGTATCTTGAGACTCTTCAGGCCATGATCGATGCCAAGGTCAACAGTCGTCTGGACTATCAGAAGTACTATGACCGGGAGTTGCGTCGTACACAGAAGTTCTCCATCATTCTCGAACGGTTCATCTCGCCCGAAGGTACTTTTCCCGTCTTCGGCCGAAGCATACCTTACCGCATGGCCTGCCTTCAGCCCTTGGCGCTCATGGCCTGGTACGAGAAACTGCCACAAGACCTTACCAATGGACAGGTGCGCAATGCCCTCACTTCCGTCTTGCACCGCATGTTCGACAAACAGCAGAACTTTAATGCCGGAGGCTATCTCACCATCGGCTTCTGCGGCTCACAACCCGAAACTGCCGACTGGTACACCAACAACGGCTCGCTCTACATGACAACCCTCTGCTTCATGCCCCTCGGTCTGCCTTCTACCCATCCCTTCTGGGCAGATGCTCCAGAGCCCTGCACCCAGGCCAAGGCATGGAACGGCATGCCCTTCCCCAAGGATCATGACTGGAAGGACGAAATCCGTACTCGCGACAAGTGGTAACCCTATAAGAAGCCCCAAAAAGCAACTCGAGGTTTACTGACGGTAAACCTCGAGTTTAGTGGCGGTAAAACCAGAGTTTAGTGGCGGTAAAACCTACTTGTTCTTCTGATAGTACTCCAGACCCTTTTGAACGTTCTGGATCATGGCTTCGCTGGTGAAGGTAGCTCCTGTAACACCATCCACCTGTTTCTTGGCAGCCTCTTTTACGGTAAGACCGTCCCAAGCATTCAGGATGGCTTTCTTGACTTTGGCCACATATTTGGGAGTCTCGTTGCTCTTGAGCAACTCCACCTTCTCCACCTTGTTCTTCTTAATGTAGATCTTGAGGGGAACGGGACCGGCATAGCCCTCGATACTCTTGCAGATGGTGGTAGTATTGACCACGGTCCTACCGTCTTCCTTGGTGATAACACCATCGCTATCCTTCTTGCCTGCACTCATCAGAAAAAGTGCTGCCGCAACTAATACAAAATACTTTTTCATACCTTCTTGTTCTCTATACCTTATTAATATGTTACTTTTCTGTTCTTATCGTTGCCACAATATATTCGGACTGAGTGCCGATGCGGAACTTGCCACCCCAGATGCCCATTCCTGATGACACATAGTAGTGTGTATCGCCTTTCTGATAACTGCCCCAGGAACATTCATAAAGCGCATCGGTGATCCAGGAGATGGGCCACACCTGACCTCGATGTGTGTGTCCACTCAATTGGAAATCGATGTGGGCCTGCTCGGCATGCTCCAAATGATAGGGCTGATGATCGAGGAGAATAGTGTAAGACTCCAACTGTCCACTCGGCAAGAGTGCCGAAGCTTCTGCCGCAAGCTGCCTGACGCTTTTCCGCCGGTAATTGGTGCGGTCGTCGCGACCTATGAGGGTGATGCACGAGTCTATCATCGTAGCCTCATCGCTCAGCAGGCGTATGTTGGCATCGCGGTAGAACTGCCGTGCCTCGGGTGTTCCGCTGTAATATTCATGATTGCCCAAACAGGCATAGACAGGGCAGTTAAGACGACGGAATTCCGCAGCCATGTCCTCCTCAATGAGCGGCCTGACGCTCTTGTCAATAATATCACCTGCAATGACGATGAAATCGGGCTTTTCTGCTTGTATCAGGTCAATCCATCGGGATAACTCAGCCCTGCGGTTATGGTAGCCTAAGTGCAGGTCGCTCAACATGACTACCCGATAGTCGTGCGACAAGGACTTGTGTGTGGTGAGTTGCAGTTCCACACGCTTCTTGTCCTTATAATGAATGTTGCCATAGAGAAAGATGCCAAAGACGAGCACAACGATTCCAGCCGTAGTAACACCATTGTGGAAGAGAAGGGACTTAGGCACCAGATGGAAGAGCCGTCCCAAATCGAGCATCAGGAATAGCATGGTGAGGTAGAGCATGATGAACAGGGTGGAATTGCCTATCTCATAAGTCGTCGTTGCCAGCCACATGGGCATACGGTCGTGGGTACTCGAGAAGTTGACAAACATCAGCAAAAAAGCACCGATGCCCAAGACGAGCACCAGCAACTTCCATGGGAATGTCCAAGGCAGGAGCACCCACACGTGCCAGCTTATGTAGATAATGCCCAGCAAGGGCAGTAGCGTAAAGATTAGCATCCACATATTTTTCATGCTTTGACGGACTCATGTGAATCGGACTGCAAAGGTAATGCTTTTTTTCGGCAATGCAACAAGTGAACTCTCTGTTTTTATAAATCTTTTGTATCCTTTCTGAAAATAGGGGATAAAGTGGGGAAAACTATTAAAAAAGATTAATAGAAATGTATTTTGGTGGAGAATTGTGGGGGAATGTGGAGGAAAATGCATAACTTTGCCCCGAAATAGCTTCAATAACATACACGCATGAGATTCTTAGGCAACATAGAAGCAAAGTTGGACATGAAGGGACGTGTGTTTCTTCCTTCCGTCTTCCGCAAGGTGTTACAGGCATCGGGCGAGGAGAAGCTTGTGCTTCGCAAGGATGTTCACCAGTCCTGTCTGGTGCTTTACCCAGAATCCGTGTGGAACGAACGGATGGATGCGCTGCGTCAGCAGCTAAACATCTGGAACAAAGAACACCAGCAGCTTTTGAGAAAGATGAACTCGGAAGTGGAGGAAGCCAGCCTTGATGGCAACGGGCGCCTGCTCATATCCAAACGGCTGCTGGAAAAAGCCAACATCACACAAGCCATCCGTTTCATCGGCATGGACAACGTCATTGAGATATGGTCACCCGACCTGCTTGATCAGACGTTGGAGAGTGATGAGGACTTCGGGACAGAATTGGAGAAGATCCTGACAATCAGGTTCTAAGAAAAGGATATGATTATCACGGCTGAGGCATATCATGTGCCGGTGCTCTTAGAAGAGAGTATCAGCGGGTTGGCCATCCAACCTGGCGGCACTTACGTGGACGTCACCTTTGGCGGGGGCGGACACAGCCGTGAGATACTACAACGGCTGGGTGCCGGGGGGCACCTCTACAGCTTTGACCAGGATGCAGATGCCGAGAAAAACATCATGGATGATGACAGGTTTACCTTCGTGCGCAGCAACTTCCGATATGTGAAGCAATGGATGCGCTACTATGGTGTGGAACGGGTGGATGGCCTGCTGGCCGACTTGGGAGTGTCCAGTCACCATCTGGACGATGCCACGCGAGGGTTCTCCTTCCGTTTCGAGGATGCGGCACTGGACATGCGAATGAACAAACGGGCTGGGAAGACCGCCGCTGATGTGGTGAACAACTACTCCGAACAGCAGTTGGCCGACATACTATACCTGTACGGAGAACTGAAGCAGGCGCGGAAAATAGCCGGTTCCATCGTAAAAGCCCGTTCCGAGAATCCCATTCTGACAGCCAGCGACCTGATGAAGGCGGCTTTTTCCACCGCACAACTATCGCCGGCAATGAAGAAAGACATGGCCCGCCTTTTCCAGGCTCTTCGCATAGAGGTGAACCATGAGATGGAAGCGCTGAAAGAGATGCTGGACGGTGCCATCAGCGTGTTGGGTGAGGGAGGCCGACTAGTGGTGATAACCTACCATTCGTTGGAAGACCGCATTGTAAAGAACGTGATGAAAGCGGGTAATGCTGAAGGTCGCGTGAGCCAAGACTTCTTCGGACGTACGGAGGCTCCCTTGAAAGCATTGTCGGGGAAAGTGATAACACCGTCGGCAGAAGAGTTGGAACGCAATCCGCGGAGTCGTAGTGCAAAACTGAGAACTGCGGTGAAGTGCTGAATGATAAGTACACAATGGCAGAGAACGATATATATAATAAGGTAGAAGAAGCACCGGAGCCGAACGAAGAGAGTCTGAAGGACGAACTGAAGGCTACGGAGAAGAAGGCACTTGCCAAATTTAAGGAGCTGAAGGAAAACGTGAAGGAGGAAGACTCCACACCCGCAGGAACCCTGACGCTGAAGAAAATCCTGGGCGGTGACTTGTTAGGTGCAGAAATGATGAGAAAGCAGGTGGGCCTCTTCGTGCTCATCGTGGTTTTCGTCATTGCCTACGTAGGGTTCCGCTACCAATGCCAGCAGGACCTTATCAGAATAGATGAGAAGGAGTCGGAACTGAAGGATGCCAAGTACAAGGCTCTCAGCAGCCAAAGCACGCTGACTGAGCGTTGCCGCGAGAGTCAGGTGCTTGAGGCATTGAAACAGCAGAAAGACTCTACGCTGAAAATCAGCGATCAGCCTCCCTATATAATAAAGGTAGAGGAATGAGAAGCCTAAGTGGTTTATATTAATACAATGAGTAACGACATATTAGTAATTAGGAAATGAGCAAATTCAGTAGAGAAAAGGTGATGCCCCGCTACTTTGTGATAGCTGTGGCGTTGACGTTAGCCGGGCTGGCAGTAATCGGCCGGGCACTCTACGTGATGACCGTTCAGAAAGACTATTGGATAAAGGTGCAACAACATCTGTCGCACGACTCTATCCCCATGAAGCCTAACCGAGGCAACATTCTGAGCTGCGACGGTCAGCTCATGGCCAGTAGCATACCGGAATACAAAGTGTTTATGGATTTTCAGGCCAATGCCTTTGAGAATGGTGACTCGCTCTGGCTGAGCAAACTGGACAGCATTTGCGAAGGACTGCACGAGATATTTCCCCAGAAAAGCGCTGCAGAGTTTAAGCACGACTTGGAGGAAGGACGCCACAAAACAGTTGAGAACAAAAAGGGAGAAAAATCTATTGGTCATCGCCACTGGCCAGTCTGGCGGCGACGCATCAACTATAACACCTTCACGGAGGTTCACAAGCTGCCCTTCTTCAATATGGGTAAGTATAAGAGCGGTTTCCACTGGGACGAGTACAATGCCCGCAACCGTCCCTTCGGTTCGCTGGCACAGCGTACGGTGGGTGTGATGTTTGGCGAGATTGACTCTGCCCGCTGCGGACTGGAACTGTCATTCGACTCACTGCTGCGGGGTAAGAATGGACTGGTGCACCGTCAGAAGGTGCTCAACAAGTTTATGAACATCACGGAAATGGCACCCGAGGACGGCTGCGACATAGTGACCACCATTGATGTGGACATGCAGGATCTGGCAGAACGAGCTCTTTTGGAAGAGATGAAGCTGCCCGACGTGAATGCCGAAATGGGGGTAGCCATCGTGATGGAAGTGAAAACCGGTGACGTGAAGGCCATCGTCAACATGGCACGTATGGGCGATGGCGAATATGCTGAAGCCATCAACTCAGCTATCAGCTACCGTTGTGAGCCTGGATCGGTGTTCAAGGTGGCATCGTTCCTCGTGGCCTTGGACGACGGTGTGGCAGACACCAGCTTTGTCATCAATACCGGGTCAGGCGTGATGCAAATGCATGGTCGCGACATGAAAGACCACAACTGGCGACGCGGCGGCTATGGTTCTATCAACATGGCACGGGCCTTGGAGGTGAGTTCGAACATCGGCGTGAGCTATGTCATTGACCATTTCTACGGTAAGAACCCCACAAAGTATGTAGAAGGCCTTTACCGGGTAGGCATCCATGAAGACCTACAACTGCCATTGGTGGGTTACCTGCCTCCACGCATCCGCATGCCAAATACCAAGACCACCAACAAGGCCGAATACTGGAGTAAGACCACCCTGCCCTGGATGTCGATAGGCTATGAGACCCAGATAGCACCTATCAACACGCTGACGTTCTATAACGCCATAGCCAACGATGGCAAGATGGTGAAGCCCCGTTTCGTGAAAAAACTGATGAAGAACGGGGAGACCATACACGAATATCCTGTGGAGGTGCTAAAAGAGCAAATTGCCCGTCCTGAGGCCATTCATACCATGCAAACCATACTGACCCACGTGGTGAGTCAGGGACTGGGCAAAAAGGCTGGTTCCAAATCATTTAAGGTAGCAGGCAAGACCGGTACTGCACAGGTTTCGCAAGGTAAGGGTGGCTACAAAAGCGGTACGGTGGGCTATTGGCTGAGCTTCGCAGGTTTCTTCCCTGCCGACAATCCCCGCTACAGCTGTATAGTCTGCCTGAAGAAGTGGGGTCTTCCCGCTTCGGGTGGAGGCATGAGTGGCGTAGTGTTCCACAACATTGCCGAGGGCATCATGGCTCAGAACGTGAAGATGCGTGTAGAGGATGCACGTGACGATAATTTTACCTTGACAGCTGACGTGAAAGAAGGCAATGCCGGGGCTGCCACCTATGTGATGAGTCGGGTGGGAGCACAGGGCGAGGTAAAAGAACCTGTGAAACAAGAACACGGACAGGTGCCCGATGTGAGAGGCATGGGTGCCCGGGATGCTGTCTATCAGATGGAGAGTCGTGGCATCAAGGTGAGGCTTACAGGTCGCGGCACAGTGAAAGAGCAAAGCCTGCCAGCTGGCAGTCAGGTGAAGCCAGGCATGATCTGCGAACTGAGGCTCACCACATCACACAAGGACAGGCCAAAAGAAAAGGAGATAGAGATATGAAACTAAGTGAACTGCTGAAGAACATCAAACCGATTTCTACGATAGGCAATACCGACGTAGACATCACAGGTGTGAAGATTGACTCGCGCCAAGTGCAGCCTGGCCACCTCTTTGTGGCCATGAAGGGTACACAGGTGGATGGTCATCGCTTTATTGGCAAGGCCATAGAGCTGGGTGCCAAGGCAGTGATGTGCGAAGACCTGCCGGAAAAACTGGACGATGACATATGCTACGTGCAGGTTGCATCGACAGAAGACTGTGTAGGTCCTGTGGCTACACTATACCACGGAGACCCGACATCGCGTCTGAAACTGGTGGGAGTGACAGGGACAAACGGCAAGACTACCATAGCTACCTTATTATATATAATGTTCCGCAAGATGGGTCACAGGTGCGGACTGCTATCGACGGTGTGCAACTACATCGAAGACCAAGCCGTACCCGCTACCCACACTACGCCTGACGCCATAGAACTGAACGAACTGCTGGAACAGATGGTACTGGCAGGCTGCGAGTATGTGTTTATGGAATGCTCCAGCCATGCCATTGCCCAGAAGCGTATTGGAGGACTGAAGTTTGCGGGTGGTATGTTCACTAACCTGACGCGCGACCATCTGGATTATCACAAGACCTTTGAGAACTATCGCGATGCCAAGAAATTGTTCTTCGACTCACTCCCCAAGACAGCCTTTGCTATCACCAACCTGGACGACAAGAACGGGTTGTTTATGGTTCAGAACACCAAGGCACAGGTGAAGACCTACAGCCTGCGCCAGCTGGCCGACTTCCGTGCCCGCATCATTGAAAGCCATTTCGAGGGTATGTACATCGACATCAATGGCCATGAGGTGGGCGTGCAGTTCATTGGGAAATTCAATGTGAGCAATCTGCTCTGTGTATATGGCGCAGCAGTAATGTTAGGCAAACAACCCGAAGATATCCTCGTGGTGATGAGCACGCTGAAGAGCGTCAGCGGCAGACTGGAACCAATCCATTCAACACAGGGGGTCACAGCTGTAGTAGACTATGCCCATACACCCGATGCCCTTGAGAACGTGCTGAGTGCCATCCACGAAGTGTTGAACGGGAAAGGGCAGGTCATTACTGTGTGCGGGGCTGGGGGAAACCGTGATAAAGGCAAACGTCCGCTCATGGCACAGGAGGCTGTACGCCAAAGCGACCGTGTCATCATCACCTCTGACAACCCCCGTTTTGAAGAGCCGATGGATATTATCAACGACATGCTGGCCGGGCTGGATGCCAAGCAGATGAAGAAGGTTATTACCAACCCCGACCGGCGCGAGGCCATCCGTACGGCTGTCATGTTGGCTCAAAAGGGCGATGTTATCCTCATTGCAGGCAAGGGGCATGAGGACTACCAGGAGGTGAAAGGAGTGAAACACCACTTCGATGACCGCGAGGTAGTAAGGGAAATCTTTAACTCTTAACGATCTTGACGAAATAACGATAAAACGAAATAACGATATAACGATATAACGAAATAACGCATGTTGTACTATTTCTTCCGATTTCTAGAGCAATACGACATACCTGGGTCACATCTCTGGTCCTACATCTCGTTCCGTGCCGTGCTGACGCTGATTCTTGCGCTGATTATCTCGGCATGGTTTGGCGACTACTTC
>Ga0247610_10002018_pt1 | contig 24093 bp, 19 predicted proteins | sample 174DNAGHGhighgp2_FD_193483 | JGI IMG/M metagenome (GOLD analysis project Ga0247610, IMG submission 193483) | Sheep rumen microbial communities from Palmerston North, Manawatu-Wanganui, New Zealand - 1742 DNA GHGhigh gp2 | ecosystem: Host-associated > Mammals > Digestive system > Stomach > Rumen...
TAATGTTGCTATGGCTACATCTTTAAAATCTTTTCTATTTAAAGTTAGTGTGTAAGCTGTTACATCAACAGTACCAGAAGCTTTCTCTAAAGCAATGTTGTCTTGAGTAGTAAAGTTTTCTTCTGGGATCATATTAAAAATATATTCTATATAATTTTCTAAACACTTTTCTTTCTCTTCCTCAGGAAAGTCTATTTTTTCTGATTTTCTTATTTTTCGAATATCATTCATTGAAAACTTAATTCCAAGATATTTTTCAAAATCTTCATATTTAAGTCCAACATATGATGTTACTATTTCGTCAGAATATGCATATGCTGTTTGATTTTTAAGTTGAAGTTTCAAATCAAAAATTGTATTTCCTGAATAATTTAGAAAGAAATTTGTGAAATAATTTTGATTAGTATTATCAAGTTTAGTTGTGGCTTTTAAATCAAATTTTGATAAATCCACATTTGCCAGTTCTTCTTTCAAAAATGGACTTTCTGGTAATGTTGATTGAACATTAAAATCCGTATTTGTAGTTGAACTTTCTTCAAGTAATCTAGAAGCAATTACTCTGTAATTATCAAAATTTAAAGCTCCTTTAAGATTGTTATTTTCCAAATTTCTCATAAATAATTTTTTACTTGAATTATTAATTGAATATGTATATTTATAAAAGCCATAAGCTCCAGAAGCTAATAGTATTAAAATGACAACAATAACTAAAACAATAACCTTCTTTTTCTTCTTTGCGTTATTGTTTTCATGAGATCTATCTATTAAAATATCTTCAATTCCCTCATTTTTCATAAAGCTTCCTCACCTTGTGAATATTATATATAAAAACGCAAAAAATAACAATAAAAAATATACTAATCTTATAAATTTTTAAAACAAAAAAAGCGTTATAAAATAACGCTTTTTCATACTATCTAAATAAAATTATTCTTCTTCAGCTGCTTCTTCTGTTTCAGCATCTGGAGCATTATATGCATCTAAAATAGCTTTTTGAATTTTTTCTCTTGTTTCAGCATTGATTGGATGAGCTATATCTTTGAATTCTCCGTTTGGAGTTTTTTTGCTAGGCATAGCTATGAATAATCCATTTTGACTTTCAATTACTTTAATGTCGTGAACTACAAATTCACCATCGAATGTTACAGAAGCAACTGCTTTCATTCTGTTTTCTAAATTTACTTTTCTTAAACGTACGTCTGTTATTTGCATTTTTAAGCACCTCTTTCTTCTCGTTTTGTGTACAAAACTAATATACACTAATATTATATTCTACACAAATTTTTTTTTCCCTTTTTTATTTTTTATATTTTTTTAAAATAATGTTACTTTTTATCATGATGGTTGAAATTGTTTCATTCTAATAGTATAATTGTATCGTATTTGGAGGTAAACTATGGATTTAGCAGAATTAAAAAAATATAATAGAATACATTTAATAGGTATCGGTGGAATTAGTATGAGTGCTATTGCTGAGACATTGCACAACTGGGGTTTTACAGTTACAGGTTCAGATATTAGTCAATCTCAAATAACTGATACATTGGTAGAACATGGAATTGAAGTTACTATAGGACATGATTTAGTTAATTCTAAAAAAGCAGATTTAATCATTTTCTCTGCAGCAATTTCTGATACAGATCCTGAAATACTAATAGCTAATGAGAATCATATTAGACTAGTAGGTCGTGGAGAATTCGTTGGATATTTAACAAAAATGTATAATGAAACAATATGCATTTCTGGTACACACGGAAAGACAACTACTACTTCCTTATTGTCTATATGTTTCATTAATGACCACAAAGATCCATCTATAGAAGTTGGTGCTATATTAAATCAAATAGGTGGAAACTATAGGGTTGGAAATAGTGATTATTTTATATTAGAGTCATGTGAATATAAAGAAAACTTTTTAAAATTTTTCCCAAATACTGCTATTGTGTTAAATATTGATAACGACCATTTAGATTATTATAAGAATTTAGAAAACATAATTAAAGCCTTTAAAAAATTTGCAAGCATTGTTGATCCTAGTGGTTTATTAGTTGTTAATGCTGATGATAAAAACTGCTTAGATTTAAAAAATGATACAAAAGCAAAATTCTTATCATATGGTATTGATAATCAAGATGCAAATTTTGTAGCAAAAAATATTTCATTTGATAAAGAAGGTTATCCATCATTCGATGTATATAAAAACGGAGAATTATATGATAGCTATTCTCTTTCAATTACAGGAAGACACAATGTATTAAACGCACTAGCATGTATAACGGTTTGTGATTATTATAATCTAAACAAAAATGTAGTAAAAGAATCTTTAGGTTCATTTACTGGTGCTGGTAGACGTTTAGAATATAAAGGAACAATAAATGATAATGTAAAAATATATGATGATTATGCTCATCACCCAACAGAAATTGCTGCTGTAGCAAATGCAGTAAAGAATAAAACCTATAATCAATCATGGGTTGTTTTTCAACCGCATACATATAGTAGAACAAAAGAGTTGTTATCTGATTTTGCTAAAGCAATTTCAAATTTTGATAACGTAATTTTAGTTGATATATATGCAGCTAGAGAAAAGAATACATTTAATATTTCATCAGAAGACTTAAAAAATGAAATAATTAAAAATGGTCACCAAGCAGAGTATATTCCAAACTTCAATGACGTTGTCTCATACCTAAAAAATAATGTTAGTCCAAATGATATTATAATTACATTAGGTGCAGGAACTGTAACAGATATTGGACCAATGTTATTATAAGAGAAAAAGTAAAAAAAGAACCTGAAGCTAAAAGCTTCAGGTTTTTTTATCTATATATTACTCTAACATATAACATTCTCTGTCTAATTAACTCTTGAATATTTGGAACTGGTTCCAAAGGATTATCTGGATCATGAAGCAATTGTGAAGATGCATTCTTATTATCAAAGAATAAATTTCCAGCAGTACATCTCTGAGTTACTTTTGTTCCTGTTAATTTATTAGGATCTAGTTGTACACTTTCTGTATGAGGTGAAGTTCTAAATGTTGGAATAGAATATGTAAAATCATTAAAGAATTGTGTTGATCCCATTCCAGAATCACCAATTTGGAAAGTAACTGATTGCTCTGTCCTATCTGTTGAAGGAAGTGCGTCAAATACTATTTCAACAGCTTTGATGTATGAATAGTTTAATTTGCTTGTTGCGGCTGCTAAATTGTTTTTATGATCATCTCTTCTATCATAAATAACTTCATATCCATCAGAAGATGTAAAACTAGTCATCTTGTATACATTATTTCTAATTTTTCCAACTCCTATATAAAATGCTCTTCTTAAGAAATCATATCCTGCATTATAATGATCTGAAGCATCTTTAGCAAAAATATTTACCTCACTATAGTTACTATCATTTATGCATCTATAACAAGCCAAGTTTTTATGGTCATACCTATATGGTACATATTGACTAGATTTAACATACAATTTATCATATTTAACTTCTTTTGAAGGAAATGCAATGAAATTTGTATCTGGTGTAAAAGACTTCATTTCAAAGCAATCAACTTTATGAAACTCTGTATCTTCATCATTAAAACTATTAACTGGCACATAATAAATGTCTTTTGTATCAGTAACCAATTCATTGTTTGAACTAGATACAATCATATAATTATTATACTTCTTTAATCCACAATCTGCACCTTGCATAAAAGCAGTTAAAGAAATATGAGTTAATATTGTATTCCACTCATCATCAGAAATAACTGGCATTGCATAATCAAAAGTATAATTCTCATTATTATTATAAGTTGACATTGCCAAATTCAAATTATATTGAATTGAGTTTCTAATTACATACATTTTATGAGTGTAAAATGTAGAATCTTTTGCTATTTCAGTAGATGCTCCCGGAATTATACCTGTAGTTGTATTAGATTCTGTATTAACTACATTAAATACAGGTGCATCGCTAGAAGCAAAATCGTGGATTATAGTCTCTGTACCATTGATGCTCCTATAATCTATTGTATTAGAAATCTCTATTAAATCACTTTCTTTAATTTGTACGCACGCATCAGCAAAAGGTCCTGTCACTGTATGACCAGAAGGGTTATTTAAAAACTCTTGTACCCAATCTGAAAAGATTTTTGCTTTAGCATAATATGCTGCTGCAGATATCAAATCAAGTTCGTACTGAGTTCTATTCATATGATAATTAACTTCAGTTTTTAATACATCTAATAACGCATATGCTGATGCTAAAGTGTAATCTTCTGGATTTATACTAATTGAAGTAGGATCAAATCCCGGAGTTAAAAATCCATATGACGAACTTTTTTCTTGTAATGACAATGCACAATTAGTCATAAAATTACTAAAATCTAATGCCGCAAGATAATTTGTAAAATCTTCTCCAGATGCAGCCGGTGCATGTCCTAATCTATTATTAATCTCTTGAATTTTTATATAATAATTTGCTAAAGTATTATAACTATATGTTAATTCTGACTTTCTACTTCCTGTCGTAGTAAATGATGTATCACCTAAAACATTAACTGTTACTTCTGTACCTTGTTCTTCTATATAATATTGTGCTGAAGTTTCATTATATCTATCAAAAAAATGAGTATTTGAACCAACACTTAGTTCTACAGAACCATTCGGTATTAAATAGCCGCATTTAGTGTATCTGATTCCTTTTACCATTCCAGATATTGAAATGTAATTATCTAAACTATACACTACAGTAATATCCGCTATTGGTTCTACATTTGGTCCTGCTCCAGGTATTACATATCTAGCTGAATATGGAATATAAGTTTTTAAAACGCTTTTGGTTTTTAAATTAGCCTCATTTGGATCTGTTGTATAAACTTTTGATGTATCGGTTTCATAAATTAAAGACCCATATCCAACAGGATCCGTGTCCATATCTTCAATACCAGCATAATTATCCATATTGTATTCATCATAACCAATCTCATTATCATAATAATAAGTAGGTGGTTCCGTTGTTCCTTGTGGTACTACTCCTACATCTCCAACGGCAACAGCTACTCCATCGAAGTTAACTGCATGAGTAGGAACCTTAGTAGGTGTATAAATATAATAACCATCATATAATGTGTATAACAAAGCTGGTATATCAGGTTCAACTATTGACTTGCTCGCATTTGACATACCCATATTAGTAGCTAATGTATTAAAGAAAACATTAGTAGACGCTTCAATTATGGTTCTTAAAGCGTCTGAAACAGAAGATAAATCCTCATTAGCAGTATTAATCTCAAATGCGCTTAGAGCATCATAAGTAGCGTCTAATAATTTTTTATCATATTTATTTTGTAAAGTTAGCGTATCTATTTGTAAACTTATGTAATAAGACAACACCAAAACAAGCGGAATAAATATCAATACAAATATTACGCCATATGTCTGTAATTTCATTAATAACTTCCTTTACATTTATTAATTTTAAATAGATCCATTAGCTGTTACAATACCAGAATGTTGCGCAGCAATAGTATATACATCATTGCCTTGAACTGAATAGAACACACTTCTAATAGTTTGAGAAAGTGTTTTATTTGTGTTTTTAACACTAGCAGAGAAAATATCTCCTTCTTTCATAGTATATACACCATCTTTTTCAAGTGTTTCAACAATTTGTGATGTATAAATAGAATAATAAATATTTTCACCTATAACTGTTCCTTGTGTCCAAGCAGATTTCTTTCCAACATTTTCATCTAAAATCTTTACTTCTAACTCAACATCATATGCATTACCTGTAGCATTGATTGTATTTAATAATTTAGTATATTCCTCCATAGTAATTTTACCTACAGATCTTGAATTATCTACAAATTCAGATGTTGCAGTTTGAACTGATAGTTGTGATATATCATCACTTCTTTCAGAAATTGATAATAGTGGAAAAATAAACATCAAAACTGCTGCTAATAATATTGCAACAATAGTAATTAATGTATCGCTCATAAAATCCTCCTTAAAATTTTAACTATTATTCTTTTTAATTTTAACTTGTTGGCTCTTCTGTATATATTATTACAATTTTATCTTTTGAAGCGGCTCCTCCGTCGACAAATTCTTCGCCTTCATCACTTGTAAAAGTGCTACCTTCATATGAGTAGCTAACAAAAGTTTCTCTGTATGTTGCTCTTGCCTTTCTAGCATTATAAAACTGATTATCTCTATAGTCGACGTATACATTATTAATATAACCAGCATCACCATTTACAAACAGGCTTACTCTTTCTTTAACACAATCTGGCTTTCCTAACCATGGAACAGAAAACATATAAACATTGCTTCGTTCATTGCTATAATCAATATTAGTCCCACTATGTGCTTCATCATATTCCGATCTATTGTTAAAAGTTTCGAAATAACCTTTCTCAATTTTATGTTCAGCATCTGTTATTGTATTTAATGTTGTATCATTGTATGCTTTAGAAACTTTACCCTCAATATTTACATCAAAAAGCTGTACTAAAACGTTTTTTTGAGTGTCTCCATCACTAATTAGCCCATATAATTTAACACAAAAGTTCTCTTTATTATATCTATATAGTACTGGAACTATAGTTTCTGCACTAACTAACCTTTGTGAAAATCTAACATTATTTTTTTGCATATACTCCTCTGCACATCTTTGTAGAATAGCAACTGATCCAATTGGATCAACTTCAACCTCATCTCCATCTAAATATGTAACAGTTGTTAGCCTTCCTTGAACTACAACCGTTAACTGATTAGGAGAAACTGGAGTATATGAACTATAATCGACACCATATTTATTTGCTATAACTCCTTCATCTATAACAGGATAGCTTGGAATCAATCTGTATGGGTCGACCTCGATATTATCATAATACCTAGTTGAATCAGAGAAATATGTCAATGTCTCTGCAGTATATGTAATTGTTCTAAGCATATACATAGATAAAGACAATGCAATTACAAATACAAATATTCCAAATATCATCATTAATGCAGTTGACGCATTTTGATCCATATCTATATATACCCTTTCTCATAAAAATATCAATTAGTAATCAATGGTAGATATATACTACCATTGATTACTCTTTCTAATTACTAGCCAATACTAGTGAATTCCATTACCATTTCTGTGCATTGTATTATACTCAGAACCTTGGTTAGATGCGTTGTATGTAACTTGAACAACGTCGATAAGACCATTTTCTTGGTATGTAAATGTTACCCAATATGTATGTTTGTTTTCAATTCTATTTTTAACTCCTGTTAAAATATCAATGTATGCTTGTTGTCCATTATTGCTACCACCTGAATTTGGTACAGCTTGTGCGTTGCTACTATTGTTTCCTGCAACGATTTGATTAATAATGAAAGCTGGAACTTTTGTAGACTCATCTTTATATGTCTTAGCGTTAGCAATTAATCTTGTAATTAATGAGTTAACATTTGAACCTGTTTGATTTCCTTTATATGATTCAAAGTTGTTATTAAATGCTTCAATCTCTTGTGTTGAGAATGAAGTCATAGAATCATTAATTGTACTTTGTGCACTATTGTAAATAAACATACCAATAGCAATAATTAATATAGATAATAATATGGCACCTGCTATAATAAGTGCCTTAGAAGCATTCTCCATAACTTCTACCTCCTCTTTTTTTCTTTTGATTTTTTTATTTTAAGACTATAGTTAATCTATAGTAACATAAAAAACATTAGTAATTTTCCACTTCAAAAAACATTGAAGCTACTCTTCCTGTATTTTCATGGTATTTAACATTTGTACATTTGAATGTAGCCGTCGCAAAAGCATTTGTAAACCCTTCAAGACCCATTTTATTAAATCTTTCCATCTCAAAAGTTTTAGTTTCTTCTTCATCATACAAGACTACATAAATTTCTATACTATAATCATCATCTAATATGTAGTTTCCATTTTCATCTTTTGGAATACCATATTTTTCATTATTATTAGTTGCCTTGTTTATTAGTGTGGTAATATTAATACCATTTAAATCATCTTTATTATAAAATTCATATTCTGAATTGAATTTTCTTATCTCATAATTTTCCAAATCATTGACTTTAAAATTAATAATTATAACTAGGATAATTATAATAAAAATAACAGCCAATATCAATATATTTTTCTTCATAACCTCACATAATTATTATAGCACAAATATGCCTTTAAATCAAGCATTCCAGGTTGTTTATATCAATTTTTAATCCCATTCTGGATGCCAATAATATTGACTCTCCTCTCCATATTGAAACTCATTTTTCCCATTATCAACATACTTAAACGTCATTGATTCAACTGTACCTGTTACCTGATGATATGTAACTCCTTCACATTTAAAATAATACTTATAAGTAGTTATATTCTTAGTCGCAGATTGTTCTTCTCCAAATCTATCAGTATATTTATAATTTATCATTCCATAATGAGTTTTTGAAAGTTTATCATTTGAAGATGAAACACCTAACTCATTAAGTGATTTACTTGCCAAATCATAAATAGAAATTGGATTTGATTTATTTGACTCTCGCCATATCCTATTTTTTCCATATCCATAATCAGTAGGTATAATAGATTGTGATAGCTCTTGTGCTCTGTATGCAGTTACTGGCATAGGAGAAGCACCACTGTCAAACATTAAACTGCCATAATTTTGGTCTAGTCTATTAGGTATAACAAATGTACCTTGAGCACTATTAGATACTTTAATCTCAATTCTAACAGCTTTATTTTCATCGTAATAGCATTCCACGTTGTTTGAATACGCTAAATTACACAAAGAAATTAAATCTAATATTGTATTAGTATTATTGTTATACTTTTCGTAGTATGAATTATTTAATTCTAATGTTCTCGCTGATTGATTACTTTCGTAATTCTGATCTACCAAAGCAGCCCTTCTAAACATCATTATCATTAATGAAAAAAGAAGTACTCCTAATATAACAGATGCGGCTATAATCAACGCTTTGCTCGCATTTTCCATTAACTATTTCTCCATTGAAAAACTCTTTATCTATCTACTTAAACATCAGGGGGGGATCAGGTCTCTCCCTTCTTGGGATTTCTGAAAAATATAATGCTATAACTCTACCTGTATCTGCACTATATTCAACATAATCACATTTAAATTTTCTAGTTTTCATATCATAAAGTGCAGTTTTCCAAATTACTTTTGTATATATATCATAATCTCTCTTAGTATTATTGGTTACAGTCTGAACCATATTATTACCAGAATTTTTAAGTAATTCGTGTAATTCTTCACTATCTCTTAAAGAATAGTAATTATTTGAATTTCCATTTAAAGGATATAGCTCAAACTTTGCTCTGCTAGAAATATCTTCTCCTCCACCTGGATTCAAGAATCCGTCACCTTCTAAAACTTCAGACTTAGTTCCTATTCTTGTATTTGGTTGAAATCTTCTATAATCTGAAGGGAATGAAAATCCAACTTTACTCATAGTATATTCGCCATACCTAGAATCATCATCGGTATTTCCAAAATATTGATCTTCTTGATTGTCGTGAATATACCATAATTCAAGAGATTCTTCTAAGCATGAGTTTACTCTTACAAATACGTCAACATAGTATGGATCATTTTTTCCACCTTCATTTTTTGAGTATACAAGTCCTGATAAAAAACCTTCGCCTTCATTATATTTTCTATTATTATTCTCTGCTTTATTTAAACATGAAATAACATCAACACCATACATAGTACTTTTTCTATACGCTTCATACTCGGTATTAAATGCCTGTAACTGTTGTGTTGTCATACTTTCATTTTCTTGTTTAGGCATTGTACTTAAACTGGCAAAGAAGTACGCTAATAAAGACAAAATCATTATTGCAATTAGTACTCCAGCTGCTATTTCTAATGCTCTAGCTGCATTTTCCATAGTTTTTTCTTCCTTTCTATTAAGTCATACTTGACATCGTCTGGAATGCAGACGTCATACTTGTCATACCTATTAAGCAAAGTGGAATAATCAAATAACCAACAAATAATGTTACCATTGGTGCAAATCCAATTACTTTTCCAATCAATGATTTTCTTGCAATATTTCTCTCGTTTGATTCTTTTCTCTTTTCTTGATGGTAAGCTCTTTCTGTATCAAGCTCATCAAACGCTTCTCTAATAGGAATTTGCTCAACAGCTGCTTGTAAAGCTTCTACTATTCTTATTAATTGTTGGAATGATATCTCATTCTTTAATTCTTCAAGTGCTTCCCAAGGACCACTTTCGTAATTGTTAACACATCTACTGATTGGTTCTCTAAATATATTAGAGTATCTTTCCAACCATTCAAGAATCATTTCAACGTTAACTCTTTCAATTTTCATAAGCATTAATATGATAGTCTGGAACTGCATTACTTCGTTTTCCATATCCATTTGTCTCATGATTTTTTGGAACCATAATAATCCAACAGGTAAGAAATAACCACCAACCATGAATACAAGTGCTATTAATACCTCAAACCATCTAATATAAGATGATTGAACAATTTGTAATTTTTCCCAAATTCTTTGAGTTATTGTGTCTATTTCTTCTTGTGTATTACCACCATATTGATCAGACTGTTCAACATCTTCTCTTAATATCTCTTGGGTAACATCATAATCATTCTGATATTTTTCCAAGAAATAATTATCTTTTTCTGTAGTCTCTCTAGCTCTTCTTTCTTGATCATCTGACATTGAACCCAACAAGTTGTAATCTGCTGTAGGTTCAGTAAATTGATAGTTAATCGCCATTCTATGTGCTGTCATCAATACTAATAAAGAAACCATCAATGCTAATAAAGCTACAGCAAGTCTATCTACATACAACCACTCCATCTTTAGCTTTGAAGCTGAATCTTTTAATAATTGTACAATTTTTCTATAATCTTTAGTTCCATCTTTTGGAATAAAGATATCAACAATCTTCTTTACAGGTTTTTTTGCATATAGTTTTGCTTCCCATGGATTTTCCATATTCTTAGCAGTATTAACACTACCATTATCTTTTAGTTTTCTAACTAAAACATATGAAATAAATGTTAATACAATTAAACCAACCTGTACAAAGAAACCACCAGTTCCATTGTAAAATTGTCTTGTGAAAGAGAATTGTCCTATTGCCCACCCTTTTACTGCATTTATAAATAGAATAGGAACAGCAGCAATCATAGACAAACTCTGGAACACGTAGTCTAATTTATCTCTTTTTAATATTTCTATTTGCATCTCTTGAGTAATATTATTTAGGTTCTTCAAATAAAGTGATGCACCATCTTTATCTTTTCTATCACCAAACTCACGAGTTAAGTATGAAATACCTGCGAACTCTTTTAAATAACTATTTGGTGCAATATCATAATACTTTTCTAGTTCTGTTTCTGGATCATCTGAAATCAATACTTCATAAATTTTTTCAGCTTGTCTAGAAACTTCTTTTTCGTCATCTTGAGAAACTTCATAAATTGCTTCTTCAACCATATTGTATTCATGGTATGCGTGTCTTATTTCAGCAAAAAAGTCTAATTGTTCTCTTAATAACTTGTTATCAATTCCATCAACCATACCTTCAAGTAAACTTTCCATAAAGAATAACTCGAATAGTAATAATGATGACATTAACATATAGTCAGTATGAGTAAGTACAATAACTAGTATAGTAACAGGGATTACTACAAGTAATCCTTTTAATAAAATTTGTGCAACTTGCTTTCTAGTTATATATTCATCCTCTAAATTTATAATTTCAAGTCTTCTTCTTAGTTTTAATGTATACCTTCTTAATCCTGGTATTGCAACACACTTAATATAAAATTTCTGATAGAAGACATCCATATTAAAGAATGAATGTTTTGTACCTTCAACTAACTGCGCCACATATTTAGTTTCTTTTCTGCCCATTCTCTTAGTAATTGCAAAATATACCAATACTAATAATAAGAATAGACCTAAAACACCCAAAATAAAGTATTTTAAAATATTTTGTGACATTCTTAGATTTCCTCCCTAATCAGAGTTCAAACTATTTTGCTGAATTATTTTCAGTACCTTTAGTATCGCTCTTTTTGTTCAAAGGTCTACGACCTGTGCTTGGTCTTTCTGGTTGTCCTCCAGAAGTTGCTCCATCAGCACCATCAGCAGGAGCTATATTACGAGAACTATCTGTTACTGTTTTTATCTCTTTTGGTTTTAAATCTTCTTCTGTAATTTCATTTCCGTTCTCATCATATTTTGGTAGTTTTGGAGGTTTAATTCCCCAATTTCTCTCTAGGAATTCGTCAAATAGAACAACGTCTGAATCGTTCATATTTTCTCTCATTCCTCTAATATTTTCTTGTGTAATAGGATTTGTTAATACATATGTATCATCAACAAATTCTAGAATATTTTGATAATGGTATAACTCTCTGTTTGTTGATTTAGAGAAATAAATTGTAGCATTATCAAAGAATTTATCAAATTTTCCCTCTAATGTTTTTTCTTTTCTATGATCAAATGTATACTCATTTTTCTCTTCAACTGGTATACATTCTGTTATTCTTTCAATATAACGTCTACCTCTAAAGTCCTTAATTAAGTGAATATCAAAGTTCAAAACTTGAACAACCTGCTCTTCAGCAGTTTTCTCATCCTTGAATACACCTGTTCTTAACATTGAGTTACGAAGAGCTGTAACCAAGTTAGGGAATGTTTTAGCGTGGTGAGTAAATAATGTGAACTTAGATGCAACCTGTGCAGATTGAATCATCCAAGAAGCAACGGGGTCAGTAGCAACCTCACCGATGATATTAACAGAACCGTCAGTTTTCTTTTGAACGTCCAAGCAGTCCTGACCAGAAATTGTTTCAGTCTCACGCATTGAAACGATATTTCTTGTTGGATATATTTTTCTTAAGTGCAACTCGAACGCTGTTTCAGTGATACGAAGGTTCATTGTTTCATATATATTTTCTATCATCGCCATAAGCATAGTTGTTTTACCACAACCCTGCTCACCAGTTAGTGCTATAATTCTAGCACCTTTAACTAAGAATTTTAACAAATCAATTGTTTCTTCCTTACCAGGGAATTTAACAATTTGTTCTAGTGTAGCTCTCTTAACGTCGAACTTTCTTACGAAGAATGCCCAAGTCTCGCACATACTTGGTCTAACAACAACGACACGAGAACCGTCTTTCATTTCATTGATTTTATAACCATTTGTATCAGATAACTGACCTGGGTTATTGTATTTATAAATATTTTGACATACCCTTTTTAATTCTGCTTCTGTACCGAATGAAAGGAATGCCAAACGGATTGATTTACCTTGGAAGAATATCCATATAGCATCGCACGCTCTAGGAATCTTTGACTCCATAGCTTGTTTTAGATAATCACCATCAGTTTGAGCAACTTGGCTTAAGAATGATTCTGGTAAACCAGATGTACCACCTGATACACCATCTATGTTCATATCTCTTATCTCATCAATACTACTATATCCTTTATATTTTTGATATATTCTTTGAACAACTATTTCTAGTTTATCAGCAAACTCTAATTCGAAATTTTCTTGTTCATATATATCATCAATCTCATCACCTGTTATAACATAACAAGGTTTTGTTTCACCTTCAACATACTTTAAAGTAGCTAAATTATACTTTTTAATTAATTCAGTTAAAGCTTCATAAGAGAATGTCTTTTTGTATTCATGTATTAATACATCAAATTTATCTTGAGGAGTTAATAAAGATGGTGTATCAAAAGGAATAGCTTTAGAAATATTAGTCTCGTCAACTCCATACTCTTTTGAAAGTAAATCATATATTAATTCCTTAACATACTTTTTATCGTTAACATCACCATATGTACATCCTTTTAAAGCTTTCTTTAATTCATATTTTTTAGCTCTTCTTCTCTTTAGTTCTTCTTCTGATAATCCTATATCATATAGGTTAATTTTCGTAATCTCATCTAGTCTCTGCTTAACAAACTTAACCATCTTATCTAATGTGTAAGTCTTATCATCAATTTCAACTTGTGCTTCTACAACCTCATTTTTATTCTTTTTGATCAAATATGAAATTAATGCGACTGCAGCAACTACTACAACGAAAATTAATGCAATATTTTGTATGTTCATTGTAAAAGGCTCCTCCCTTTTTAAACTTTATACTTAAGTTCTTCTAATTTATAATCTATTGTTTTGCAAACTTCTTCAACAGAATGAACAAATGAAGTATTTGCATCATTTAAATTATTTGATAATCTAGTTTTTATAAAAAAGTTTGCAACGCCAGCTTCTGAAGCGGCTTCTTTAAATGCATTATTATGCAAAATTTGAGATAAATCTCTTTCTCTAATGTATCTTTGAACATTTTTTACGTTATACTTTGATTCTTCTTCAGCATTTGATAATAAAGGAATAACTTTTTCCTTTTTTAATATAGCACTATTGGCAATCATATTTTCTGAATAAGCATCAATTTGTTTTAAGTTCTGTGAAAAATTGTATACTATTACATGTGATGCCTCTAATAATGCTCTTGTCGTATCATAACGCATTGTCTTATTACAGTCTACAAATACCATATCATAGTATTTGTCTGCTGTTTTCACTAAATCTTTATATAACATCAATGACTTATTAAAATCTTCAAAAACGGTTGTTTTTAAACCTGTAATAATCTCCAATCTGTTTTTGAAAACAACTCTAGTAAAGTTTGTAATAATCTCAGGAGTAGCTTTATTACTTGCAACAGCACTAACTAAACCTTCTGCTCCAGATGAGATATCCATTTTTCCTTTGTTTACTAACTTTGAAAATTCAACACCTCTTGCATTATTAACTTTCCAAAAACATCTATTTAATGTATCGTCATTAAATGTAGCATCTATTAAAAAGATCTTATAATTATGCTCAATCGCCATTTGTGTGGCTACTGCAGCAATAGACAAAGTTTGTCCAGATTCTTTGGAATCTCCACCCCAAAAAGTAATGATTGCCATACTATCCTCCAGTTTTATATTTTTTCTAAATATCTTAATGCTTTTTTAACTTCCCCTTGAGAAGCACCTGATATTTCTTCTGTCAAATAACAAATTCCCTCAATATATTGGTTGCTCAACCCTCTAACTCTGATCTTTCCTGTTCTCTGATTAGCAAAAATTGAACTTAAATCACCATTTTCAAACGGAAAATAAACAATATCGCTATCCCATTTAATTTTCATTGATTTTGACAAATAATTCAAATATTCGTCTTCTGCAGGGTCCATTGTCTTAGAAAATAAAACTTTCTTTACAATAGTAGGTGTTTCTAATCTTCTAAATACTTGTAATCCCTTTCTCAAATTGTAAATATCAAATGATGTTACAAAATATTTTTTATCTTCTGTTTTTATGCCGAAATAATAATATCCTCTATAAGAATCTATATCAATCAATGCATAATCATAGTCAAATGCATCTTTTGTTTCCAACGCTTTATATTTCTTTATTTCATCTAAAGTTTGAAATCCTATAGCTATATCAACTTTTTCGTATGTTGTCACATATTGTTTTGCAGCTTGCATAGTAGGAACAACGTATCGAGTTTTTTGTAAGCCAGTTGAGTCAATAATAAGAACTTTTTTCCCCATTAAGGTAAGTAATCTGCCAATATATAAAATCATATCGGCCTTATCATATCCTCCTATAAATGCAACGTTTTCCATAAACTCCTCCTATGTATAATTATTCACCTGAACCAGTTGTTTGATATCCTACGCTATCTGTTCCTTCCAATCCTTCAACATATGATTGTCTTGCAGCTTTAATAGCTTCTCTTTCATTTGAGTTACCAGTATTAACTTGGCCTTTTCTATCATCATAAGATATATTCTCAAATAAAGTTTCAAAGTATCTTACTCTACCTTCAGCATCATATCCATTTCTGTATTCATTTTTAGCTTCTTCAAGTATATTTGGGTTTGAAGCGATTAAATTAAATACATCTTGTGAAACGGTATATGTTTTAATTGTAGGTTCTTGTAATCCTGGTTCAACATATTCGATTGCATATAGTTTTGATCCATTTATTGTATAAGATTCAACTATAGCACTATTCATTAAGTTAATTTCCATCTCATCTAATTTAAACCAAACTGTTGTTGCGTCTGTTCCCAAAACTCTCTTCTTTGAAAGAACTATATAATCTTGGCCATTTGGTAAAGATAATCTAATATCTACATAATCACCATTTTTTAAGTGTGATGGTAAAAGAATCATATTATACTCTTGAATTCTTTGTGTATCAGATAATAAATCTGTAGAATCTTGTATCATATCTTTTGTTACTATTGTTCCACTTGGTACAGCGATTTTCATTGTAATCTCTTTTGCTTCACTACCATCTTCAGTTTCATCTATAAAATCATCAATAGATACCATTTCACTTCTTGGTACATCAGTGATTACTGTCTTTTGTGTAAAATTGCCATCAAAAGTAACAACAGCGCCTGAATCTAAGTCTGTTGTACATACAATAGCTTCTGATCTTTCATTAATTAAAGCTTCCTTTTCCTCGTTTAATGCTTTAATTCTTGTTAGTAAAAATACTACTACTAGCGCCATAATTATTAACGCTACTAAAAAACCTATCAAAAATGAATTTCTTGCTCTTCTCTGCATTGGATTTACTGCCATTTTAAAATTCCTCCCTTAAATGAAATATATTATTTTTTATAATTAGGGGCACTCTTCCCCCACTACTACTTACTTAATTTTACCGCAATCATATTTTATAATCAATAAAATATCTGTGTTGTAACGAAAACTTATTTCTTTTGTAATTCAATTGTTATATTAATTTAGAATGTATTTTTGAATTGCTTCAAGTACCCCCTCATTGTTATTATCAGATACAATTTTATCTGCTATTTCCTTCATTTTGGGGTTACTATTTCCCATTACTATACCCAAGCCTGAGTTTTGAATCATCTCAATATCATTAATGTTGTCTCCAATTGCCACAACTTCTTCAGGTTTAACGTTTAGTATATTAATTAAATACTCTATTGCAGACCATTTATTAACATTCTTATTAGTTATTTCTGTGTAATAGTAATTTATATCTACATTTTCCGTTCCAGACTTTATTTTTTTTCTTGACATATATGCGGTTTCTAGAACATCTATATTTTCAATTTCTTTTAATTTTCTCATGATGCTATTAAAAATAAATTGTGACTCATCACACACCGTTATCTTTAAAAACTTTTCTTTTCCAGACTCCTTAATATATTCTAGAATATTTTGAACTATGTTAATATGTGTTCTTTTTTCTTCTATCTTCTTAATATTTTCTTTATGATAAAAAAGAACATTATAATTCAATGAATTTGCTATTACTTCATCTTCAGTATACACATTATAGAAAAAACTATTAGTTTCACACAATTCAGCTATTTCAAGAACTTGTTTCTTTGTCAAGAATCTATCGTAAATAACCTCTTGTTTTTTTATGTCATAAACCGCTGAACCATTTCCTGAGATTAAGTAGTTATCTACTCCAAGATCTAACGCTAGGCTTTCTGTAGAACTTATAGGTCTTCCAGAAGCGAGAACAACTTCTATGCCTTGATTCTTAGCCTTAATAAGTGCTTCTCTAGTCTTTTCTGATACTTCACCATATGAATTTAATAAAGTTCCATCCAGATCAATTGCTAATAGCTTATACATAGTCTCCTCCTTATGTGCATATTATATCATTCATATCTCCCCAAAAATATAAATTATGTATTAAGTTTTATTAACAAATATTTCAAAAAAAAATCTCCTATTTTCTAGGAGATTTCTTTTTTAAAAATCTAATTTCTTATATTTGTAAAAAATAACCAGTCCAAATACCGTAATTGATAGCATAACAGCATATAATGAAATCTTTCCGGCATTAGGTAATTTCTTATTTGCCGTTGTGTCATCTTTTTGTTGGTTTTGATTGTTATTATTGTTATTATTGTTATTATTGTTATTGTTGTTATTATTGTTATTGTTGTTATTGTTGTTATTATTGTTATTATTGTTATTGTTGTTATTATTGTTATTATTATTGTTGTTATTATTATTGTTGTTATTATTGTTGTTGTTATTATTGTTGTTATTATTGTTATTATTAGCCGCATCTTTATTTGATGTTTCTCCAGGTACTTGCTTTACATTATCTTTATATATTTCAATATTTTGATCTGATTCTACAAGCAAAGCACCGCTAATTGTTTCAATAGAATTATTCTTATTTTTAGCAACCTCTTTTATATAAAGATATAAGTTTGCTGAATTCAAAAGTGCAGAATAATTATTAAAGTTTTGTGTTCCCATTGTTAATGTTATTTTTGATAATGAGTTTTGAACATCCGTTACTTTTACCCATGTTTGAATATCTTTTTCATTTGGGCTAGTTGACAATGAATAGTAGTAATCAAAACTTGTATTATTTGAACTTCTATTTACCCCATTAATATCTACTGAAATTTGTTTATACTCTTTCTTGCTAGAATCTGAGAAATAGAATGCTTTTACACTATTTACCTTAGTTGTAGCATTTGAAAAGTCTGTAGCTACAGCTTTACTTTCTGGATTTGATGATGCAATAACTTGAATTGGTTGTGTAGTTGTTTTTCCATTATATGTTATAGTAACTGATGTTTGTCCTTCATTTAATCCTGTTCCATTTGAAATTGTATATCCTGTAACATCTTTTGTTACGCCATTTGTATATTTAGCAGTAACTACCATGCCTGATGTATCAAAATCTTCTCCAGCGTAATACTCTGTTTTTGTTGGTGGAGTACTTACATATATTTTTTCTAATGAAGCATCTTCTTTTTCAGTAATAGTAAACGCTCTAATGCTTAAATCTCCGTTAACCATATTGGAACCAACTTCTTCAGTCATATTACCAACATCAACCCATTCATCCTGACTAATAAAGTCTGGCAATGTCCAGAAACATTTACCCTTCTCTGTTTCTACGTATGTAAACTTAGAATTTGGAACATTAACTTCCATAGGAACTAAAAATTGACCTTCTCTTGTTCCTGTCACTTTTAATACAATTACATATTGACTTCCTGTTATCTCAGCTGGTTGATTAAGTTCTAATGTATGATATCCTGCATTTACTTCTTCGTAATCACCATCTTTTAATTTTAGTTTAGTCAAATTAGAATAAGATTTGTCACCGCTATTTAAATTAGCATATACTTCAACTCTACATGCTTCATCTGCCATAAATCCAACTTCTGTTAAATACTCTTTATCAGATGATTTTTTATCAAAAATTGTTGCCTCATATACTTCATTAACCTTTAGTGGTAAACTTACTGATTGTCCATATTGGTCATAGTAATATGCATAATCGTAATCAACACCTTCTACTGCTTTTTCAATTCCTTCGTTGCAAATATAAATGTTAACATCCTCATAAGATACGTACATATATCCGTTATCACCAACTGGGTAATAAGCTTTTTTATCTCTTATTGTATATCCCATTTTTATAAATAATTCTTCAATTACTTCGTCAGGAATATCCTCTTTTGTATACCATCCTTTTTCTCTGGCTAAATCAGAGTATTCTGTTAGGATGAATTCTCTTAATTCGTCATATTCAGTCTCTGTTTCTACACCCCATGAATTCTTTATAATCCACGCTCCATTATTCTTTGGTCTACATGATTCATTAAAGTTTGTTACAGAGTAGTTGTCATCCCATCCTATTATTACAACGTCATGATCGAATTTCTTACTTGTGTTATTGCAATAGATAGCACCTGTATCATTATTATAATAATCTGATGCTAATTCAGCTCCATAGATACCAGCTTCAATTCCACCATTATCTTGAATGTGTTTTTTCATACTAATCTTAACATCCTCAATTGATGCATCACTAGGAGTAACACTTGGGAAGTTAATTGTATCTTTTACTGTCGCAACAACTTCTTTATTTTGTATTGCACTTAATGCAATTAAATCTTTATTATTTTCAAAAGGCATTTCAGATTCATTAACTGGTCCATATCCATTTAACATATATGGCCATGAAATTTGATAGTTTCCGCCATCGTCTACTTTTCTGTTAAATCCAACTTTGTTCTCTTCATTATTTAAAAAGAATCTAGTAGTTGAATATTCCATGTGTCTTTCTGAAAAGTCATAAATTTTTGCTTCTTTTTGATTATGATAATTTTGAAGCGCTAAAGTAGATTCCAAAGACCCTAAACATGCAAACGCCCAACATGTATTAGTTTCCATTTGGTCTCTAACTTTGACATTATCTTTAATTTGATTTCTAAGGTCAAAATTAGCAATCAATGAACTACCTACTTCACTTGCAACATCAATTGGATTTGTTGATTTAAACCTAGTGCTTAATACTTCATATGATCTTGGTTCAATTCTTTTATTTCTTTCTTCCTCAGATTGATTTAACCATTCTATATATTCTTCAGGAAATGATACGTTTCCAACATAACTTTTTAAATCATTAGTATCTGCGAAAACTATAGAAGCATTTCCTAAAACGATAGATAGAACCATAGTTAATAATAACAAAAAACTAGTTAATCTTTTCATCCCAATACCCCATTATAATTATTTTCAATACAATAATTATATATTTTTAAAGATTATAAAACAATTACAAATCAGTTACAATCTTCATACATTTTTGTATAAAAAAAGAAGGTACGTTTTCGTACCTCCTTTTAATATTCACTTATGCTTCTGGTTCTACTAAACCATAATTTTTTCCATCTTTTAATTTAAAGATAACATTAACCTTTCCTGTGTCAACATTAACGAATGTATAGAAAATATTTCCTTTTCTTTCACCTAGTTTTAGTTTTGCATCTTCTATAGAAATAGGTTTAATGTCGTAAGCAATTGATTTAACTAATTCGTCTTCAACTTCAGCACCTTCACCAGCACCCGTAATATTCATCTGTTTGATAGAAGAATCTTTCATCATTTTTTCTCTTTTTGCTTTTGTTTTTCTAATTTGTCCTTCTAATATGTCTATGTCTTTGTCTATAGCAGCATATAAATCTCTATCTTCTGTAACAGCTTTGTATGAAGTGCCCTTTACAGTAACATACATTTCAGCTATTTCTGTTGCTACATTTTCTTTTTTTATTGTTGCAGTAACATCAATATTTTCTCCCGCATAGTATTTTTCAACTCTTTCAAGTTTTTCTGAAATATAGTTTTTAATAGCTTCAGTTGCTTTTAATTCTTTTCCTGTTATTGTAATGTTCATAAACAATCACTCCTTTATATATCTTTTTGCAACTACATTATATAAAAATTTTGCCATATTTGCAATAAATATTTGATTTCATTTATATAACGTAGATGTTAATAACTATATTAATTTCTCTAGTTTATACTCTTTTTCAAGTTTTTCGTTCAAATAGATGTTAGCTATAAGTTCTAACTCTTTTTGACAAGCTTCAGACAATTCAAAAGAAAAAATCTTTTTGGGATCTGCAGTCATAATATATTTTATTGCATTTTGAGTTGCATCTGACATTGCCAACGCACCTGTATCCTGTTTAGCACATTTTGAGCACTTAAACCCGTTATCTCTAATACTAAAATATTTTATATCATCTTTCTCCCCACATGATACACAGGTTTTGTAATTAGGTGTGTATCCAAGTATTTTTAACATTCTTAGTTTAAATACTGAAGTAATAAAATCCATATTCTTGTCCGTTTCAGAAATCATATATAAAGTATTCAAGAATAATTTTAACGTATTAAATGAATTCTGGTTTTCTGTGGTTACATCGCTTACAATTTTAGTAATGTATGACGCATATGTTAATTTGTCTAAGTCTGTTCTAATATTATAGAAGAGTTCAATCGTCTCACATGAATTCATCGTATATACTTCTGAACCTTTAAATAGCATATAATCACCAAAACATAAAAATTGACTTCCACTTAACAATTGACTCTTTGATCTTCTTGATCCTTTAGCACTGCATTCAATTTTTCCAAGATTTGGTGTAAGCAAAGTAATCATTTTATCAAAATCACCCATATTATGTTCTGCAATTACAATTCCTTTTACTTTGACTTGCTTCATACTACATCCTTTTACTTTAATTTAAATTTATTAACAATACTATCTTTTTCTTGCCAATCTTCTCTTACTTTAACCCATACTTTTAAATTAACCTTGCTGTCAAAGGTTTTTTCCATGTCACTTCTCGCATATGAAGCGATTCTTTTGAGCATACTTCCACCTTTTCCTATGATTATTCCTTTATGAGATTCTCTAATGCAATAAATATTGGCAACAATATCATAAATATTTTCACCCTTTGTCGTTAATCTATTTTTAAATTCATCAACTTCAACATAAATTCCATGAGGCACTTCATCATCTAATAGCTTTAAAGCTTTTTCTCTAATTATTTCTTCAGCCATTTGACGCATTGTTTGATCCGTATATTCGTCATCATCGTAATACTTAGGGCCTTCTGGTAATAATTTTAACACTTCATCAACGACCGCTTCACAATTTTCACCAGTTGTTGCAGAAATCGGTACAACAGCTTTAAATTCATATGCATCACTATATAGTTTTATTAAGTTCAGCAAAGAATCTTTTTGAACCAAGTCAATTTTATTTATAACTAGAATACATGGTTTTTTTGATTCTATTATTTTATCTAGTATTTTTCTATCTCCTCTTCCAATTTCTATAGAAGAAGCATCTATCAAGAAAAGTATTACATCCACCTCTGAAAACATAGTAAATGCTGTTGAAATCATTGTTTCTCCGAGCTTTGTCTTTGGCTTATGAATTCCAGGTGTATCAGTAATAATTATTTGATAATTATCATCATTTAAAATTGCTTTGATTGCAGTCCTTGTTGTTTGAGTTTTGTCTGCAGTAATTGCAACTTTCTCTTTTACTAATTGATTTAATAAACTTGATTTTCCAACATTAGTTCTTCCAACTAAAGACACAAATCCTGATTTAAATTTGCTCATTTTTTATTCCTTTTCTATTCCTCTATTGTAACATCAGCATCAATAGGACATACATTTATCCATGTGTTACCGTCATTTACTTCTATTTCATTACCTTCTAGATCTGCATAAACAGTTTGTGCAGTCTCACTTTCTTTCGTACAAGTAATCTTTATAGCTCTACCATTAGTAATATAATATCCTTTATTTTCACCTACTAGTAATACATCTTGTCTGCCTTTATTCTCTCCATCATTTAATGTATAGTTTTTAGCAAATGTAATAATGATATTTTTTGTGGTAACAGCTTCACCTGTAGTTTCATCTTTTATTAATGCACCCTTTGAAAATCTAGTATATCTACCAGTATTCTCATCGTATGTATACTCCACTTTATGTGTAGATGAATATGGTATCGTTATATCATTTGCAACCATTGAATCTTCTGAATCCAAGTTTACTTCTTCTGTCACATAGTTAAGTACACTCTCTTTGTCAGATTTTGTTTTCCATCCAAATCCTTTAGCAATTTTTAAGATAGATGGTATATTAGTATAGGCATTATGTGGTGCTTTTTTGTGGCTAGCTCTCCAAAACAATGATGTATCTGTTCTTGCTTTTCCAGTATCATAATATTGACCATTTATATGTTCAACATCAAACTCTGTAAATGCATCATCAGCTTGAGGGCTTAATCCCAAGTGTGAATATATTGCATCATGCTCCATCGCTAGATATACAAAATAATGTCTAGCACTTCTAATTGGACCTACAACATCACAATCTTGTCCTTTAAACAAAGGCATCAATCTTGTTTCTTTTCCTTCAACAATACACTCATAAACAACATATGCTTTGTTTAGTGAAGCTTGAGGTTGTGCATTAACATTATTGTCTACCATAAAAGAAATTGGTCTATCATCACCTGAGAAAATCTTAACTGTTTTCTCTTCTACAATCTCTTCTGGTTCCTCTTCAACAACGGTTTCTGCTGGAGAAACTATCTCCTCTGTACCACCGCTATACGAT